>Ga0207667_10002568_pt1 | contig 22590 bp, 15 predicted proteins | sample KBSCornC52_FD_184301 | JGI IMG/M metagenome (GOLD analysis project Ga0207667, IMG submission 184301) | Corn rhizosphere microbial communities from Kellogg Biological Station, Michigan, USA - KBS Corn C5-2 (SPAdes) (version 2) | ecosystem: Host-associated > Plants > Roots > Rhizosphere > Soil ...
GATCTTTGCGCAAAGAGGTGATGGCCGAGACGATTCATCGCAAATCATTGCGCAAAGATCGCCCGTTCCTGAAGCTCAATTGTGCAGCGCTACCCGAGGCTCTGCTCGAAAGCGAGCTGTTCGGCCATGAACGCGGTGCCTTCACCGGCGCGCACGCATCCAAGGCCGGCTTGATCGAATCGACCGAGGGCGGGACGGTGTTTTTGGACGAACTCGGTGAGCTCCCGCTCGGCACGCAAGCCAAACTCTTGCGCGTGCTGGAGGAGCGGGTTCTGCTTCGTCTGGGCGCCAACAAGCCGCGCGAGATCAACGTCCGCTTCGTGACCGCGACCAATCGGGATTTGTACAAGGAGGCACGAGCCGGGCGCTTTCGCGAGGATTTGTACTACCGCGTGAGCGGCATGGTGCTCCGCATCCCCCCTCTGCGCGAGCGGCCCAGCGAGATCGAACCCCTCGCGCGTCACTTCCTGCAGGCCTTCTGTGCGCGCACCGGCTCGCATCAACCGGAGCTGACCGCTGGCGCGGTCCGAATGTTGCTTGGCTACTCGTGGCCAGGCAACGTGCGTGAGCTCCGCAACGTGACGGAGCGGGCAGTGCTGCTCACGGAAGACGGAGTGATCGACGAATCACACATTTTGCTCGAACCGAAGCCGATGCTGTTCGACGAGCAGGTCGACCCGCTCCCTTACGTGGACGAGCTCGAGGCGCCCACGGGGGTTTTCAATACGCCGCTCCCGAGCGCCGGGTCGGGCAGCCGTGAGGACGAACGGCAACGCATCTTACGAGCGCTGGAGCTGTGCGGTGGCAATCAGACCCGCGCGGCCGAATCGCTCAACGTCTCCCGTCGTACGTTGATCAATCGAATGATAGAGTTTGGGCTTCCCCGGCCACGGAAAAACTAGACTCATGACTGCTTCATCTCGCTTTTCGCTCGCCTGCCTCTCGCCTGCGCTCGCGCTTTCACTGCTCGGCTGTTCGTTCTTCAAGGATTTGAACGCCGATCAATGTGAGGCGGATAGCGACTGCAAACGCTTCGGCGCCTACGTGTGCAGCTCGGACAAAGTCTGCGTGGCGAGTGAAGTTGCCATGGCGGGCAGCGGCGGCACGAGCGACGGCGGCAGCGGCGGTAGTACTGCGGGCAGCGGCGGCATGACGGTCGCACCGGAGTGCGAATCGAACGCCGATTGCATCGATGCCAACTCGGGCGCGCCCTACATTTGCCAGAGCGGCGCTTGTGTCTCGCTCACGCTGCCGGGGCAATGCCCGTTCGCGATCGCGGGCACCGATAGCGATCCCACTGCCTACCTGACGCAGCCCGGGGGGAAGCCGATCATCATCGGCGCGTACGTGCCGATCACCGTTTCGGGTCCGAAGACGCACCCGTACACGCTGACCTACAAGTTCGCGCTTGAAGAGTTCATGAGCGGAACGCTCGGTGGCCCGGGCTCGCCGCACCGTCCGATCGTGATGGTGCTCTGCCAATCGCTGCAGCCGGACTTGAACGCGAGCGTGAATCACCTCGTCAATACCCTGAACGTGCCGGGCATTCTCGCGACCCTGCCGTCCACGGATCTGGCGGCCGCGTATGATCTGGTCACCGCCACCAAGCACAAGGTGTTCTTGCTCGGTCCGTTCGAAGCCGACAACGGCTTGATCATTCAGGACGAAGGCGTGGGGCTGATGTGGCACATGCTCGGCCCGACCTCCGATCTGATTCCGGCGTACGTTCCATTGATGGGGAAGGCTGAGGCGTACATGCGCCACATCCTCGGGATCGAAAAAGGCACCGATCCGACGCCCTACGCGGGCCCGCTGAAAGTGGCAGTCGTCAACTCCGACCTTTCTTGGTCGAAAGATCTTGCCGCGGGCCTACCCGCCAAGGTCAAAGTCAACGGCTACGCGCTGAGCGCGCCCGAGAATGCGGCCAGCTATCAACGCTTCCAAGTCGCCGTCAAAGACGTGGAGGCACCCGATGTGAGCGCGGTCGTGATGAAGCTCGGCCCAAGGGGGTCGGCGGACATCATCGTGTCGCTCGGCGGGCCCGAGTTCATGAACGCGATCTTGCCGGCGATCCAAGCCAAACGAAAGGCCGACGGCGAGCTCGGCTACGGGCCGTTTTACATCTTGTCTCCGAACAACGCTTTCGACTCCACGTTGACGATGGCGTCGTACTACATGCCCGATTACATGAGCACGAGCGTGACGTTCACGGCCGGCGTCAATTACGCGTCAGTGCAGAACGACGCGATCTATAAGAGCTACTTGGCCGCGATCCAGGCTCGCTTCCCGAACGTGACCGGGCTCGAGAGCCGGGAGAATTTGTACGACGCCGCCTACTACATGTTCTATTCGCTCGCGGCGGCCTCGTTCGGTTCCGCCGACTTCGACGGCGCTAAGGTGGCCGATGGCATGACCCACTTGGTGAAACCGGGCGGAGTCCCAGCCAACGTGGGTCCGGCTCTGGATGGGACCGACATGTTCACCAAAGTGCTGATCGCATTGAAGCAGGGCTCCGATGTCGACCTCGTGGGCGCGATGGGCCCGCCAACGTTCAACCTCAGCACGGGGGCGCGGCAATCGGAGGGCAGCGTCTGGTGCGTGAACTACAAGGCGTCCCAGGCGCCGTCGGTGAAGTTCGACGCCATGCGCTTGAGCTCCACCGACATGAGCATGCTCGAGCTTCCAGCCACCGGAGATAAATTTTGCTTTCCGATCGACGCGCCGTTCAAATGAAATTCGTCGGTCTCACTCTGCTCTTGAGCTTGTGCGCGTGCTCGGCCCAGCCGAGCGAAACTGCCCCGCGCGTGCAAGGCCAGCGTATCATCGGCGGCTCGGATTCGGCGCCTGCCGATGATGCCGTGATGTTGATGCTGACCGAGCGGAACATCACGAGCGTCTGCTCCTCGGTGCTGATTGCGCCGAACTTGTTGCTGACCGCGCGCCACTGCATCTCGGCCGAGTACCCCTCCGACGGCATCCATTGTAACCCCGACGGCTCGCTGATTTTGCCGAGCGGTGGTCAGCTCGGTGCACCGGTTAGCCCGGATAAAATCAGCGTGTTCACGGGCGCGTCCGTGCCCTCGAACGGTTCATTCCCCGGCGGCACCGTGGCGGCCAAAGGCCAGCAAATCATCACCGGAGAGGGCCCCTCCGTGTGTAAGGACGACATCGCGCTCGTGGTGTTGGATCGCGCGCTCGATCAAGCTCCGGCGCGCGTTGGCCTCGGCCTCATGGTGGCGCAGGACGCGCATTTGTCCGTGGTGGGTTACGGCTTGACCGAGACCACGGACCCGAACTCACTCTACTCGACGCGCCACCGCAGGGACGCCGTGCCCGTGCAATACGTCGGGATTTTGCCGGATACCTTCACGCTCGGGCGCTCCGTGTGCAAAGGGGACAGCGGTGGGCCGGCGTTCGATCCCGGCACCGGCGCGGTGGTGGGCGCGTATTCGCTCGGCTTTCCCGGCGCCAACGCCGCTGACTGCAGCTCCGAAGAAGCGGTCAACTACTTCGTCGACGTCACGCACTACGAGGCGCTGCTGCGCACGGCATTCACCGCCGCCGGCCAACCTTTCCCCGACCCGATCGTGCTCGACGCCGGGAGCGACTCGGGCGCGAGCGCTGCGGGCGCCCCCAGCGACGACGCAGGCACCTTGGATGACGCGGGCGATCTCGGCGGCACGGGCGGCGGCGGCACGGGCGGCAGCAGCGGCACGGGCGGCAGCGGCGGCGCGCAGGCCGGCACCAACGCCGTGTCCGGCTCTGGCGGCTCTGGTTCTTGCCAAGTGAGCAACGTCGGTGGGGTCGGCTCCACGACTACGGCGCTGCTCGGCGCGCTGTGCGCCGCGCTGGTCGCTCTGCGCCGTCGCGCACGCGTCGGCGTGTGAACGGCGCGCTGGGCGTCTGAACCCACGCGCTCGTGAGCGGCGCGCTCGGCGTGTGAACGGCGTGCTCGCTCGGCTGTGATCAACCTTCCAGCGGTATGCCGTCGATCAAGATCTCTGGGCTGGTCGTGCTGCGCAGGCTCTTGTGCGGCGGGGCCGCAGCAGGCGCTGGTTTCAGCGTGATTCGCTCCCGATCTGAGTCGTCGCTCGGCGCGTCCGGGGGCGCCTCGGCCTGAGTTCGGGCTTGCAGGCCCAGCTGCGCGATCTCGCGGCCGAGCGTTTCGACGGCTCCGAGCACGCCCAATAAGCGCGAACGATCGGCGCTCGAGTGGGCGAGCTCGCTCTGGGTGGTGACGAGTTGCTCGTTGCGCGCAGCGAGCGCGGTCTGCAAATCCAAGGCACGCGCCAGCGCGCGGTCGCGTTCCTCTTCGAGCTCCCGAGATCGCGCGGACAGCTCTTGCTCGTGAGCGCGAGCCTCCGCAAGCTGCTGCTCCAGCGCTCGGCAGGCGGCGTTCGCTGCTTGCTGCGCGGCGAGCGCGGCCTGTTCGCGCTCCTCGGCTGCTTTCAGGCTGTCGCACAAGCGCGCACACTCGGCGGTGCCCGCGGAAGAGTCCTGACTCAAAGCTTCCGCGAGCTCGCGCAGCGCTCCCTCCTGGGCCACTGCGCGGGTCGCTATTTCCTCGGCTGCGCGGAGTTCGTCGCGCAAACGGCTCAGCTCGGCTTCTTGCAGCTCGAGCCCGGCGGATGCGCGGCCAAGAGCCTCGCGAGTGAGCTCGAGCTCGGCGGCCTGTTCGGCGCTGCCCGCGCGGAGTGCCTGCTCTTTCGCGGCTTCTGCCTCACTCAGGCGCCGCGTCAGCTCCTGGATGCGCGCTTCGGATTTGGCGAAGCGCTCGTCCGCGTCGCTGAGCCGCGCTTTGGCCTGGCCCAAGGCGCGCTCGCTGTGCGACAAGCGCGCGATCGCTTGCTGGAAACTCGACGCATCCTGGTCGAATTCCTGCCGTTGGTGCGCGAGCGCGTCGTGGGCTCGGGCGAGCTCCTGCTCCAGCTCGGCGATACGCCAATGCGGGGCGACGGCGCGCGATTGCACGACGCTCCGATCGTCACCGCTCTCGCTCGTGCTTGCCGCCGATTTGTCGGAGCGCTCGCCGTGGTGGCCGTCGAGATCGATCCGCGAATTGTTTGCTCGTTGAGTGTCGAATGCCTGCTGGCTCATGGCTTTGCGTCCGCTCGGACGCGCCTCGCAAACACTCTAGACGGCCATTTTCTTCGGCGGGGTAACGCCGCGCCGCGCTTTTTTCGTGCCCGTTTTCGCGCGGCGCGCTGGCGCAGTGAGTCGAAGGGCGCTCGCGCGCCGCGCTGTGGTCGGGCGTGCGACACGCGCACACCGCCCGATCGCGTTCACTCCGCGAGATAGCGCGTGTCCGGATTCTCGCGGCGCCAGAGCACGTTATCCATGAAATAGTGGTGAATATTCACGAACGCGAAGAAGCCGGCAAAGTACGGCGTCGGCCCGAGGTCTCCGAGCCGCTCGTGAGCGCGGCGATGAGCCGTGAGCCGCACGCTATCCAGCAAATCCGGCGAGCCGTGGAAGAGCAGCCAACCGAGCGCGATCGACGATCCGGCCAAAAATAGCAGGCGCTGGCTCACGCTCGGCCCGAAAAACGGCGGCCGCTCGCTTTCACGCGCTTGATTGCGCGTGAGCAGCCACACGAAATACAAATACTGCAGCGAGTGCAGCGCGGGGATCACATACACCATCAGCGGATCGGCGCTCGAGTACACCGACCAAAGCCAAATCGAAACCAGAAGCCCGGTGAGCGGCGCAAGCGGCGGCAAACGCCGCTCGCGTCGCCATTTGCGATACAGCACCAGCACCAGTCCGAGCGCACTGAGCAGAAATAAGCCGCGCGTGATCTGCTCGAGCAGCGGCGGGTGGGCGAGCGAAAGATAGAGCACGCCCTTTTCCTCGGCCTCGCTCGCAGGGCCCGCGGGGCTGGCCCAGGCGTACGCCCAACCCGCAAAGCAATGCGCCAAAATCACGCGCCGCTCGCCGTTGCTGAAGCGCACGCCGCGCCGCGCCGAAAGCACGCTGAGCACGCCGAAACCTTGTTTTACGTAGTGCCAACCGACGAGCAAAAACATCAACTGAATCAGCGCGCCGAGCGAACGCGCCGAGCCACTCGCGAGCGCAACGCCGAGCCACGCGGCGAGCGCGAGCGGCACGATCAAGCCGGCAAAGACGTAGCGCGCCCGCTGCCGCGGCGCGAACACGTCGCCGAACGTGCGCTCGCGCACGCGCCGATAAAAGAGCAGGTAAGTGACCGCAAAATGCGGATCGTTGATCAAATGCGCGGCGTGGAACATGACGAAGCCCACCGCGAGCTCGGCCGAGTCGAGCCCGAAAACTCGCCGCGCCAACCAGAGCAGCGGAAACAGCAACACCCCCGCGCCACCCACCGCCAGGAGCTCCGCAATGCTCGACGTCCGAGCCGGCGCCGAGGGCGCCTCAGGTGCTTCGGGCAGCGTCGCGAGCGCGCTGGTCATCGCGGCCGAGCATACCACCAGGTCCGTCCCGCGGGCTCGAGGTCGGTTTGGGTTGGGGGGCGTGGGCGCTGACGCCGCTTCCGACTGCGCGCCGCGGCGCGGGCAAGCCGGCTCGCTTGACACGCCGCTGTCGCGCGTTCACATCGCTCTCGCAAGTGTAGATCTACCCATGCAATACGACCGCACAGTGATCGCCTATCACGGCTGCATGGCATCCGTCGCGGAAGGCTTGCTCACTGGATCTGCCTTCAAGCCGAGCGAAAACGAGAACGACTGGCTGGGACACGGGATCTACTTCTGGGAGTACGGCCCCGAACGCGCCTTGCAGTGGGCTCAAGAACGGTACGCCCGGCTCTCCAAGCCGTCTGACGGACCAGGAGACCCTCCGGCGGTCGTCGGTTCTATTATTCAACTCGGCAAGTGTTTCGATCTCCTCGACACGCGCTTTACCGATGAGCTTGCGGCTTGGGCCGAGTTGTTCGTTAGGTCCGTGCGTTCAAAAGGTCTGGTGTTGCCGCACAACGCCGGGACGGATCTGGGCTCGCGTCGCTTCGACTGTGCGGTCATCAACTTCGCACTGGCGACGCTCGAGGCCGAGCTTGGAATTCGCTACGACACCGTTCGCTGCGCGTTTGTCGAAGGACCGGCAGCTTACGAGGATGCTGAGGTGAAGACGGAGATCCGCCGCCAGACGCACATTCAAATCGCCGTTAGAAATCCGCAATGCATCGTAGGGACATTTCGACCGGCTCTGCCGCACTGACGATCAATCGTCTCGGTAAGGCGTGGCCAACGTGCCGTCTTGATTGTAAATACCAGCGCTTACCAACGCGTCCCGCTGCTGCTCAGGCGTCATCCGACGAAAAGCTTCGCGAGCGTCTGCATGGGCCTGAGCATCGGGCAAAGGTGGAAGCTCGAACCCGACCCAACGCGAAGCAGCTTCTTCTGCTGAAAGCGTTTCTGTTTTAATCGGACTGTTCATGGCTTCGGCTCGAGCTCTGCAAAGCGGCTCTGCAAGGCGCCGCTCATAACGAACGTGATAGCACGGAGACAGTTCCGAGACAGTGCAGAGCCGTTTCTGTCAAAAAAACTTATGTAAATATAGTGACTTGCGGCGCTGACCGAAACGGCAGCTTCCGCCAAGGTTTTCGTCCGGTTGCCCGCTGTGGTCGGTGGTTCTTTGAGCCACGAGCGGCGGCGCTGGTAGGCGCGTCAACCGTCGCTCTCGGCAAGCGCACGCCGGAGTGCGCGAGCGACACGCTCGCCGTCCTCGCGGCTCGATCCCGCGCCGCCCGCGCACGAGCCCGCGGCGTACACGCTCGGCCCGGCCAAGCCGCCTGCAGCAAGCTCGGGCACGAAGCCGCACCGCGCGTCGAAATGAACCCGCGCGCCCAGTTGCCCCAGCAGTTCCACCGCCGGCGCGCCCGCGCCGTCGACCGCGATCGCCGAGACCACGAGCTCGCGCGCTTTTCCGGCTTCTTCGTAGACCAAGCGCGTGACCCTGCGCTCTCCCTTGGCCCGCTGCACGCGCTCGGGTGGAAATCGAAACACGCCCACGTGCTTGCGCGCATCGGCGAAGGCACGCGCGAAGCGCCCGTCTCCGACCAGCGCCACGCGCTTGCCGATCGAGACGCCGGCTTGCCATAGCTTGAGCGCTGCGCGCGCCGAAAAAACTCCGGGCAGATCATTGTTGCCGAAGCTCGGCTGTGCGTCGTGCGCGCCGCTCGCCACGAGCACGGCTCGGCAGCGCAGGTAGCTCGCGCGCTCGGGGCCTTCCAGCACGGCCGTGATGCGCTGCGCGTCGCTTTCGGGCTCGCGCGACAAGAGCAGCGCGGTCGTGGCATGGCGGAGTTCGGCGCCCGCATCGCGCGCTCGCTGCACGAGCTCCACGGCGCGCCCCGGCTCGAGCAACGAGAGCGAGCCGCCGAGCGCGAGCCCATCGTCGACCAATAGCGCACGTTGACCGAGCTCTGCCGCCGCCGCCAAGCCAGCCGCGCCGCCGCCCACGATCAACACGTCGACTTCGCGCTTCTCCGCGGCCACCGCCGGCTGTACGCGCTCCGGCAATTTGCCGAGCCCGCTCATGCGCCGGGCAAAGCTGGTCAAAAGTCGTGACGTGCCCGCCCCCGCGAGCAGCCGATGATGGTCGAAGCCCTGCGGGAACAGCAGATCCGTCGCCTGATACAGGTCGACTTCACGCGAGCCGAGCACGTTCTGCGTTTCCACTTCATCACCCGCCTCGGCTCGGACCAGGCAGGTCATCACGTTCGGCACGCCGTTGACGCGCGCGGTGCAACCGTCACACGCGCCACGAAAACAATACGGACCGCGCGCGCGATGCAGCTTGGGGCTGCGCGCGAGCAGCACACGGCCGGCCGCGACCAGGCCCGCAGCCAGCACCTCGCCGCGCTCCAGCGTGACCGGCTCTCCATCGTGGCTGATCTGCACGGGGTCAGTGAGCGCTTTGATTCTGGACGCGTCGGTCACGACAAAACCCGATCCTAGTACTAGCGTGGGCGTGGCCCGAGAAACACTATAGACTCGAGGCCGTCCGATGCGAAAAGCGGTTGCAATTTACGGTGGCAGCTTCGACCCGCCGCACATCTCGCACGTGCTGGCCGCGGTCTACGCGCTGAAGGTCGGCGGGTTCGAGCAGGTGCTCGTGGTGCCGGTGTACGAGCACGCATTCCAAAAGCGGCTGAGCTCGTTCGAGCATCGCGCGCGCCTGTGCGAGCTGTCATTTGCTGGCATCGCGGGCGTGGTCGTATCCACGGTCGAGCGCGAGCTGCAACGGCCCAGCTTGACCCTGCACACGCTCGAGCACTTGGCCGAGCAGCACCCAGAGTGGGCGATGCGGCTGCTGGTCGGCTCGGACGTCTTGTCCGACACCGCGAAGTGGCACGCTTTTCCGCGCATCGCCGAACTTGCACCGCCGTACATCGTTGCGCGCCCCGGCTATGAGCACCCCGCTGCGGGCAGCGCGCTCTTGCCCGACGTTTCTTCGACCCGCGTGCGCCAGGCCCTAGCTAACCGAAGCACACCGGAGAGCCAGACGCTGCTCGCTGCTGCGTTGCCTCGCGCGGTGCTCGCGTACATCGACGAGCATGGGCTGTATCGGCCGTGAATCGAGCCGGCTTGCTGGTTTGGCCGTGGTTCTGCAGCTTCGCGGCTTGTCCGGCCGCTCCGTCGCGGTAAGGTAGCTTTCATGGGCGGTATGGACCTCCGAACGCGCACCTCGCTCTTCTGCGGGGTGCTGGCGTTGGCGATCGCCGTGTCCGTGTTGCTGAAGGGCAAACCCCGGCTGCCGCAGCTGATTTTCACCGGCTTGGCCGGAGACATCGGGCTTTGGTACCTGGCGCAGTGGCTGTACCACGTCGGTCGCAGCGATCTCTGGGCGCGCTGGACGGCGGTGCTGGCCGTGCTCTTGCCGCAGTTCGCGGTGCACCTCTTCGAGTCGATCGTGCCCGAGCCCGATCGGCCGTCGCCGCTGAAGCGCATTGCCGGCATCCTGATGATCCCGATGCTCGTGCTCGTGCTCACCGAGCGCCAGCACGGCCTCGTGCGCGGCGCGGTGATCTTGTACGTGTTCGGCTTGATCGCCGCCGCGCTGTCGACGCTGGTGATGCGCGGTGAACGCAGTGGCTCGCGCGCGGTGCAGCGCCGGGTGCGCTTCCTCGTCTTCATCGGCGCGCTGGCAGCCACCTTCAGCTTGGCGGATTTCTTGTGGTTCATCGGCGCGCCGTTGCCGCCGGTCAGCGCCGTGCTCTCGATCGTCTTTCTGTTCGTGCTCTCGGAGTCGCTGACCCGCGAACGCCTGGTCGATCTGTACGATATCCTGGGCCAGCTCTTGGTCTCGACCGCGCTCGCCTTCGCGCTCGCCGGCATCTTTTACGTGTTCGTGGTCTTGTTCGGCGGCTTCGAGACCATGTATCTCGGCGCTATTTTGGCGGCGATCGTGATTTTGGTGCTATTTGAGCCGCTCCGCACCAAAGCCGAGAACTACACGCACAAGGTGTTCTTCCGTGAACGCGTCGATTTGGAGCGGGCCATCGGGCGTGCGCGCGCCGAGCTCGTGCACGTGCTGCAAGTCTCGGAGCTGCAAAGCGTCGTCATTTCCGCGATTGAGGCGTCGCGACGGGCGACGGGCGCCGCGCTGTATCTGCCCGATCCGCTCGGTTCGGATTTCGCGCTGGCATCCTCGTTCGGTCCCGCGGCCCCCGCGCGTATCGATGTAGCCACCGCTCGACCGCTGATCGAGCGCCTCAGTAAGAGCTCCTCGATCGTGCTCGAAGAGGTGAGTTACAAGTTCATCGAGAGCCGCCGCACGGGCTGGACCCGCGAGGCCGAAGCCGATGAGCGGCTGCTCACTGCAGCCGAGGTGCTCGGCCCGTTCAAACAGGCCGTGTGCTTGGGCGTGCACGGTGAGCGTCAAGATCTGCTCGGCATTCTCTTATTGGTCGACGACCGCGTACGCGACGCATTCTCGCCCGATGAGGTCGCGCTGCTCGAATCACTGGCCGTGCAGGTCGGCGTGGTGATCGAAAATTCCCGGCAATATCGCCGTATGCAGGAGCGCGATCGCCTGGCCGCGCTCGGCCAAATGGCGGCTGGCTTGGCGCACGAAGTGAAAAATCCGCTCGGCGCGATCAAGGGCGCCGCGCAGCTGCTCGGTGATCCGAGCCACGACACCAAGCTCGGCCACGCCGACATGGAATTCGTGGGCATCATTTTGGAGGAGGTCGAACGCCTCGACCGCGTAGTGGGCTCCGTGCTCGACTACGCGCGGCCCTCGAAAGGCGATGCCGGCGCCGTGGACGTGAACGCGGTCGTCAAACGCACGCTCACCGTGCTCGCTTCAGACCGGACAGAGGAATGCGAGCTCAGCACCGAGCTCACCGAGAGCTTGCCCGCGGTGCGCGCCGACGCCGAGCAGCTGCGGCAAGTCCTGATCAACTTGATCCGCAACGCGGTGCAAGCCATGGGGGGGCAGGGCACGGTCAAAGTCACCACCCGAAGGCGGAGCGAGCGCGCCTCCACCGTGATCGGGCGCGACGCGGTCGCCGGCCACAGTGATTGGGTCGAGATCGCCGTGCGCGACGAGGGCCCCGGGATCGCCCCACAAGTTCAGAAGAATTTGTTCGTGCCGTTTTTCACGACCAAGGACCGCGGCACCGGTCTGGGGCTCGCCATCAGCCAGCGCGTGGTCGAGGAGATGGGCGGCCGGATTGAGGTCGTGTCCCGGCCGGGCGCCGGTTCGACATTCTCCCTGGTCCTGCCGGCGGTGACGGAAGTGCACGCTTCCCAGCGTCCCGGCCCGGGACATCCCCGGGACGAGACCCCGACTTCGGCGGGGCTTCGGGTCGGGCCGGTGCTGTCTGCGCCGTCCGGACAGGGCCGAGCTTGACCGGTTCTTCCCTGGGGACCTATGATTTTTCCCTCCAATGTCCGGCGCTTGCCGGCGGCGGACCCCGAGCCTGTCTACGCCCTCGAACATGACTAAGCGTTTCGCGCCGAAACCGAGCGGCACCGAGCCCGGCTCCCCCGAGCTCCGCTACGGCCTGCGGTTCATCTCTGGAAAATATCAGGGTGGGGAATTTCCGCTCGGTGAGGGACAGGAAATCGTGATCGGGCGCTCGAGTGAGCTCGACATGGTGCTCGTCGAGGAGATGGTGTCGCGCAAGCACGCGCGCATCGCCCTCACCGACGGCGTGATCAACATCGAGGATCTCGGCTCCACGAACGGCACGTTCGTCAACGGCGAGAAGGTCGACCGCGGCACGCTGAAGGAGGGCGATCGCGTGCTGATCGGCACGAACATCCTGAAGGTGATCGCCACCGCGCAGGATGCCGAGCAAAAGCTCGATCTCAAGTCCGTGGCCGCTGGCCGCGTGACGGCGCGCCAGCGCATGAGCCGTGCGGCGGAAGAGGCGCCGCGCATGTCCGGCAGCTTGGAAGAGATCCCGCTGCCAGACTTGTTGCAGCTCTTCGGCACGTCGCGGAAAAACGGCGTGCTGGTTCTGCGCACCGAAACGCGCGAGGGCCGCATCTACCTCGCCGAAGGTAAGGTGCGCTTCGCGACCATCGACGGCTCCGAGAACGTGCGCCCGCTGAAGGCGGTGTACCGCATGCTCGAGTGGTCGACCGGCATGTTTGCGCTCGATCCGCCGGACACGCGCGAGTTCGAAAATCCCGTCGACGCGAGCGCGCAAGAGATCCTGATGGAGGGCTTCCGCCAGCAGGACGAATTCAACGCGCTGCGAGGCCGTCTGCCGGCTTTGGAGCTGCGTCTCGGCCTGAAGCTGCCACTCGAGCCCAAGCTCACGGCCCTGACCCCGAGCGAGCTCGAGCTGGTGCAGTCGGCGATCAACGCACCCTCGCTCGAGGTCGTGCTCGACACCGCCGTGGAGACGGATCTCGTGGCCGGGCAGTCGATCTTGTCGTTGATTCAGCGCGGCTACTTGGAGCCTGTGGGCTGATCGCGCGGCGTGCCTCGCGGCAACGTGAGGTTCGCGAGTTGCTCGAGCTCTCGTTTCAAGTCGCGGTCGGTCTCGAGCACCGCAGCCTCGCGCAGCACGCGGCCGAGCGCTGACCAGCTCGGGTGCTCGGCGCGCAGCGACTTGGCCCGTTCGAAGGCCGAGCGCCGCACCGGCAGCGGCGCATACTCGAGATAGGCGGCAAAGTGCCGCATCGCTTCGTGCTCGAGCTTGCCTGCGTCGTTCAAGAGTCGTGAGCGCGGGCTGTCCGCGAGTTTGAGCGTTCGGCGCGCGCGTAGCTCGCGCAGCAGCGCGCGTTGCCGTGTCTGCGGTTCGGCAGCTGCGGCCGCGTTCGGTGCGGGTTCACTCGAATTGGCCGTGGCAGGCGATCCGGCATCGCCACTCACTCGCACGTGGCTCAGATCTTCCAAGCTCAGGTAGCGGACGCGCTCGACCAGCCGAGTGAGCGCCAAGGAGCCCACTGCGAGCGCCTCGATGGCCGTCGCGGGCGGCGCTGCCACGTCGAGCTGCGCTATCGCCGAGAGCGCGCTCTGAGCCTTGGTGCACAGCTCGGTGTCTGCCTTTTCCTTCAGTAATTCGGCACAATTACCGAGATTTGGCGCGTCGTGCCAGAGCGCGCGCGAGCGCTGGAGCTCGCTCTCGAAGCGCGCTTGGCGCGCGCCCTCGTCCACGCTGGCTGCGGGGCTCGGCTGCGCCGATGCGATTGGCGTGGGCGCGGCGTGGTCGTGCTTGCAGGCGCTGAGCGCGCTGGAAAGCGCGCTCACGCCGAGCGCGTAAGCCACGATCGTGTGCGCGCGCCGTCGGCGCACGTTGCTCTCGCGGGTCAATAGACGCCGCGCCACTGGGGACCGTAGAAGCCGAATTGCGCGGCGGTCTCGTGCATGTAGTCGATCACGCTCTTGTAGTTCGTGACGCGTAGCGCGAATTGGGCACTGCGCTGGATCGGTTGCCCGACACACGTCTCGACTCCCGGCGGGCAAGCCGTGTTGTCCGCGTACTTTTCGATGATTGGCGCGCCGCTGGGATTCTTATCCTGGTCTGCAGTGGCGGTTTCGTCGACGACATAGGCCTGACGCGTGAGTGTGTTCATCCACTCCAGCACGCGCGCAGCAATGCCGCGTTGCACTGTTTTGCCGTCGATCACCTCGGTGCCGTAGCTGTGCGCCTCGAACAGATCGCCGCTCAGCGGGTCGCGCCAGGCAACCGTTTCGTCCGGCTTGAAGGTTGGCGACGAATCGCTACCAATTTCCCAGATCCGCATCATGTCCACCCAATCCTGCTTCCAGCTCTCTGGCAGGTTCAGCATCGCGAAGAACACGGCGAACTTTTGGACCTCGAAGCCGGATTCCGAATCGAGCGCGATCGATTCCTTGGGTACGGCGCTGGCCACGGTTGTATCCGACGGAAATTCTTGGCAAATCAGCCGGCCCCCGGTGGGCCAGCAGACCTGGGGCGCATTCTTCGTCCACCAGGCGCGAAAGCCCATGGGCTGCGTGGGGCCGCCCTGCGCGTCCAAGTTGGGCGCGCCCTTGGTGCTCGCGACGCGCCAGCCCTTGATGTCGTCGTCCTCGGTCAAAGTGTTGGCGAGCAAGCGTCGGAAGCCGTCCGGAAAGAGCGTGGCAAAGCTCGTGTTGCGATAGCGCCCGTCTTGGAAATCATCCCGTGATTCGCTGACGAAGCGATCTTGCGAATCGCTCATCAGGTACATGGCTAACGTCTTATCGTAATACGAGCCGAGCGCGAGATCGTACTGCACTACGTAGTAGCCCTTCGATTGGTCGAGCGTGTTGTTGAGCAATCGGCCGCCCCACGCCACGTCGCCGCCGATGCCCGTCGAGCCGTCCGGGACGAACAAATTCATGGCCGCGCTGCCGGGCGCGCTGCGCGGCATGTTCACGTTCGGTAGCTGATCGGTGGAGCGGAGGATACTCGTCCCCAGGGGGTGAAGCGCGTTGTCGAGAAAGTGCTCGCCCGAGTTTGGCCGCGTGAGGATGCGCGCAAAGTGATCGAAGGCCATCGAAGCCGCGAGCGCGCTGGCTTTGAACTGGCCGTCGTTCGCGCTGAACACCTCGAATGCACCCGTGCCTTGAAAGACTTCGTTCTCCAGACCGAAGCCCTTGGTGATCTCCATCAGCTTGGCGTTTTGGCGCTGAAGGCTGTACATGAACGACTTCTTCAAGCTGAAATCACTGCGATTTCGGCGGTAATCCTGAAAAACGTGCCGATCTTCGTACTGGCTGATCAAGTAATGGGTGACCTCGAAGGCGTCCGCGCCGTTGTCGTGGCGCAGCACCCAAGTTGCCCCGATGTCCGCGTAGTCGTCCGAGCCGAACATGTACGGCCGGCGCACGCGCCCGAGCGCGTCGATGTTGCGCTGGATGCCGTTGGTCACCGTCGGTTGCTGCACGAAACCTCCGCTGTCGGGCTGTAGCTCGCGGTACGGAACGTAGTCGGTGGGCACGGTATCGCAGGCGGTGTCTGCCACGATGTGGCCGTCGAACGCGGGGCTGTACACGCCGTCTTTCGCTTCATCCCAGTCGGCGGGCGGGCTCGTGTTCGCCGGCTGGCAGTTGCGGATCAGCTTCAGTCGCTTGTTCAGCTCGGAGTAATGGAACTGAGTCGTGTTGTCTGCGTAGAACGGTCCGACGATGCCGCCAAAGCCGTCCAAGAGCCCATGCACGGTGGCGCCGTTAGACGTGCAGTTGGCCGCGCCAGCGGCCGAAGCTTTGCAACGCACCGTGGCATCATCCCAAACATCTGCCACGTCGGCGTACGCCATGCGAATCGCGGCGCGGTCGTAGGCCCCGATGTCCAGCGTGTCTTGCGTCAGATCGCCCGGATAATCCATGACCGACGTTTGCTGCCAACGCCAGATCAGGCCGTCTCGCTCCGCTTGCGTGATCGGATCGGACCAACGCGGCCCGACGCAGTTCGAGCCGTCGGCGGTGGTTGCGGTGCAGGCCTGGGTCACCGAGCCATTCTGGGTGCGGAGCTGCCAATACTGAGGCCGGAAATTCATGGCGTCGAAGGACGACGTGAAGTTGTGCTCGAGCCCCATCGAATGTCCGAGCTCATGCTCGATCACGCCGACCGTGATGTGCTTGCGGATGTAGTCACGCCACTTGTCGTTGCGCGCGGCGACCGCTGCCGGCGACGCTTGCACGCCCGGCGTGTTCGCATCTTCGTCCGCGAGCGGGAACTTCTGGTTCATGATCACCGCCCAGTCGACGACACTGCTCGGCTCGGGAGCTGCGGCGATGCAACTGCCCAAGGCGGCTAGGCGCGATTGGCGTTGGCGCTCGAAGTCGAGCAAGAACTGAGCGAAGTTGCCACGCAGCGGCGACGCCAGGTTGGTGCCGAGGTCGCTCGGCTGAGCGCTCGGGTCGAGGCCGGCCAGGTGCAGGTATGGCTGCGTCAGCAACTGCGATTCGACGGTCGAGCCGCGCGCGCCGGTCATCCGCGTGTCGATGCCGGTGTTGCCCGAGCCGAGCACGCGATTGCCGTATTTTTGCCGGGTTTGGGCTTCGGCCCAGTCGAGGATGGCCTGACCCCCCGCGCTCATCGGCGGCAAAGCGAGCTTTTTGCCGTCGTTCAGCCGCGAATCGAGCGAGGCGAGCCGTGCGCTGATCGCGGCCGGGTCCAAGAGCGGCGGGCTCTCGCTTGCGGCCTGGGGGCTGCGCTGATTCGCGATCGTCAACGGCTGCGTATAATTGGCATTGGCGACGTCGGCGTTCGACAGCTCACCGAGGTACCAACGCATGCTGTCGATCGCATTTTGCGTGGCGATGTCCGTGACCGAGTTCCACAGATTGACGCTCGCGGCGACGACCTCGCCGGTGATCGGATCTACCGCGTCTGCCATCACGCCCCAGGGCGAGGCGTTCTGCGGATTTTGGATGATGTCGATCATGTTGTAGCGAAGATCGCCGATGCGCGCGATGAGCCCGGGCGCGCCGCAGGCTGCGTCATCCCCGGCGGCGACCGGGTTGTGACAGAACACGAACACGGGCGGCACGCTCGTGAGCGCGCTTTGCACGCTCGGATCATAGGCGGCCTTGCAGCTTGCGATCACGTCCGTGGTGACTCCACCGGAGACGCGAATGCATTCGGTGTAACGCGCGGTTTGCACGGCGTGACGCAAGGCTCCATCCCATTGCGCGAGCGCTTGCGCAGAAGACTCGAACAACGAAGGATCGCTGTGCGGACCGTAGTAAAATGGCGTGGTGGTGGTGACACGCTGCGCGTAGGGCAGGGTGCAAGCGTGGCTGAATTGGTCGCAGCGCGAACCCGCGCCGGCCGCCTCGCATTCGTCATCCGTGCCGTCGGGGGAGCTCGTGCCGTCGGGCAATTGTTCATCGCGCGAAGGCAGCGCGCCGACTGGCGTGGTCTCTGCGGTGTAGCAGGGGATGACGTTGCCTTGCGCGTCGTGGTAGTGGCTTTGCTTCCAAATATTGTGCCGTTGCACGAAGCGGTACCACTGGTCGTCGACGATGCCGTAGTTGCGATCGTAACCGAGCCGATCCGGGTTGATCGTCCCGGTCGTGAACATGCCGAACATTTGTTGGCGCTGGCCGTCCCAGTTCACCGGCTCGTAGTCGTCGTTCACGACGCGACGGAAGGACAAGCGGACCTTGACCTCGGTCGGATTGCAGTTGCCGGTCGGCCCGTTGCCGCCCAAAAAATCCGGCGACAAATAGCAGGCGGGAATCGAGCCGAACGGTGTATCGAGCTTCTGCGGCGTGACGAAGACTTTGTTCGTGATGTCGAAGTAGTTGCTCGGAGGATCGAACGCGGGCGCGTCCGGGTCCGTCGGATCCGCGACCGAGTAGGCGACCGGCTCGTACACGAAGGCGTCGTCGAATGCGCTGAGCGCGGCCAGCGTGTCGAACTGATAAGCGTCCGTGATCAGGTTCTGCGACCAATCGACGCGCATGTATTTTCGCGCGTACCACGGGCTATCGGTGGTATTTTCCTCGACGATGTTCAGCTCTTCGCCGGTGGTCGGGTTGTAGCTGCGCTTGATGTCGAAATGACTCTGGATCTTGAACGCGGCCACGATCTGTCCGCTGTTCTGGTCGGGCGAGAGCGGCGTTCCGGCGGAAGTGGTGCCGACCACGCGCTCGTAGGTGAGCCGAGCCACGAGTAGGTCCTCGCTGATCTCGAACTTCACGCGCGCGATCGTGCCGCCGCCGGCGGTGAACAGCTCGCCACGGGTATCGCCGTAATCGACGTCGACGACCGTTGGTCGATAGTAAAATTCGGGATTGTCCGCAGGGTCCGACAGATCCGCACCGACGAAGAACGACTTGTCTAGCGCGTTCGCCTGCACGCGGTTAATCGGCGCGCGCTCGCTGGCGCAACTCGTCGCGCCGAGGAGAACTAGGCCACATACCGTCAGCCGCCTGAAAAAGCTCGGGGTCATCGACTCTCCTGCGCCCAAAAACGGGCGGGTCAGAATACCTTGCGCCGCGCCGTGATGGGCGTCGGTCGTGCCGAATTAGGGTCAAACCCGAGGAGCGTGCGGGTTTCGCCCACTGTCGTCCTGGTGCAATTGTTCAGCAGTGGCTCAGCCCGAGGATCGAGACGCCGCCTCGCATCCCGAGTTGCGCCTTGGGCTGTTCGCATCTCTTCGGCGGGCTCGGTCCGAGGTTCTAGGGCTGGCTCTTGGGCTGCGTGCGAAACTCGACGGCCCGCGCGTGGGCCTCGAGGCCCTCGGCTCGGGCGAAGGCGGTGATTTTCGGGCCCTGTTCGCTGAGCGCTGCGGGCTCGTAGGAAATGATCGAGGTGCGCGCTACGAAATCATACACGCCGAGCGGGGCGCCGTAGCGCGCCGCGCCGCCGGTCGGGAGCACGTGCGACGGCCCGGCCAGGTAATCGCCCGCGGCCTCTGGCGTCATCGAGCCCACAAAAATCGCACCTGCACGTAAAATGCGATCTGTGAGCGCCCGCGGCTCGACCGTGTGCACCGCGACGTGCTCGGCCGCTAGCTGGTTGGCGACCGCGACGAGCTCGGCGCGCCCCGACACGATCAGCGCGAAACCGTTATTTTGCACCGACACGCGCGCGATGGCCTGGCGTGGCAAGGAGTCGAGCTGGCGCGCGAGCTCGACTTGTACGTTCGCGGCGAGCTCCGCGCTGCTCGTCACGAGCAGTGGATACGCCGCCTCGTCGTGCTCGGCCTGTGACAGCAGATCGGCGGCCACGAGCACCGGGTCCGCGCTTTCGTCGGCGACGACCAGGATTTCACTCGGGCCAGCGATGCTGTCGATGTCGACCTCGCCGAAGACCAGGCGTTTGGCGGCCGCGACGTAGATGTTGCCCGGCCCGACGATTTTGTCCACGCGCGGTACCGACTCGGTGCCGTAGGCGAGCGCGGCGATTGCCTGCGCGCCGCCGGCATCGAGCAGCGCGTGCACACCGGCGAGGTGGCAGGCTGCGCGCACTTCAGGGCTCGTATCCGGGCTGGCAACGATGATTTCGCTCACGCCGGCGACCTGCGCGGGCACCGCGCACATCAGCACGCTCGAGGGATAGCGCGCTTTGCCACCCGGCGCGTACACGCCCACTCGCGACAGCGGGGTGACGCGGCTGCCGAGGGTGACGCCGGTCTCGGTGTACTCGAAGCCGCCCAGGTGGTCGGCTTGCTTTTGGTGATAGCGGCGAATCCGCGCCGTCGCTTCGACCAAGGCCTCGCGCACGGGCGCGGGCAGCCCGGCGAGCGCGGCCTCACCGCCATAATCGCGCTCGAGCCATTGCTTGGGCGTGCGCTTCTCGAAGCGTTCGACGTAGCGCGCGAGCGCGCGGTCGCCCTCGCTGCGCACCGCGCTCAGGATCTCGCGCACCGCGGGCTCGACCTTGTCGAGATCAGTTTCGCCACGGCGAGCCAGCTGCGAAAGTAAGCGCTGATACTCGGCGGTGCCTTGCGTGGCGAGGCGCAGCATGGCGCTCATGTCCAGTGCCCGGCTTTGAGCGCCGCGGGGTCGTATTCGCGGATCTTCGGGCCCAGCGCTTCGCGGAACACCTGTTCGTCGTCCATGTCGATGTCGTCTTCGGGAAAGCCTTTGGCGACGTCCATGCCCACCGCCAAAATGCGGAGGAACATCGCGAAGCTGGAGGCGCAGAGCCGGGGCTTCCACACGTCGGTGCCGGTCATCGCGGTGTAAACCGGGCAATCGCCCTCGGGATCGGGGCTCGACACGTCCAGAAAGTACGGATCGCCGAGCAGCGAGCTGTGAGCGATGATGATCCAGGTCGAACGCCAGCCGTTTGGCGCAGCGCCGGAGCGGAGCGTGCCGGTTTCAGCCACGGCAAAGCCGGACTGCTCCTCGGCCAAGCGTTGCGCCGAGATCAGCTTCACCCGCTCCGCGGGCGTGCGCGTCTCCACGTCCTCCGGGTTGGCGGCCAGCAAGAACTCGCGGTAGCGCCGCGGCAGCTTGAATTGAGCCTTCAACTGATCGACGAGGGTCGGCTCGGCTTTTCCGAACTTTGCTCGCACATGGCGCTGGGTGAAAGCATCACGCAGTGCAGATATCGATTCGGCCAGATCGCTGTCCAATCTCGCGAACCTTCCGCCGGGCCGGGCGTGATTTCACGCCGACTGAGCGCGGAACGAGAACACTCGGGTCTCGCCCGGAAAAGTGCCAAAGAAAACGCTTTTTTCTACTCGCTGCCGGCGCGAAGGCAAGCACGAAACGCCGCTTTCGGCCGTCAGGCTCAAAAGGTGTAGCGCAGGGCCACGCCGGAAACCCAGGCCAGGGGCGGTCCGGTGCTCTGGTCGCGCCTAAAAGTAGCGGTGTAATCGCGGACTCCACCGTGCACCGCCAGCGCCAGGTGGGGGCTCACCTGGTACCACTCCACGCCCAGCTCGCCCGCCAGATAGAGGTGCAATTCGTTGGCGTCGGGGTAGCCGTATAGGCCGAGTACGTCCGTGTTCACCTCGGCGCCGCCGGCGCTCCCCTGCACGTACAGCCCAATTCGCTCGCTCGCTTTCACCGTACCGCGCAGCCCAGCACCGAACCCCCACAGCGCGTACGTGCGGGGTGGCGGCGGCGGATGCGCATAACCAGTGCTCGAGAGCACCAGATCGCCTTCGGCGAAGACCATCAGGAAGCGCAGCGGCTCGAAGCCGAACTGCAGGCGAAACCAGGGTGCGACCGGCGAGATGTGGCGCATGTCGCCGATCTGCCCGAACGCGCCGATGCTCGACTCCACCACGAACCCTCGATGGCGAGGCGGCGGTGGTGGGGCGAGCAGCTCTTCATCGGCGCCCGTGTCCGCTTCCGCTTTCGGGTTGCCGTTCGAGTCGAGCCACGACTCGACTTCAGTGGGCGTGATCGTACGCTCCCTGGGCTCCTCGGCTGCGTGCGCTGGCCGCGCTGCGAGCGCGCACAGCACGCCGAAGAGCGCGCTGCCTCGCACTGTCTTCAGGTAACTCAGACCTGAGCTCAGGCGAACCGCGCGCATGCGACCCACGTTAGCCCATGAAGTCAGCGCGCGTCGACAGGCTGAACAGGGGCAAGCCCGCGGCGGTGATGGTCTCGGCTCCGCCCTCTTGGCGATCCACGAGTGCGATGATGCCCACCACCACCGCACCTGCGGCCTTCAGGGTTTCGACCGCCTTCAGGCTCGAACCGCCGGTCGTGACGACGTCCTCGAGCAGCGCGATGCGCGTGCCCGGTTTGAGCGATTTGTCGCCCTCGACGAGCTTGGCGCTGCCGTGATCTTTGCGCTGTTTGCGCACGTAAAAACCGGCGAGTGGCCGGCCTTTTTGAAAGCTGACCAAGGACACTGCGCTCGCCAACGGACAGCCGCCGAGCTCGACGCCGCCCACCGCGTCGCATGTAGGTAACTCGTCGAGCGCTTGGAACATCAGCTCGCCGACCAGGGCGTGACCCTCTGCGGTGAGGATCGTCTGCTTACAGTCGATGAAGAAGTCGCTCTCGCGCCCGGACGCCAAAATCACCTTGCGACGCTCGAAGCTGAGCTCGCGGAGGAGCTCGATCAGCCGCGCTCGCCGTTTCGAATCGATCATGGGCGGACGCTAGATCAACCGCTCAGTCGCGGCCCTTCTTTTTTTTGGCTTTGGTGCCCTTGCTGATCACGGGCACGACCGGCGGCGGCGGCCGGCGTGGCTCCGGTTTGGCCGGGCGCGGGGCTTCCACCTCGGCCGCAACGTTCGCGGCAGCGGCTGCGACGACCGGTGGGCGCGGGGGATCGAACCGGCGCGGCTCGGCCTTGGCCGGGGCCTTGAGCGGCAGCGGCAGTGGCGGCGCGGGCTGGGCGACGGGCGCGACGCGCAACGGCGTGCCGGGCCGCTTGTTGGCCGGCACCTGTGCCAGCGAAAGTTCGCCGTCGGTCTGCACGTGGCCGCGTACGAGCGCACCGGGCGCAATGCCGATGCGCGGGCTCGCGATATCGCCGACCACGCGCGCACTGGACTCGAGCAGCACGGCCTCGCTGCCGCGTAGATTGCCCTGCACTTGGCCGGAGACCGTGAGCGAGCTTGCGCTGATGTTGCCGCGGACGCGGCCGCTCGCGCCGACCACGACGTCGCCCGTCAGGGTCACGTCGCCCTCGACTCGGCCCAAAATCTCGAGCGAACCTTGGCCACGAACGTGGCCGCTCACGACCGTGCTCGCACCGATCACCGAGTCGAGGGCGACGTGACC
>Ga0207667_10002573_pt1 | contig 22562 bp, 19 predicted proteins | sample KBSCornC52_FD_184301 | JGI IMG/M metagenome (GOLD analysis project Ga0207667, IMG submission 184301) | Corn rhizosphere microbial communities from Kellogg Biological Station, Michigan, USA - KBS Corn C5-2 (SPAdes) (version 2) | ecosystem: Host-associated > Plants > Roots > Rhizosphere > Soil ...
GGTGTTCCGGCGCTATCAACACACGAGCCCCGCCGCCTACCGCCGCTCGTTTGGCGGGGGGTGATGAGCCCAGCGGCGCGATGCCGCGCATTACCCAGACCAGCTACCTGTAACCGCTCTGCCGCCCGCGGCATACGTGTCAGCCAGCGGCCGTACCTTGCCCGCCGAGAACGGAGAACACCATGGTTGTCACGGTATTTCGCAGCAAACTTCGCCCTGGGGTCGATCTCGCGCCGCTCGAGCCCGTGGCCGCCCGAATGTACGAACTTGCCACCCGGATGCCAGGCTTCATCTCGTACAAGGATTTCGCTGCGGCGGACGGCGAGAGTGTCACCATCGTCGAGTTCGAGTCGCTCGAGACGCTCGCTGCCTGGCGCAATCACCCCGAGCACTTGGAGGCGCAGCGACTCGGCCGCGAGCGTTTCTTGGCCGAGTACCAGATCCACGTTTGCACGCCCGTGCGCTCCTATCGCTTTCCACAGCTCGATTAGCGGGGGTGTGCGACAGGCCGAACACGACTCTCGTGCACTTCACGCACGACTCAAAGGTTTGGGCGTGGCTTCCCAGCGAGCTCGCGGCGCATGAAGACGCGCTGCTCGACGTGCAGGCCGTGCGTCGTCTCGAGCTGCCGGATGCGGCGCATGCCGGGCGTCCATTCCTCCGGCGAAAGCTCGCGAAAACCCTGTTTTCGGTAGAATGGGCCGTTCCAAGGCAGATCGCGGAACGTGGAAAGAGTGACGGCTGGCAGCCCCTGCCGCTCAGCCCAGGCGCACACGCTTGCGAGCAGCCGTGCGCCGAGCCCACGCCGGCCGTGCGCCGGCAGCACATCCAGCTCCTCGACGTAGGCCGCGCCTTCTCGCACTGAGGTGATGATCGCACCCACGGGCGCGTCGTCGGCGGTGCACGCAACCCAGACCTGCCCGAGTGCGACGAGACGCTTCAGCTCCCCCAGAGGAAATGACAGGTCGAGCGTTTCATCGATCAGGCCGAGACCGGCGAAGAGCGTGCCCGCCTCGTTTTCGATCTGTTGTAGACGCGCCACTTCGCCCAGTCGGGCGAGGCGGATCTGGTACGAGTTGGATTCAGTGGCCATGGCGAGGCGGGGAGCGTTTGAGCGCGTCGGCGGTTATCGACACGCTCGGGCAGTCATAGCTCCGAAGCGAGCTCGACGCCCGAGCTCGCGCGGGTCGGAAAGGGACGCCGAAGGCTGCGCCGCCCTCTGTCCGCTCTTCGTGACCATCAAAACCAAAAATAAATGAGTCGAGCCGTGGGCGAGCAGCGATGTGCGCGTCCATAAGTGCGCTAACGTCACCGTGGCACGAGCCACGGCATTGTCGGAGACGGACGCGAGTCAGGTCGGCTCCTTCAGCGCGGCGCGCAGCATTTCATAGGCGCGGAAGGCGCGCAGCTTCAATGCGCCCTCGCTGATGCCGACGAGCCCTGCCGCGGCGCTGACGCTCAGGCCCTCGTAGCGAATGAGCACGAATGCTTCGCGATTGGCGAGCGGCATGATGGCCAGAGTGCGGCGCACGATCTCGGCGCTTTGTTGGGCAGACAAGCGCGCTTCGGCGTTTGCTTCGAGCCCTGCGGCGAGTTCGATTTCGGTCACGTCGAGGCTGTTTCGCGCGAAGCGCGTCTTCTTCGCGCGCGCGTGGCTGATGAAGCAGTTACGCCCGATCGCATAGGCCCAGGGCACGACGGCGCCGCCGCGCGCGAACGAGCCGCGCGCGCGGTGGATGCGCAGCAGGGTTTCCTGCGTCAAATCAGCGGCGAGCTCGCGCGAACCCGAGAGCCGCAGCAAGAACGCGCGCAAACGCGGGGTGAGGCCGCGCGCCAGTTCGGCAAACGCCGCGTCGTCGCCCTCGGCATAGCGATCCATCGCCAGGTCTAGTCGGTCTGGCGGTTCTGCCGGCAACGCCCGCGTATGGGGCGCGCCCCGCGGCACGAGCTCAGAGCCGTGGTCAGCGTTCACGGCCGGTTGTTCTCCAGCAAACTGAGGAGCAGCGGCGAGCACGCGACCAGCTCGACCCCGCGCTCGGCAACGCGCTGCAGGAGCGCGAGCGCCTGGGCATCGGCAAACTCGACGCCGGACAGATCGAGCGCCAGCACGGTGCCTCGAGCATGCTCGAGCTCGAGCTGAAGCACGCGGACCCAGTCGCCAACCAAGCGCCCTTCGACTTTCAGACGCGGGATCTGATTCGGCTCGGTCAAACGAGTGATGCGGAGCATTTCGGCTCCCGCACAGCAACGCCCGTGCCAGCCGCTCCGTGTCCACGACTCTGGTGAATTTCAGCCAAAACAGGCCGATTTTCCAGCCGCTGCTGCGCCCATCCGCACCGGGTCGTGGGCCGCGGCGAGCCGCCCGCGAAATGTCGTGGGTTGGCCACCGTATTTCGCGGCCACGTCGCTCGCGCTCGCGGGCCTCAGCGCTGACGATTGGCGCGCGTGATGCCAAGCCGTTTCATGCGACTGCGAGCGGTGCTCGGCGTGAGGTTGAGCGCTTGCGCCGCGCCGCGCGCGCCCTCGAGCACCCAACCCGTGCGCTCGAGCACGGCGAGGATGTGCCGGCGCTCCATCTCTTCGAGCGAGAGGAGCTCGGAGCCGGGCTGTTCGTCGCTGGCGGCGGCGGCCTGACTGCTTGCGGCATCGATGCCCGAGCTCGAGCCGAGCGACGGGGCAGGGGAACTGGGCGGTGCCACGCTGCCCAGCGCCGGACCGAGCACTTGAGCGTCGAGCTCCAGCGTTGGGCCGCTGGACAGCACCACGCCGCGCTCGATCAGGTTTTCCAGTTCACGCACGTTGCCCGGCCAGTCGTAGCGCACCAGGCGTTCGAGCGTGGCGGTCGCGATGCCGCGCACGCTTTTGCCCGATTTTTTGACGGAGCGTTGCAAGAAGTACAGCGCCAGTTGGCTGATGTCGGCGCGCCGCTCGCGCAGCGCCGGCACGGCCAGCGGGAGCACGTTCAGGCGATAGTACAGATCGGCGCGGAAGCGCCCTTCGGCGATTGCTTGCTCCAAATTGCGATTGGTAGCCGCGATTACGCGCACGTTGACGCGAATCGTTTCATTGCTGCCGACGGGTTCGAACTCTTGCTCCTGCAGTGCGCGCAGCAATTTGACCTGGGTATCGAGTGGCAGCTCGCCGACCTCGTCGAGGAAGAGCGTGCCACCGTTGGCGAGCTCGAAGCGCCCGACGCGTTTTTGCAGCGCGCCGGTGAACGCGCCTTTGGTGTGCCCGAACAGCTCGCTCTCGACGAGCCCCGCTGAGATCGCGCCACAATTTACTTTGACCAGCGGACGGTCGCTGCGTGGGCTGCGGGCGTGCAGGGCTCGCGCAACGAGCTCCTTGCCGGTGCCCGTTTCACCCACGACGAGCACGGTCGACTCGCTCGCGGCGATCGCCTCGATTTGCTTGAGCAAGCGTTGCCAGGGCGCGCTATTGCCCACCAAATCCTCGAAATTGTGCTCGCTCTGGATCTCCTCTTGCAGGTAGACGTTTTCGGCCTGCAGGCGGTCGCGCAGGCGCTGCACCTCGGACAGCGCGTCGCGCAGCGCGCGATCGGCTTGAACGCGTTCGAGCTCCGCGCAGCCTCGGGCCGCGAAAATTTGCAGGATTGCCAGGTGCTCGGGCGTGGGCTCCATCGGCTCGGTGTGCAAAACCGCGATGTGCCCCAGCACCTTTCCGGCGGCGTTGCGCATCGGCACGCCGACGTAACTCTCGGCGGCGATCTGCTGCAGCCACAGATCTTCCGGGTAGAGACGCTGCAGATGTTCGCGCGTCGAGCAGATGTGGCCCGCGGCAACTCGTTGGCAGGGCGTGCCTGGAAACCGGTAACTGAAGCCTTCGCCGAACCCAGTGCCCTCCCAATAGGCGAGCGAACGTGACTCGAGCTCGTTCAGCGTCTCCGAGGCGAAGGCGTAACGCGCACCCAGCGCCAGCGCCGCATACTTCGCGAGCGAGCGGAAGAATTCGTCGCCCGTGGCGGCGGCGGTGCCCTCGGCGAGCATCCGCAAGATGTCGGAAGCGGGCGATGCAGGGGAGAGCGCGGACATTTTTAGCGGTTTTCGTGGGTCAGCGGGTCCTCGGGGATCCGACTGCCAGCGCCGTGAGTTGGATCTGAACCAAAGCTCGATCGCGCGTCAAGCTCGCGTGCGCTGGCCGAGCACGAGCGCACCGACGAGCGTCGCGACGATCACCGGCAGCCCATGGCCGAGCAGCACGTGCAGCGAGGCAACGTTCGGACAGTGCAAATTCATGGTCGCGCCCGCGAATAGGCCGACCGCTGCGCCGACCAGCGCGCTCCGCCATCGTACTCCGCTGGCAAATGCGCCGGGCAGCGCGAATGCGGCGCCAAGCAGCGGCACTGCTGCCCAGGCCAGCGTGATGTCGAAGCACACCAAAATACCGAGCAGCGACGCTGCGCCGGGCGCCGCCGCGTACGGAGCCGGTGCGCCCAACGCGATCAAGCAGAAAGTGAGTGGCCCGAGTAGCGCGAGCCCGCTGATCAGCCCGATTTTCAGGCCGAGCCCGAGCTTGCCGTAGGCGAGCGCGGTGAACAGCGACGCGCTGGCCAAAAGGAACGGAAGCAAGATTTGCGCAGCCAGATATAGCGCCGGTAAACCGTGAAAATCCGCGCGGATGCCATAGACCGCCAGGTGCATCAAAAGCCAGCTGACGCTGCCCGTCAGGACCGCCAGGCGGCGGTTTCGTACCAGGTTGCGCGTTGGCGACGTTTCGAGCTCCGGCAGGACGATCGGCGGACTTGGCGCGTCGGCGGCGAGGCCCGGGTCTGGGATCTCGCTGAACAGCGCATCGAGGTCGGGGTCGGGGCGGCGGGTCACGGGCTCAATCTCGGCCTACGCCAGCAAGTCGGCCTGGTTTCGAACATTTGACAGAACCTGCGGCCGCTCGAACTGACGATGGTAAGCCGCGTCCGGCGGGGACGGGCCGAGCGCGGGCCGCCCGCCGTCACGGCAGGTCGAAGGCTCGGACGAAGTCGACGCCGCTTGAATGGCAGTTGGTGCAGCCGTCCGGGTGCCCCGCGGCCTCGACAGTGCCGTCCGCATCGAGCTCGTCCCAGTACCAGCCGTCCCTTCGCTTATCCATGATGTCGATGTAGCGGAGGGTGTCGCTCATCCACACCTCTTTGACGATCGTCGACCCTTCGGGCCATTGGGCAGCGGTCTGCGCGCCAGTGACGGCGGCCGCAAAGCTATCGTTCACGTAGATATCGAGTTGTCCACCGTGCCCGCTTTTGATGGACGGCCTGCGCGTTTCCCAGCCCGGCGCGTGGCTCCAAGCTCGGTAGTTTGCTGCTTGCACGCGCGCGAGCAGCTCACGGCCGCCATCGCCGTCGACCGGCGACGCGCTGCCACAAGCTATGAGGCCGGCGCTCAGCGCCAAATAAGCGAGCGCTCGCGCGCTCTTTCCCGCCGCTGCTTTTCTCAATGGCTGACCATTCATGCTGACTCCAAGCTCGGAAATCGAAGGGCCGCGCGCTCCGGGTGAAGCCGGCATCGCGTCCCTCACAGGCATCCTGTACGCGTGCAGAGCGAGCTGGTTACTGAGTTTCAGCGCGCTCCGGCAAAGACGCAGATCGCGACGCGCGCTGGTGCCCCGCGCGCTCAAGGCATGAGTTGGGAACAAAGCGCGGACTGTGCGCGTCGTGCCTGCGCGAGGAGTTTTTGTTTCGCGCTCGGTAACGTGTTGAGCGTTGAGTCGTAGGCAGCGGCACGGCTCCGGCTCGACTCGTTCGCGCCAGCAACGTGGGTCAGGCGGAGCTTTGCGCGTTGCTTGATCGGATTGTCCGATTCGCGCGGCAATTTCGCACCTCACGATCTCCACAATTTGGACTTGCAGAACATGATCAACCATCAGATATTTCAGGATCGACGGGCCGCGGCCAAAGAACGAGCAGCGGAGTCGCGACGCTCGGCACGGGGCCTTCGGCGTTGGTCGCTCGAGCGCCTCGCCTCGCGTTTGCTCCTGCCGACCGCGCTCTATTGCGCGGCGGTGGCCTGCTCGGACAATGACCCCGCGACCACGAATGCCGCGGGCGCAGGCGGCGCAACGACTGGCGGTGATGGCGCAGGCGGAGCTGCGCGTGGCGGCGCCGGCGGAGCGAGTAGTGGCGGCGGCGGAGCAAGCAACGCGGGCTCAAGTGAAGCCGGCGCGGGCGGGGAGGCCGGTGCGACGGAGGGCCAGGACAGCGCGGCAGCCACGCGTCACCTGATCAGCGCCGCGGTTGGCGGCATCGAGAAGCTGATCGTGCCGCCCGACGACGCGGCGATCCCCGTGCCGGTGCCGGCAGATCCCATGCAACCGAATCGCTACAAAACGACACCAGCCAAAAAATATCTGGGCAAGCTGCTGTTTCACGATCCGGTGCGCACCGCGCGCATCAACAAGAACTCGGGTCAGCCGCTCGATCTCCCTGTCGGGACCGCGTTCGGCGGAACCTTCGATGCGACGGTGCCGCAGGCAACCACCGACGCAATTGTCGCGGCCACGTTCCAGACCGGATCTTGCGGAAGTTGTCACATCGGTGAAGCCGCGGGTAAAGCGGGCCAGCAGCTCAACTTCAACACCGGCGGAGAAGGCCGCGGCTACACGGACGAAAACGGCAACTATATCCCCCGCCGTCGAGCGCAAGCGACGCTGAAGAAGTTCCGCACTCAGCCGCTCTTCCCCGGCGACGCGCTGGTCGATGTGCTGCCGACCCTGACCGACATTTTCGCCCTGAACGGTGAGCGGACCGTGACCACGCCCTCGCTCTTCTATCACACGAGCACCGCGAACTCGACGCCGTCCGGCACCGATACGCTCACGCTCACCGCGTCGGGTCGGCTCGATCAGCTGGACAGCGTGGGCCGCCAATCACCGTCGATGATCGGTTTCGCCTTCAACAATCGCTTGCTGCTGGGCGGCTTTGCTGGCGAACCGCCGACCGTGGCCGGCGGGATCAATCCGTTCAACGACGCCGCGCAGGAGAATTTGAATCTGCTGCTGCTCGACGCGCACCGCATGCTCGGCTTTCAAGCGGCGGAGTTGCTCAAAATCCCCGCGTTCGTCAAGCTGTTCCGCGATGCCTTCCCCGAGGAGGCCGCGCAAGCGGACGCGGCGAAACCGCCGGATTTGACGCTGCTCGTCAACGACGTCACCGAGTTCCGCGCCCAAGCCACGTTTCTGCGTACGGTGGTCACGCGCGACACGCCGTACGATCGCTTCCTCGCGGGGAATGAACGCGCGTTGACGGCGAGTCAGCTGCGCGGCGCACGGCTGTTCTTCAGCAAAGCCTCGGACGGCGGCGCGGGCTGTTTCAGCTGCCACAGCGGACCGATGCTCAATAAACAAGTCGACGATCCGGACGTCACTGGGATTGGCAAGTTCGTCGCGGAGAACTTCATCAACGTGGGCACGGGCGATCACCCCCTCCAAGCGCTGAACGCGGCCGCGAAGGGCCACGCTACCGCGTACCACGCAGAAGACACCGGGCGCATGGAGATCACGCACGATCTGCATGACGCCTACAAGTTCCGCAGCTTGACCTTGCGCCAGCTGAAGGACGCGCGAACCTTTTTCCACGGCGGAGCCTTCAGCAAGATTCGCGATGTCGTCAGTTACTTCAACGCCGGTGTCCCGCAAGATCCGACGGCGGGTGCCGCCGGCACGCTCGATCCGCGCTTTACTCAGCCCCGTGGCGCGGGCACTCCGCCCGGTCTCGGGCTGAGCGAATCGCAGGTCGACGAGCTCAGCGATTTTCTCGAAAATGGCCTGTACGATCCGTCGTTCGCCAAGTCTTTCCAGCCGACCGACGACGACCTCAACTATTCGAAAAATCGGCCTGATTTGGCCACGCTCGGCGCCAAAGATGGCCGGCTGCTGAGCGGTCTCGCGATCGACGACAACGACCCGCTCGCGCGACGCGACCAGGGGCTGGAATTTCTGGACGTGACTTCACAGGCGAGCGTCAGTGTGAGCTCGTCTGGCGCGGAGGACCAGTGGCTGATCACGAACACGAGCGACGCGCCGATCGACACGCACCTGCTCGTGATCGTCGAGGGCTTGCCTCCAGGCGTTGCCATCACCAACACGACGACCAGCACCACGGGTGGCGTTCCGATCACGAACACTGCCACCAAGACCAGCGGTGGTAAGCCGTACTTTCGGCTCTTCCTGCCGAGCGGGCTACTCAACCCCGGCCAATCCGTCGCGCTCCGCGTAGTCCGCTCTGGCGGTTCCCACAGCTCCTACACGCTGCAGCTGATCTCCGGACAGGGCAAGCCGTAACGCAACCGCCGCGCCCTCGCGTTGTGCGTGGGCCAAGCTGAGTCGAAAGGCCGCCTACGCCGCGGCGCCCGCACCCGGGCGCTCGCGGCGTGGTTTTTTTTGTGGGCACCTGCGCCTTGGATCGAGCTTTGATTCGAGCAACGCTGGTGGCAATGACCCTCGCGGACTGCGTAAAAGGCGTGCCTTCCGAGGCCCCGAGTGTCGAGCACCCTCGATGAGCCGCCGCTCGCGCTCGACTGCGTAGTTTCGCCGCGGGCTCACTGCACCCGGGCGCCATTTCTGCGAGTGTTTGCTTCGAGGTGGCAGAGCCGCAGATGGAGTCGCCGCGCATCCTTCAGCGAGCGAGACCGCGCGCCGCGACCACGTGCGAGTCAGAGAAAGCACCCGTGATTGGCGCGCAGCGGAGCAGGGCCGCAGCAGCGCCTCGATGCGCGCGCGGGACGTGACGAGCGGCGCATAGCCTGTTGCTGGATCAGGGTTGATGGTCACGCGATAACCCACGGGGCGGCGCAGCCTTCGGCGTCGCGGACGGCTTGCCCGGATCGAGAGCCGCGCCCAATCATCGCACTCGAGGACGCGCGAGCTCACAGCACGCGAGCCAGGCTTCGTTCGCTGCGTAGAATGAGCCGAGCGGTTGGTCCGCCGCGTATTTCCGCGCGGCGCGTTAGCCACCCGCGCTCTCCCCAGCTCCCCAGCTCCCCAGCTCCCCAGCTCCCCAGCTCCCCAGCTCCCCAGCGACCGACACCGCTTCTTTTAACGACGGCACGCGTCTCAATCAGTGAAACCCCAAAATCTCACCGCGTTTGCTTCGCCTTTTTCCCCGCCGCGTCTTGGCGATCCGCGCTCTCTGCGTTCTCTGTGATCTCTGCGGCTCGGTGGTGAATCTCCCTCTCCCTCTCCCTCTCCCTCTCGTCCCGCAGAACGTCTCCTCGACGCGCCAACGGAGCAGCGAGCAGCGCGCATGCACAAAATGCGAAAAGGCAGCCCACGTTTCCGTGAACTGCCTCGTCGCAGGCCGAAGGGCGTAAGCGCTGGCTCAGCCTTTACAACCGCCTTGGCCCTTGCAAGCGTTCTGGCCTTTGCAGGCATGCTTGTCCGTTTTGCATCCGCCCTGGCCCTTGCAGGCGTTTTGCCCTTTGCAGGCGTGCTTGCTGCCCTTCGAGTCGTCGAGTTGCTGCACGCTGCCCGCGCGGTCGAGCTGCGCGGCGCTGTCGGTCTTGCTGTCGGCCGGTGCGCCCGAGACGATTCCGGAGATTGCTGCTGCCATCAAGATTGAGATCATGGGTCGTGGTTCCTTGGTTGAGTGCTTTTGATTGCTTTGCGTTAACTCGAATTGCGGTAATTTAGCGGTGCCGGATCAAACCGCTTTGGCGGCTAGCCCCGGGCCGGCAAGTTGAGCCTTGGAGCGTGCGCGAGCACGGCCGAAGAGCACGTGGTCGAGCGACATTTTGCCGGGCCCGGCGAGCGCAACCCACAGCAAAAGCGCAAAGTAGGTCCATTCCACGAGCCCGAACAGATCGGGCAGGCCGTGCACGTTTGCGCGCTGCGCGGTGATGATGGCGACCAGCATCGAACCCATCAGGGGCAAAGCCGCAAGCCGAGCAGCGAGGCCCACGACCAGTAGCGCGCCGCCAATCAGCTCGATGAACGAGACCATCGGCGCTTGAATGCCGGGCAGCGGGATGCCGAGCTCGGCGAAGTACGCCGTGATCTTGGCGAGGTTGTGGACCTTGCCCCAGCCCGTGCTCACGAACAGCACGCCGAGCGTGAGCCGCGCGACGAGCGGGCCGAGCCAGTCGAGCTTTTGGCTCAGGTCGAGCGCGCGCTTCTCGGCTTGTGAAACGAATGAATGGATGGTCAAGGCGTTGCTCCTCTCCTTGGCCCGAGCGGGCCATTTGGCCTGACAGAACTAGTTACGTCGGCCCCCGCCCGCGGTTACCGAGTTCGCCTCGGTCTTTGGAAATCGCGCGTTTCAGCGCGATTCATGGGCCAGCAGGGCGTGGCCGTCCGGGTCGCGCACGAGCACTTCGTGGCCAGGGCTCGCGTGACTCACGAGGCGACCGCCGGTCGAAAGGGCGCCCGTGGCCACGGCCGTGCTATCGCCAGCGCTGACCACGACCTGCCAATGCCACAGATCGTTCGCGCGCGAATCACGAGGCAGCGCGCGCCCGCCGTGTGGGGCCAAGTACTCGAGCAACTCGATGCCTGGTCCGCGCGCGGCGCGCAGAGCCGTGATCCGCAGGCGCGCGCCAAATACGCCGTTCAGGTGCTCTTGCTCGGGACCATAGTTCTCACTTTCGCCGGCCACGCGGAGCCCCAGTTGACCGCGATAAAAGCGCAGACTCTGCTCGGTGTTCGAGACCGTGATCGCGGTGTGATCGATACCCAAAAAGAGGCACAGCTCCGCGGGCGTGCGCTTGCAGCTCGCCAGCGTTTGCCAACGCGGATCGCCTTTGCCCTTCGGAAAGTGGATCAGCTCGAGCGCGTGGCCGTCAGGATCGGCAAAGTAAAACGCTTGGATGCCGGCCGCGGCGTGGTTCCACGCGGGCAAGGTCTGCGGCGCCGAAGAAACATACGCGACCCCATGCGCACGCAACCAGTCGAACGCGCGGTCCATATCGCTGACCACAATGGCCACGTGCTGAAACCAAAGATCGTTGCCGCGCGTGTCTGCGGGCACGGCTCGGCCCGGGGCTGCCGGGTACTGCAGGAGCGCCAAATGCTCGCTGCCGAGCGTGAGTTGCAAGCGTCGCACGCGCGCACCGGCAACGCCGCTGCGTTGCGCTTCAGCGACGCCCGCTAGCTGCTCTTCGGTGTCACCGCTGAAGCCCAAGGCCTGGAAAAATGCTTTGGAGCGCGCAAGATCGCGCACCACCACTTCGACCCCGTCGACCGCCATGATCAGCGGAGCGCTCGTTTTGCGCGGTAGCTCGGGCTGAGCGGAGAGCTCTGGACTTGCTGCGAGCCCGAACGCGAGCGACGCGGCCGCAAGGGGGCCGAGCAGCAGGGGGGATTTGATATGACGCCGCATCGTGAGCCCTACGCGGCTTCGACCGAGAGTTCGGCTTCTGCGGAATCGAGCGCTCGACGCAGCGCGCGGCCGGCTTCGGTACTCGTAATGTAGGCGCCCAGGGCGTCGATGGCTTGCGCTTCGCTCCAGCCGAAGGTCCAGCTCAAATGCGTCAGGAAATCCGGCGCCAGCTCTACGCTTGCCGGTTCAATTTGCGGTTTGTCCATGATGTTCAACGGGCTGTACGTGGGGTTGCTCGCGCGGTTTCAAGGCGTTTCGGCGGTTCACTTTCTGTGGCGGCATTCTGTAACCGGGCCGCCACTGCCGGCGTAGGGCAGTGCGTCATGCCCCGATCCAACGCCTACGCGCTGCGAAACCTCGCTCTTCCCAAAAAGCTCGCCATCTCCATTGGCCTAGTCTTCGGCCTTGCGCTCTTCCTTTCGGCGTGGGTCATCTCGGTGGCTGCCATCAATTGGGGCTTCAGTTGGATGACGGTGGTCGATTGGGGTGTTCGCGTGGCGATGTTGGAGCGCGATTTGCGCTGGCTGCTTTTTGGAGCACATCTGGTCTCGCTGGCGCTGCTCTTGCCGCTCAGTTTGGCGCTCGTGCGACGCATGCCGCTGCCGCGGCTCACGCGCCGCGCGCTGTTCTCGGTCGCGACGGCGCTGTCGATTGCGGACGTGAGTGCCTGGCTGCTGCTGCCGTTCTTCGGCTTCGAGCGGGCGGCGCTCGGCGGCATCGTGCTCGCGTTGGCCGTGCTACTCGGTTATTTGGTGGGCGCGCCACTCAAGGCCATCTGGCAAACACGGAATTGGCGTGAGCCCGCACGCCCGGTGCGCGTGGTGATCGTGGGCGGTGGCTTTGCCGGGCTCGACAGTGCTCTGGGGCTCGATCGCGTGCTCGGTTGGAGCGACAGACTCGAATTGACCGTGATCGATCGCAAGAACTACTTCCTATTTCCGCCGCTCTTGCCGAGCGTTTCCGTGGGTGCGATCGAGACGCGCCAAGTCACCTATCCCTTTCGTCGCATCTTCGAGGCCACGAATATCCGGTTCAAGAAAGAAGCCGTCGAGGAAATCGATCTCGAACGCCAAGTGATCGTGTCCAAGGTCGACGTCGACGCGGATGCCTCGGGCCGCAACGTGCACGTCCGTCATGACGAAACCCCGTTCGATTACCTGGTGTTGGCGCCCGGATCGACGACGCAGACCTTCAATACGCCGGGCTGCGAGCACGCATTTTTCATGCGCGAGCTCGGCGATGCCATCGCACTCCGCAATCACATCATCGATTGCTTCGAAACCGCGGCGCGCGAAGCTGACCGTGAACTCGTGAGCAAGATGTTGCGCTTCGTAGTGATCGGCGCTGGCCCGACGGGCGTCGAAGTGGCGTCCGAAGTGCGCGATCTGATCGATAAAGTGCTCTTGCCGCGTTATCCGGAAGTCGAGCCCGGCTGGATCGACGTGGTGCTGGTGGATACCGGAGACCGCGTTTTGCCGGGCTGGAACCCAGCGGTCGCTGCAAGCGCCGAAAAGCAACTCACACATTTGGGTGTGCGCGTGCTGCACCAGGCGCGCGTATCCGAAATCGGGACCGAATGGGTGAAGCTCAAAGACGGCACCACGCTGCACGCGCGCACGGCCTGCTGGTGCGCGGGTGTGGCGGCCTCGCCGCTCCTGGCGCACTCGGGCTTGGCCTTGGACCGCGCCGGGCGTGTGGCCGTCGAAGCCGATTGTCGCGTGCCCGGCCGTCCGAACGTGTTCGTGCTCGGCGACGCCGCGACGTTTCCAGGCAAGGACGGTCGCCCGCTGCCGCCGCTCGGTCAGGTCGCATTTCAACAGGGCGCACAGACCGCGAAAAACCTGGTGCGGCTGCTGCGCGGTGAGGCCACGCGCCCGTTCCAATATTTCGACTTCGGTCAGCTCGTCAGCGTGGGTCACCAGTTTGCGGCGGTACGCCTGCTCGGAATTCGACTCTCCGGCTTCGTCGCCTGGTTCGTGTGGCGCTCGCTGTATTTGGCAAAGCTCGTCGGCTTCGGCAACAAACTGCGCGTCATGCTCGATTGGACTTTGGATCTATTCGTCGAACGATCGAGCTCGCAGATCCACGCCACGCGCGAAAAGCTCGAAGCCAGCGCCGTTCACCGCCATGACTCGGAGCGCGCCCTGCGCAGCGCCTCCGCCGCGCGTTCCGCGGAGCCCGTCGTTTCCCCGCTCGGTCCGTGAACTTGGGTCGCTGGGCTTGCTTGCTCGGCGCAAAAGGCCACCTCGTTTAGTCCGGTTCACTTGCGGGCAAGGTCCGCCGCTTTGATCGGGATTTTTGTCGGGCGTGCGTCGCGTCAAGCGGTGCGTCGAGCCGCGTGTCCCGCCTTCGACACCGCATTGCAAAGGCACACGGGGCATGTTCTCGCGGCGACCACGGCCGCGGGGTTGGCTGTTCGCGGCCAAGCGGTGCTAACCTTCCTTCAATGTCGGGACTCAAAGCCGGGCGTCCATCGCTCGAACGCTCGTCGTTGAAGCGCGTCCCGAACCTGCGCCTGGCATTTCGCCCCAATGTGGCCGTAAACCAGCAATAGCCCTAATCGTCGTGCCTCACGCCGTTGAAGTCCTTCAGTTGCCTCGCGTGGTGAGTCAGACGAGCGCGTTGTGCGCTCTGATCTTGCTCGTGAGTTGCGGCAAGACGACTGCGGGCGGTGGCGCAGATGCGGTAGGCGGCGCGGACACTTCGAATCTCGACGCAAGCAGCGGCGCCTCGGACGCCTCGGGCGCGGACACCGCGGATTCGGGCAGTGACTCCGCGCTGAACCCCGACTCTGGCGTGGGCCGAGTCGCGTGCGAAGCGCAGGATTGTGCGATCGCGAGCGAGCTTTGCTGTGAAGTGCTCGCGCCGAGTGAGGACACCACCGGGCTAAAGAGCGCGACGTGCCAAGCTGACTGCGCGTCGGACGCGGGTGCTTCGATGCAAGTGCTCGCGCTCGGCTGCGATCAAGCACAAGACTGTGGTAGCGGGCAGCAGTGTTGCCTAGACGGAAGCGGCAGCGCCTGTCGCGCTCAGTGCGCGGCGGGGGCGGAGGTCGCCTGTTACGAGGTGAACGTGCGTGGCGACGACTCCTGCCAAACTCCCGGGTGCTTGAACGTCCCCGGGCACGCGCCCTGCCAAATGCCCGGCTGTTCGAGAAAAGAGGCGATCCCCGGCTGCTGGCGGACGAACTAGGGGGGGGCTGTTCCCGAATACCCGTGCCCGTGCCCGTGCCCGTGCCCGTCTGATAATTCATCGCATCCGGTGAGGACCCCCGCCGATCTTGGCTTTTGGCTTCGTTTTCTCTCCGCTCCGGTGCTCACGTACAAGAGTACGCTCCGCTCCGGTGCTCGCGAAAGCCTCGCCAAAAGCCAAGCTTGTTGGGCGGGCAACCTGAGTTGTGATGAATCCTGAGCCGGGCTGGTGCCCGAAAGAGCAACCGGAGACAAAGCCATTTTTCCTGCTGCCGGGCACGGGCACGGGCACGGGCACGGGCACGCTTACGGGGAGACGTGCGCTCTGCAGTCAAGATCACGGAAGTCGTCCGCGACGCCGAAGGCTGGGCCGCGCTCGGACGGCCGCGTGACCATCAATCCAAGAACGAGCAACGCTACGGCACGCCGCGGCTGAGTCGGTGCTTCGCGAACCGCGGCGTGCTGTAGCGCTGCGCAACGATGCCCGCGCGTCGTGAAGCGCGCACGCGGCGCGCCCGCGACGCGCGGATTGCGCTTCGCGGACACGGCAAGCGTGCGACTCGTTGGGCCCGCTCGGCGCAGCACTCAAGGTTCTGCGGCGAACAAACTGCGCTCGACGGGACGGCGCACGACTGCGTCGGACGCCAAGATTTCGCGTTCGAGTCGGAGTAGCTCGGCGAGCGACCAGGCTTGAAATGGGCAGCCGCCAGGTGTGTGCGGCGCATCGGCGTCGGCGATCTCGCTCACATGGCCGATGCCGGCGTGGCGGAGGTGATCGAGCAACGGGTGAAGGAAGCGGGCACGCGCGGTCGCCTTGGCTTCCGGCGTGTTGCCGCGGCTTTTGAGCCAGGCCTCGATGAATGGCCCGGCGAGCCAGGGCCAGACTGTGCCCTGATGATACGCGCCATCGCGCTCCGGCACGCCGCCTCGGTAGTGCGATGAGTAGCCTTGTTCGCCGGGTGCAAGCGAGCGCAGCCCGAGTGGAGTCCAGAGCTCGCGCTCGACCGCGTCGACGACGCGCCGCGCTCGTTCGGGGCTGAGCAGAGTGACCGGCAGGCCGCCCGCGGCGAAGATTTGGTTTGGGCGGCACGCGCCGTCGACGGCGCCGGGCGAGTGCCCATCGTCGACCACGTCGTAGAGCATGCCGCGCTGTTCATGCCAAAAGCGCAGCTCGAGCGCGTGTTTCGCGCGCGCAAGCTGGGCCGCGAAGCGCGGCTCGCGTTTGGCCGCGGCGATCAAGGCGTGGATCCAGAGCGCCTGAATTTCGACGGGCTTGCCGATTCTCGGTGTGATGACGTGGTCGCCGACTTTCGCGTCCATCCAGGTGAGTTGCAGGCCGGGCTCGCCGCAGGCAAGCAGGCCGTCTGCGTCTTGGCGAATGCCGTGACGCGTGCCACGCGCGTAGCCATCGACGATCGCGAGGATCGCACTGTCGATGCGCCGCTGTTCGGCGATCGAGACGATGGCTTTGGCGCCGGGTTTGCCCAAAAATTCGTCGGCGGCGAGCACGAACCAGAGCGAAGCGTCGACCGAGTTGTACTCGGCGGGGGCGCTGGCGTCGTCCGCAAAGCGATTGGGCAGCATGCCTTGCGAGACCGCACCCGCCCACTCACCGAGGATCGAGCGCGCCGTTTCCAAGTCGCCCGTGGCGAGGCACAGCCCGCGCAGCGCGATGAACGTGTCTCGCCCCCAATCGCCGAACCAGGGGTAGCCGGCGATCAACGTGCGGCCGTCGCCGCGCCGCACGAGGTACGCGCTGGCCGCGCGCTCGAGCGGACTCGCGAAGTTGCTGCGGCGCGCGCGCTCGGTCTTGCGCAAGCGCGCGACGAGGCTCGCCGCGTTCTGGCGTTCCAGCGAAAGGCCGTCCGGCAGATCCGCGCTGAGCACCCAGAGTGCCTCGCTCGAGCCGAGCTCGAAGGTGAGCGTGCCGGGTGAGGCGAGATCTTCGCGCGCGTCGAGGCCGCGGGCGGCTTCTTCGGCATAGAAGAAGCCGCGGTACCAATCGGGCGCGTGCCGATATTCGGCGTTGGCGAGCGAGCGCACCGCGGGCACGCCGGGGTAGGGCGCGAACTGGAGCGCGTTGCCGACCTGAGTCGCGCGCAGATCGCAGCCGCTGTTTTCCTGGTGCAGCGCGTGAAAATCTCGGCCCGAAAGCAGCGGCCGCACGACGAGCTTTGCGTTTGCGAGCGGGCGCTCCAAGCGGAATGAGACCACAGCGGCGGCCGCGCCGTGCGGGACGAACAGCTCGACCTGCACACACACTCCCAGGTGGGTGAAAAAGCGCCAGCTGGGCCAGGGCTCGGCGCTGAATTCGACGCGCTCGACGTCATCGCCCGTGACCCAGCCCTCGCCGTAGGCTTGGGGCCAGAACTCGGCGCTGCCGTCCGGCGTTTCGAGCCGTGCGACGAAGCCTTGCACGAGCACCCGCCGATCGGCAGGCGGTGCTTTGGCCACGAGCAGCAGCCCGTGGTAGCGCCGAGTGCGAATGCCCGAGGTGGTGCCGCTGGCGAAGCCGCCGAGGCCATCGGCTTCGAGCCACTCGCTGACTTCGTCGACCGGTAACGCGGGCGCGCTCACGCTGCACGCTCCTCTGCCGAGCGGCTCTTGGCCAGCGATTCGAGGCAGCGCGCGACGAGGGCCGTCCAGCCCGTCTGGTGGCTCGCGCCGACGCCGCGCCCATCTTCACCGTGAAAATATTCGTGAAACAAGACCAGATCCTTGAAATGCGGATCCTTCGCGTAGCGGGGATCATCGCCGTGACACGGGCGTTTGCCGTCCGCGCCGGGCAGGAAAATACTCGATAGGCGTGCTGCGAGCTCGGTCGCCACCTGCTGCAAATTGAGCTGAACGCCGGAGCCTGTCGGATACTCGACCTGGAATGAATCGCCGTAATAGTGATGATAACGCTCGAGTGCTTCCACGATCAGGTAGTTGAGTGGAAACCAGACCGGCCCGCGCCAATTGGAGTTGCCGCCGAAAAGGCCCGTGGTGGAATCGCCCGGCGCATACTCCACGCGGTGCTCCACATCGCGCGCCACGAAGCTGAAGGGCGTTTCGCGGTGCACGCGGCTGAGCGAGCGCAAGCCGTGCGGCGAAAGAAACTCTTGTTCGTCGAGCAAGATCTTGAGCACCCGCTCCAGTCGCTCGCGCGACGGCACCGCGAGCAGGCGATGACCGTCCGCCCCCGAGGCAAGCTCGGTGTAAGCGATGTGCTGCGCGAGATCTTTGCGATTGTCGAGGAACCACTGCATGCGCTTTTTGAAGCCGGGTAACTTGTCGAGCACACTATCTTCCAGGATCTCGACCGCGATGATGGGCAAGGCGCCGACCATCGACCGCGTGCGCAGTGGAATGCTCTGTCCGTCGAGGCTGAGCTGGTCGTAGTAGAAGCCGTCTTGCTCGTCCCACAGGCCCGTGCCGCCGAAGCGGTTCATCGAATCGACGATTTGCACGAAATGCTCGAAGAATTTCGAGGCCACGTCCTCGTACGCTGGATCGCCGTCGGCGAGCTCGAGCGCCATCGACAGCATGGTGGCCGAATAGAACGCCATCCAGGCGGTGCCGTCGGCCTGTTTCAGGTGGCCGCCGGTGGGCAGCGGTTGCGAGCGGTCGAAAACGCCGATGTTGTCGAGGCCCAAGAAGCCGCCGGCGAACAAATTGTTGCCCTCGGGATCCTTGCGATTGACCCACCAGGTGAAGTTCAAAAGCAGCTTTTGAAAGGCGCGCGCGAGAAACAGCTTGTCGCGCTGGCCGCGCTTGGCCGTCATTTTGTAGACGCGCCACACGGCCCAGGCGTGGACCGGCGGGTTCACGTCGGATAGTGCAAACTCATAGGCGGGGATCTGCCCGTTTGGGTGCATGTACCATTCACGCAAAAATAAGATCAGCTGCTCCTTGGCAAACTCCGGATCGATGCGCGCGAACGGCAACATGTGAAAAGCGAGATCCCACGCCGCAAACCAAGGGTACTCCCACTTGTCGGGCATGGAGATGATGTCGCGACAATAGACGTGGCGAAAATCGTGATTTCTACCGTGGTGCCGCGACCCGGGGGGCGTGGGCTGCCCTTGGTCGCCATCGAGCCATTCACCGACCGCGTAGTGAAAGAATTGCTTCGACCAAATCAGCCCCGCGTACGCCTGTCGCGCTACGGCTCGCTCGGCGGGCTCGGCGGCTTCGGGGATCACTCGTTCGTAAAACGCGTCGGCTTCCGTTTGCCGTTCGCGAAAGACGCGGTCGAAGCCGGAACCAAAGGCCACGCCGAGCATGGGCTCGCGCTTGCGTAGGCGCGCCTGGATCACCACGGTGCCGTGCGCTGGCACGTCGATTTCGTACCAAGCGGCGAGCTTGGTGCCGGTCTGCGCCCGGTTCGTCGCGCCGAGCTCACCTTCGACCACGCGCCGATGAAATGCATCCTTCGTGTACGGCGACGCCGAGGCGACGCCGAACACGCGCTCGGCGTTCGTCTCATTTTCGGTGAAGAGCAGCTCGCGCAGCGCCGGGGACGGCTCGAACGAGAGCTGATAGTGCCCGAGCTCGGGGTGGAATACGTCGGCCGTGCTCGCGCTTTCCGCGCGCACAGCCGGACGCTGAGCGGCATTTTCTCCGCCGTAGCTCCAGGTGTTGCGGAACCACAGCGTCGGCAGCACGTGCAAGCGCGCGGCCTGTGGCGAGCGCGAGGCGATCGTGATCCGCACCAAGATGTCCTCTGGGTCGGCTTTGGCGTACTCCACGCTGACGTCGTAATAGGCATCGCCTTCGAACACCCCGGTGTCGACGAGCTCGAGCTCGGACTCGTGCTTGCCGCGCGCGCGGTTCTCCTCGACTAGGCGCGCGTACGGGTACTCGCGCTGCGGGTACTTGTACAGCCCGCGCAGGTACGAAGCGGTCGGGGTCGCGTCGAGATAGTAATAGAGTTCCTTCACATCTTCGCCGTGGTTGCCCTCCGGCCCGGTCAGCCCAAACAGCCGCTCTTTGAGGATGGGGTCTTTGCCATTCCAGAGCGCGAGCGAGAAGCAGATGCGCGCCTGGCGGTCGCTGAACCCGAACAGGCCATCTTCACCCCAGCGGTAGACGCGGCTCCGCGCGTGATCGTGCGGGAAGTAGTCCCAGCAATTGCCGTACTCCGAATAATCCTCGCGCACGGTGCCCCATTGGCGCTCGGACAAATAGGCGCCCCAGCGTTTCCAGTTGCGCTCGCGACTTGCGTCTTGAGCGAGGCGCAGGGTCTCGGCGTCCGAGGGGGCGTTCGACCAGAGGTCCTTGGTTTCAGCAGGTGCGTGCGAATGAGTGGGTTGTGCCATGCCACTCTTAGTGCGGAGTTGCCGGTTGGTTACAGGCATTCTGCCGCGGGAAAAAAGCTGACGAATCTCGGTAACCGTCGTGGGCTAGCCACGTAAACGGTGGGTGAGGAGAGACACCATGCGGGATTATTTCAGCGAACAGGGCGCTCCGGAGGAAATCCTCCCGGTCTGTCCGATCGTCAAGAGTTTGATCGGGCAAAAGGCGCTCGTGACCGGCGCCAATTCGGGCATTGGCAAGTCGATCGCGGTTGCGCTCGGTCATGCCGGCGCAGACGTGGTCGTCAACTACGTTTCGCGCGAAGAAGAGGCGCAAAAGGTGGTCGCGGAGATCCAGCGTTGCGGCGGGAAGGCCTACGCGCACCGCGCCGACGTCAGCTCGGAGGCCGACGTCGAACGCATGTTCGGCACGATGATCTCGGAATTTGGCACGGTCGATATCGTGGTGAACAACGCGGGCCTGCAGAAGGATGCGCCGTTCGACGAGCTGACCGTCGCCGATTGGGATCTGGTGATGAACGTCAATCTGAAAGGACAATTTTTGTGCTCCCGCGCCGCGGTGCGCGAGTTCAAGCGCCGCGGCGTGGTGCGCGATGTCTCCTGTTCCGCCGGCAAAATCATCTGCATCAGCTCGGTGCACGACGTGATCCCGTGGGCGGGTCACGTGAACTACGCCACCTCCAAAGGCGGGATCTCGATGATGATGAAGAGCATCGCGCAGGAGGTGGCGCCGCTGCGCATTCGCGTGAATGCCATCTCGCCCGGCGCGGTGCGCACACCGATCAACATGGACGCTTGGGGCACGCGCGAGGCGTACAACTCGCTGATGAGCTTGATTCCATACAAGCGCATCGGCGAACCCAGCGAAATCGGGCGCGCCGCGGTCTGGCTCGCGTCCGACGACTCGGACTACATCACCGGCACCACGATCTACGTCGACGGCGGTATGACCCTGTATCCCGGCTTCGAGACGGGCGGCTAGGGCGTGACGACGGCGCACGCCGAGGCCGCCCTTGCCGAGCCCGCGCGGACGACTTTGCGAATCTACGCCATGGACGGCGCGCTCCTCGGCCTGTTCATGGTTTCCGCCTGCGTTAGTGTGGCCGCGGTCGAACACCCCGCCTCGCCCATTCGCCAGCTGATCGCGTCTAATTTCGCGCGGCGCGCGCTGGTCGGTCTGGCGATGGGGCTCACCGCGGTTCTACTCATCTACAGCCCATGGGGCAAGCGTTCGGGCGCGTTCATGAATCCGGCGCTGATCTTGTGCTTCTTGCGGCTCGGCAAGCTCGAGCCCCGCGCGGCGCTCGGGTACATCATTGCGCAGTTCCTCGGTGGTAGTTTGGGGGTGGCGGCTTGTGCGCTCACCTTTCGCGCTTGGCTGAGCCATCCGGCGGTAAACTACGTGCTGACGGCGCCGGGAGCAGCCGGTGCCGCGGTCGCCTGGCTCGGCGAGCTGGGGATCGGCTTCGTGATGCTGACCACGGTGATGACCGTGAACCGAGCGCCGCGTCTGGCGCCCTACACGGGCTTTTTTGCCGCGGCGCTCGTGGCGCTGTTCATCACCCTCGAAGCGCCGCTCTCGGGCATGAGCTTGAACCCGGCGCGCAGCTTTGCTTCCGCGGTCTTCGCCGGTTCCTTCCGGGGTTTCTGGATTTACCTCAGCGCGCCAGCGCTGGGCATGTTGCTCGGGGTCGAGCTGCAGCGACGGCTCGAGGCGCGCCACGCGCGGCTGTGCGGAAAACTCAATCACTCGGAAACCGTCGCCTGTTTCGTGCGTTGCAACTGTCTCGAACGAACACGGAGTACCTCTTCATGACCCAACCCTCCACCCACTACGACGTGATCATCATCGGCTCTGGCGCAGGCGGCGGCACCCTGACGCACCGGCTCGCCGCTTCCGGCAAGAAGATCTTGCTCATCGAACGCGGTGACTACGTGCGCCGCGAGCCGGAAAATTGGAGCACCAAGGCCGTCAATCAGCACGGGCGCTACAACACCAAAGAGGTCTGGAAGGACGCCAAAGGCGAGGCGTTGCACCCGCACACCAACTACTTCGTCGGCGGAAACACCAAGTTTTACGGCGCAGCGCTGTTTCGCTTTCGCCGCCAAGATTTCGGCCGAATCGAGCATCACGCGGGCATTTCACCCGCGTGGCCCATCACGTACGAGGAGCTCGAACCGTATTACAGCCAAGCCGAGCGGCTCTATTGTGTGCACGGCAACCGCGGGGAAGATCCGACCGAGCCCGAAGCGAGCGCGCCCTATCCGTATCAGGCCGTCAGCCACGAACCGCGCATTCAACAGCTCAGTGACGATCTCGCGGCGCTCGGTTGTAAGCCGTTCCACGTGCCGCTCGGCGTCAAGCTGGACGAGACGAGCCCGCGCACCAGCGCCTGCATTCGCTGCGCCACCTGTGACGGCCATCCGTGTCTAATCAACGCCAAGAGCGACGCGCAAACCTGCGCGGTCGATCCGGCGCTCGAACTACCGAATGTAACCCTGCTCACGAACGCCTATGTGGAAAAGCTTGCCACGAGCAGCTCCGGCCGCGAGATCACGAGCGTGCGCGTACAGCGGAACGGCGCGCTCGAGACGTACTCGGCCGAAATCGTCGTAGTCGCCTGCGGCGCCATCAATTCAGCGGCGTTGCTCTTGCGCTCGGCGAGCAGCAAACACCCGCGCGGCCTCGCCAATAGCTCGGACGTGGTCGGGCGCCACTACATGGGCCACGTCAATTCGGTGCTGATGGCG
>Ga0207667_10002574_pt1 | contig 22543 bp, 21 predicted proteins | sample KBSCornC52_FD_184301 | JGI IMG/M metagenome (GOLD analysis project Ga0207667, IMG submission 184301) | Corn rhizosphere microbial communities from Kellogg Biological Station, Michigan, USA - KBS Corn C5-2 (SPAdes) (version 2) | ecosystem: Host-associated > Plants > Roots > Rhizosphere > Soil ...
CCGGTCGGTCTCGCCCGACATGGCCGAGACGACCACGGCGACCTCGTGCCCAGCTTCCTGCTGGCGCTTGACGATGCCCGCCACGCGCCGGATCCGCTCGGTCCCGGCCATCGACGTGCCGCCGAATTTCATCACGATGCGGGCCACCGGCCTATGCTCCTGCTGCTCAACGCACTGAATCTTTCCCGCCCGGCCGCATGGACCGGAGGGCGGGCGCGCTTTAGGAAGGGTCCATGGCTAATGCAACCTCCAACGCCCCTCCCCCGACTGGCGCAACGATCCGTCCCGAGGAAGCCGCCCATTTCGGCCGCCTCGCCGCCGAGTGGTGGGACCCGAAGGGCTCCTCGGCCATGCTCCACAAGCTGGGCCCGGTACGCCTCGCCTTCCTGCGCGAGGCGGTGGACCGGCACTGGCATGGCGATTCGCGCGGGCTGAAGCCGCTTGCGGGCAAGCGGGCGCTGGACGTCGGGTGCGGCGCGGGCTTGCTGGCGGAACCGCTGGCCCGGCTTGGCGCGAGCGTCACGGGGGTGGATGCGGCGGCGGAGAACGTGGCGGCTGCGCGGGAGCATGCGGCGGGTTCGGGGCTGGCGATCGATTATCGGCATGGCGACCTGGCTAGCCTTGGGCTGGGGCAGTTCGATCTCGTCTGTTCGATGGAGGTGATCGAGCATGTGGCCGACAAGGGGGCCTTTGTGCGCGCGCTGGCCGACAGCCTGGCGCCGGGCGGGTTGATGGTGCTTTCCACCCCTAACCGCACGGTGCGTTCGCGGCTGCTGCTGGTCGAGGCGGCGGAGCGGCTTGGCGGCATTCCGCGCGGGACGCACCATTGGGCGGACTTCGTGACGCCCGAGGAACTGCGCGGGCTGCTGGGTGCTGCGGGTTTGGTGATGGGCGAGCCTCAGGGGATTGCTTGGAACCCGCTGGCGGGGTTGCACCTGTCGACGGATCTGTCGCTGAATTATATCGTGACGGCCATCGCGGCCTGACGATCCTCCCTGTCGCGCAGCGATGGGGAGGTGGCGCGCGCGAAGCGCGTGACGGAGGGGCGAATGGCGCGCCTGTGCCCCTCCACCACCGCCTGCGGCGGCGGTCCCCCTCCCCATCGCTTCGCGACAGGGAGGATCTTTCGTCAGGCCGGGAGCAGCTTGCGCTTGCGTCGGCCTAGCAGGAGTCCGGCAGCGACATCCGCAGCCAGCGCCGCTCCCACAAGCGCCGCCGCGCCCATGATGCGGTTGGGCCGGCCGCGCTTTTGCAGGCGGGCGGTGCCTAGGGTGGCGAGGTCCATGACGTCGCCGGCGACCCGGCTCCAGGCGCCGAGGCTCGAGCGCGGGGCGGCGAGCAGGAGCGCGCCGCTGGCGATTTCGCGGGCGCCGTAGGTTTTCAGGACCGGGGCCGAGCGGGGCAGGCCGAGCTTGCGGGCCATCTTGCGCCCGGAGAGCAGTTCGAGCGCGCCGAGGCCAAAGCTGAGGGCGGCGAGCGGGTAGGAAATGCGGCGCATGGGGTCTCTCCCGAAGGGTTGCACCAAGGAAGCGCCCCGGATGCAGCCCCGTTCCGCCGCCTGGCCCGTCAAGTCCTCAGCCGAGCGCGGCGGCCCATTCGGCTTCCTTGAAGCCGACCAGCAGCCCGCCCGGATGCTCGACGATCGGGCGCTTGATGCAGCTCGGGTTGGCGACCATCAGCTTGACCGCGCGGGGGGCGTCGAGCCCTTCCCTGTCCGCCTCGGGCAGCTTGCGGAAGGTCGGCCCGGCGCGGTTGATGACCTTGTCCCAGCCGGCCTGCGCCTGCCAGGCGGCGAGCTTGGCCGGATCGGCGCCGAGCTTCTTGTAGTCGTGGAAGGCATAGGCAATTCCCTTGGCGTCGAGCCAGGCGCGGGCCTTCTTGACCGTGTCGCAATTGGGAATGCCGTAGACCGTGATCGTCATGCGCGTCTCCTTTGCGGCACCGCTAGGGCGGCAGCGAAGCTCGAGGCAAGGGCGCCGGTGGACTTTTGCGGCGCATTTGCGCAAAAGCGCCCACCATGTCGTTCAACACCTTCGGCCGCCTGTTCCGTTTCACCACCTGGGGCGAAAGCCATGGGCCGGCGCTGGGCGCCGTGGTCGACGGGTGCCCGCCGGGGCTGGCGATCAGCGAGGCGGACATCCAGCCGTTCCTCGACAAGCGCCGTCCGGGCCAATCCAAGTTCACCACCCAGCGGCAGGAGCCGGACCAGGTCCGCATCCTCTCGGGCACGTTCGAGGGGCGGACCACCGGCACCCCGATCAGCCTGATGATCGAGAACACCGACCAGCGCTCGAAGGACTATGGCGAGATCGCCCAGTCCTACCGCCCGGGCCATGCCGACTATGCCTACGACGCCAAGTACGGCCTGCGCGACTATCGCGGCGGCGGGCGCTCCTCGGCGCGGGAGACGGCGGCGCGGGTGGCGGCGGGCGCGGTGGCGCGGCTGGTGATCCCGGAAGTGACGATCATGGCCTGGGTCAGCGAGATCGGCGGCGACGCGATCGATCCGGACAACTTCGATCCGGCCGAGATCGGCAACAACCCGTTCTTCTGCCCCGATCCGGCGGCGGCGGCGCGGTGGGAAAAGATCGTCGACGAGGCGCGGCTGGCCGGCTCTTCGGTGGGCGCGGTGGTCGAATGCGAGGCGACGGGGGTCCCCGCGGGCTGGGGCGCGCCGCTCTATGCCAAGCTCGACAGCGAGCTGGCCGCGGCGATGATGAGCATCAACGCGGTCAAGGGCGTGGAGATCGGCGACGGTTTCCGCGCCGCGCGGCTGACCGGCGAGGAGAATGCCGACGCCATGCGCCCGGCGGGCGACGAGCATGGCGGGCCGCTGTTCCTTGCCAATCACGCGGGCGGCATCGCCGGGGGTATTTCGACCGGGCAGCCGGTGCGGATGCGGGTGGCGTTTAAGCCGACCAGCTCGATTTTGACGCCGGTGGATTCGGTTACCCGCGGCGGCGAGGCGACGCAGGTGCGGACCAAGGGGCGGCATGATCCTTGTGTGGGCATCAGGGGCGTGCCGGTGGTCGAGGCGATGATGGCCTTGGTGCTGGCGGACCAGAAGCTGCTGCAGCGGGGGCAGTGCGGGTAGGCGAGCGCTGGATTTGCCCACCCCCGCCCCCTCCCGCTTGCGGGAGGGGAGTGTAGGCGCGGTGTTATCCCCTCTCGCAGGCGGGAGGGGCAGCGAGACTTGGTGAGCCGGCGGCGAACCTAGTCGCAGCGGGGTGGGCCAGCGCGGCGGTCGTTGCGAACGCGTCGCAGTTGATCGCCAAAACCGATCAAACCACCGCTGATCGGCGCAACAAATCGAATTAATCGGGAATCCGCATTTCCCGACTCGCCTGCCCCGGCCTATCTCGCTCCTGTCGCTGAAGCTTCACCACAACAGGAGAGTTCACCCATGGGTATCATTGGCAGCCAGCTCGGCTCGTTCTCGGCCACCTCGTTCAAGGACGGCAAGTTCGTCGACATCACCGAGAAGGACGTCCTCGGCAAGTGGGCGGTGTTCTTCTTCTATCCCGCCGACTTCACCTTCGTCTGCCCGACCGAGCTCGAAGACCTTGCCGACAAGTATGCCGAACTGCAGGCGATGGGCGTGGAAGTCTTCGCGGTCTCCACCGACACGCACTTCAGCCACAAGGCCTGGCACGACACCTCGCCGGCGATCAGCAAGATCAAGTATCACATGGTGGGCGACCAGCATCACACGCTGACCAACCACTTCAACAACATGCGCGAAGGCGTGGGCCTGGCTGACCGCGGCACCTTCGTGACCGATCCCGCCGGCGTGCTCCAGCTCGTCGAAGTGACCCCGGAAGGCGTGGGCCGCAACGCTGCCGAGCTCGTCCGCAAGATCAAGGCCGCCAAGTACTGGCAGGAGCACCCCGGCCAGGTCTGCCCGGCCAAGTGGGAAGAGGGTTCGGAAACCCTTGCTCCCTCGATCGACCTCGTCGGCAAGATCTGATCCCCTGCCCCTCCCCGTCTCGGCGGGGAGGGGAACCGCTCCGGCGGTGGAGGGGCTTCCGGTCGAGCCCTTGCGCAACCTCTGTGAACCCCCTCCGCCAGCCGTGCGTTCGGCTGCCGGCTCCCCTGTGCCTGCACCACGGCCCGGGGAGGACATGACAAGGACCTTCCCATGCTCGACGCCGCCACCACCGAACAGCTGAAGCAGTACATGGGCCTGCTGCGCGAGCCGATCGAGCTCGTCGCCACGCTGGGCCCAGATGCCCGTTCGGCTGAGACCCGCCAGCTGCTGGAGACCATCGCCGGCCTCTCGGACAAGGTCACGGCCCGGTTCGACGGCAGCGACAAGCGCGTCCCCTCTTTCTCGATCGCCCGTGCGTCGAACCCCGAAGCTTCCGTGCGCTTCGCCGGTGTTCCGCTGGGGCATGAATTCACCTCGCTGGTCCTCGCCCTGCTCTGGGCCGGCGGCCACCCGCCCAAGGTCGAGGACGCGGTGCTCCAGCAGATCCGCGACCTGCCGGGCGAATATGACTTCGAGATGTACTTCTCGCTGTCGTGCCACAACTGCCCCGACGTGGTGCAGGCGCTGACGCTGATGGCGCTGACCAATCCGCGGGTCCATGCCGTGCTGATCGAAGGCGGCGCCTTCAAGGCCGAGGTCGAGGACCGCGGCGTGATGGCCGTGCCGGCCGTGTTCCTCGATGGCGCGATGTGGTCCTCGGGCAAGGTGACGGTCGAGGAGATCCTCGCCAAGCTGGATACCGGCGCGGCTGACCGCATGGCCGGCGAGATCGCGGCCAGGGCGCCTTACGAGGTGCTGGTCGTCGGCGGCGGCCCGGCCGGCGCGGCCGCGGCGGTCTATACCGCGCGCAAGGGCATCCGCACGGGCATTGCCGCCGAGCGCTTCGGCGGGCAGGTGATGGACACCATGGGGATCGAGAACTTCATCTCGGTGCCTTACACGGAAGGGCCGAAGCTGGCCGGCGCCCTGGAGCAGCACGTCAAGCAGTACGAGGTTGACGTGATGAACCTCCAGACGGCCGAGAAGCTGATCCCGGCGACGCGGCCCGGCGGCCTGCACGAGATCGTGCTGGCCAATGGCGCGAGCCTCAAGGCGCGCACCGTGATCCTCACCACCGGCGCGCGCTGGCGCAACATGAACGTGCCGGGCGAGGTCGAGTACAAGGCCAAGGGCGTGGCCTATTGCCCGCACTGCGACGGGCCGCTGTTCAAGGGCAAGCGCGTCGCGGTGATCGGCGGGGGCAACTCCGGCGTGGAAGCGGCGATCGACCTTGCCGGCATTGTCAGCCACGTGACCCTGATCGAGTTCGACAACCAGCTGCGCGCCGATGCCGTGCTCCAGGCCAAGCTGCGTTCGCTGGCGAACGTGACGGTGATCGTCTCGGCGCTGACCACCGAGGTGCTGGGCGACGGCAGCAAGGTCACCGGTCTCACCTATGAGGATCGCACGAGCAAGGAGGTTCACAAGGTCGAACTCGAGGGCATTTTCGTCCAGATCGGGCTGGTGCCGAACACCGAGTGGCTGAAGGGCGCAGTCGCGCTCTCCCCGCGCGGCGAGATCGAGATCGACCAGCGCGGCGAGACTTCGGTGCCGGGCGTCTTCGCCGCGGGCGATGCGACGACCGTGCCCTACAAGCAAATCGTCATCGCGCTGGGCGCGGGGGCGACGGCGGCGCTATCGGCCTTCGACTACCTGATCCGCCTGCCGGCGGAGGAAACGGTCAGCGAGGCGGCTTGAGCCGGGTCAGGCCGGGCAGATCTTCTTGTTGTCCTTCATGTCGCCCATCAGGCCGTCGCGCTTGTAGACGTCGGGGTAGAAGGCCAGCTGCCCGTCAGGACCGAGCCCGGCGGTGAAGTAGGCGATGTAGACCGGCATCGGCGCGGGCAGGTTGACGGTCGTGGTCTCGCCGGTGGCGACGCGCGCATCGGTCGTCGCCCGGTCCTCGCCCAGCAGCATGGCCGCGAAGCCGAGGGCGTCGCTGACCCGCACGCAGCCGTGGCTGAAGGCGCGCACGGGCTGGGCGAAGAGCTGCTTGCTGGGCGTGTCGTGGAGATAGATGTTGAACGGGTTGGGCATGACCAGCTTCATCAGCCCCAGCGAGTTGGTCGGCCCCGGGCGCTGGCGGAACTTGCCGCCCGACCAGACATAGCCCTTGGCCCGTGCCGCCGCCGGGTTGCGCGCGGCGAGCGCGCCGATCCCTTCGCGCACGATATTGGGCGGCAGGTCCCACCACGGGTTGAAGGTGACGCCGGTCACCCGCGCGGAGAAGATCGGGGTGGGCGAGGAGACCTTGCCGTTGATCACCGGCCGCCGGTCGACCAGCTTGCCGCCGGACCAGTAGCGCACCTCGAAGGCCGCAGTGTTGACCAGCAGGTAGCGCCCGCCCGAGCCCTCCCCCGGATCGCGCGGCAGCCAGCGCCATCGCTCCATGTTGCGCGCGAGCGTGGCGCGGCGGGTGGGGTCCTTCTCGCCGGCATAGGCGGCGCGGAGGGCGGCGTAATCGGGGTTTTGCGGGGCAAGGGAGGCGTAGAACGCGTCCAGCGTGCCGGCGCCGAGGGCAGTGGCGAGGTGCGCCGGGAGATCGGCGGTGCGGTCGGTATCGACCACGTGCCAGCCGGCGTGGTTGGCGCAGCAGCCGGTGAGGTGCATAGTCGCGAGCTTGAGCGCGAGGGCATCGGCGGCGCGATCGACCGCGGCGCCGTCACCGATCCGTTCGGCGGTTTCCAGCGCCGAGGCATCCGGGGCGGGAAGCGCGTCGTCGGGCGCGGCGGCGACCCACTTGTGGAGATCGGCGAGAGCAGCGGCGGTCCAGCGCGGGGCGGGAGCCTGCGCGGCGGCGGGTGCGGCGAGCAGGAGTGCGAGGAGCAGGGCGAGGCGCTTCATCGCTGGGGAAACTGCGCGGGGAAGCGCCCGCCTGCAAGGACTTCGATCAAATTACGCCGTCCCGGGGCGCGCCCGGGACGACGTCATCATCTCAGCGGCGGGCGTTTTCCGGGGCGACGGTGATGCGCACGGTTTCGCCGGAGTGGCCCGGGAAGCCGGTGAACATCGCCTCGACGAGGTTCGGCACCAGGTACTGCAGGCGGTTGGTGGTGGAGACCGCCTCGGCCTTGCCTTCGAACAGGCGCGCGCCGTCGGCCTTGCGGTCGATCTTCAGCGAAATGCCGCTGGTGTAGACGGTGTAGCTTTCGACGCTGTTGTCGAACCACGGGTCATACCAGCCGAATCCCCAGCCGCCATAGGGACCCCAGTGATAGGGCCGGCCATAGTAGCCGCCGAAGCCGCGGTAGCCGTACCACGGATCCCAGAACGGATCGCGGAAACCGGTGGAGCGGACGCGTTCGCGGCCGCGATCGACGCCGTAATCGAAGCGGACGATCATCGTCGCATGGGCGGGATCGGACGGGGTGTAGCCGAGGCGGGTCATCTGGCCTTCGACGAGGCTGGCGTATTGCGAGAACTCGAGCCCGCCGGCGAGTGCCGGATTGTCGGCCACCACGGCGAAGGTCTGGCCCTGCGGGGCCGGCATCTGCGACTGGAAGCGGCTGACGCTGGTGTCGAGCCCGGTGGCGCAGGCCGAGAGGCTGGCGAGGACCAGCGGCACGGCTGCGAGTTTCAACGTCTTGTTAAGTGCGGAAAGTTCGAAAATCCTGCGCGACATCCTTCAAGTCCCTTCGGTAATCGCGCCGTCCTCCTGCCGCGGATCGGCGCACCTGTCTGTTCGTCTAACGCACAGGCGCTGAATAGCGCTTGAATGCCGCGCGGCGGGCCGTGCTGCAAGCGGGATGAGATCAGCCCGAATTGCCGCCATCGCCGGACTCGTCCGACTTGCGGGTGAAGTCGAAGCGGATGCGCACCCAGGAGCCGACCAGCGGTTGGCCGTTGACCCGTGGCGGGCGGACAAGGAACTGCCATGAGGCCTGGCGCAGGCCGCGGGCGAGGCCCGAGCCGGGCGGGCTCTCGGCCATCTCGCGGCAGTCCTCGACGCGGAAGCGGTCGACCGTGCGGCAGGCGATCATTGCCCAGGCGCCGGGGGTGTTGGCGCCGCGGGGGATGTAGGTCGCCATTTCGGCATTGGTCGGTTCGCGGACCCATTCGGCGGCATAGAGGTGCGCGCCGCCGGGACCATCGCCCCCGCCCGCGGCCTCGGCTCCGCCCTGCGGGGCGGGTGGGCCGGCGGCGGGGCCGCGGCGAGGCATGCGGCCGATGTCGGCCGAGGCCATCTGCTCGCGGGTCAGCGGGATCAGGTTGAGCGCGGGGAGCGGGCTCTCGGCGGGCACCGGCGGGGGCGGCGTGACGACGGGCGCGCTGGCGCTGGCGGCGGCGACGTGGTGCTCGGGCGTGCGCTGGGCTTGCTTGGGCTTGTCGGCCTCATGGTTGGTCACGTCGACCGCGACGAGGCGCGAGCCGTTGCCCTGCGCGCTCGGCGCGAAGGCCCCCATCCGCACCACCATGAAGCCGAGCAGGACGCAGATCGCCAGCGAGAGCAGCGCCGAGACCGCGCGCTCGCGCGGTGACGGGCCGTAGCGGCTGGCGGCGGGTCCGGTCAGGATCAAGCGGCGGCGCTCCTACGCGAGTGTGAAACGCAGCCCCGGCCGCTCCCCTGCCCCGAGAAAGCTTTCGGAATCCTGACTCAGCCGCGCACCAGCCCGAGCGCGGCGTAGGTCTTGTCAAGGGTGGGGATCGCCAGCTGGCGGGCGCGCGAGGCGCCGCGGGCGAGGATCGCGTCGAGCATCTCGCGGTCGGAGCGCAGCTCGACGAAGCGGGCGTTGATCGGCGCGAGGCTTTCCACCAGCAGTTCGCCGAGCGCCGGCTTGAAGGCGCCGAAGCCCTTGCCGCCGAATTCCGCCAGGACCGCTTCGACCGAGCTTCCGGCCATGGCCGAATAGATGCCGACGAGGTTGGCCGCTTCCGGCCGGCCTTCGAGCCCCGCGGCCTCGCTCGGCAGCGGTTCGGGATCGGTCTTGGCCTTCTTGACCTTGGTCATGATTGTGTCGGCATCGTCGGTGAGGTTGATCCGGCTCATCTCGGACGGGTCGGACTTGCTCATCTTGGCGCTACCGTCGCGCAGGGACATGATCCGCGCGGCTTCGGGCGGGATGATCGGATCGGGCAGGGTGAAGACCGGCGCGTCTTCGGGGCAGAAGTCGAAGTTGAACTTCTGGGCCACGTCGCGGGCGAGTTCGAGGTGCTGCTTCTGGTCCTCGCCCACCGGCACGTGGGTGGCCTGGTAAAGCAGGACGTCGGCGGCCTGGAGCACCGGGTAGGTGAACAGGGCGACCGAGGCGCCTTCGCGGTTCTTGCCGGCCTTGTCCTTCCACTGGGTCATCCGGTTGAGCCAGCCCATGCGGGCCGTGCCGTTGAGGAGCCATTGCAGCTCGGCGTGCTGGGGTACCTGGGCCTGATTGAACAGGATCGAGCGGTCCGGATCGATCCCGCAGGCGACGAGGGCGGCGACCATTTCGCGGGTGTTGGCGGCGAGCTCGGCGGGCACGTGCGGCATCGAGATCGCGTGGAGATCGGCGAGGAAGAACAGGCATTCGCCGCTGGCATGCTCGTCCTGCATGCGCACCCAATTGCGGATCGCCCCCAGGTAATTGCCGAGGTGGAGATTGCCGGTGGGCTGGATGCCGGAAACGATGCGCATGAAATCAGACTCTTACGTGGCGGAGCGGCGGCGCCGCAGGAGGAAGGCGATGTCGTCCTTGGAAAAGGCGCCCATCACCAGGGTGGCGAGCCCATAGACGACCATTCCCGCCGAGACCAGCACGGCCAGCGCGGCGAAGCGCATCGGCCAGGCGCCGTGGACATAGGGCATCAGCAGCCCCTGCCCGAACCACAGCACCACGCCCATGGCGAGGGCGGCGAGCGCGAGCCGCGGCGCGCGGCGCTTGAGCCGCCGGTCGGCCACGAAGTGCCCGCGGGCGACGAGGGTGCGGTAGAGCATGGCGACGTTGACGGTGGAGGCGATCGCCGTCGCCAGCGGCGGGCCCATGTGCTGGAGCGGCACGATCAGGGCGAGGTTGCCGACGAGGTTCACCACCATCGAGATCGTGGCGTAGCGCACCGGGGTCTTCGTATCCTGCCGCGCGTAGAACCCGGGGGTCAGCACCTTCACCAGGATGTAGCTCGGCAGGCCGATCGAGAAAGCCGCGAGGGCCTGGGCGGTGAAATGGGTGTCCTCGGGCGTATAGCGGCCATAGCCGAACAGCGCGGCGGCGATCGGCTCACCCGCGACGACCAGCGCGACCGTGGCCGGGAGGGTGAGCAGCAGGGCCAGTTCGAGCCCGCGGTTTTGCGTTTCCATCGCCGCGGCCTCTTCCCCGCCGCCGAGCTGGCGCGAGATCGTCGGCAGGAGGACCGTGCCGAGGCCGATGCCGATGAGGCCGAGGGGGAGCTGGTTCAGCCGGTCGGCCATGTAGATGTAGGTGACTGAGCCGTGGGCCAGCAGCGAGGCGGCGAGCGCGGTCGAGATGACGAGGTTGATCTGCACCGCCCCTGCCCCGGCCGCCGCCGGCCAGATCAGCTTGAGCAGGCGCTTGACCTCCGGCGAGAGGCGCGGGCGGCGCAGGCGCAGGCTCACGCCGTTCTGCCAGCAGGCCGCGGCCAGCCAGAGCAGCTGGAGAAGGCCCGAGACCGAGACGGCGATGGCCTGGTTGCGCGCGGTCGCCAGCGGGTCGCTCGTGTGGAAGAACAGCAGGGCGGCGATCAGGGTGAGGTTGAGGAGGATCGGCGCGGCGGCGTTGACCCAGAACTTGTGCAGCGAATTCAATATGCCGCCGAACAGCGAGACCAGGCTGATCAGCATCAGGTAGGGGATCGTGTAGCGCGACAGCTCCACCGCGAAGGCGAACTGTTCGTGGCTGACCCCGTTGAACTTGCCCGAGAGGGCGAAGGTTACCGGCCAGGCGAAGATCTCGAGCAGCACGGTCATGACCAGCAGGACCGGCAGCAGGACGGCCAGCGCGGCCTCGGCGAAGTCCATCCCGTCCTTCAGGCCGTTCCCTTCCGGGTTGGCGACCTTCTGGTTGAACATCGGGATGAAGGCGCTGGCGAAGGCCCCTTCCGCGAACAGCGCGCGGAACATGTTGGGCAGGCGGAAGGCCACCAGGAAAGCGTCGGAGGCGAAGCTCGCGCCGATGAACCGGGCGAACAGGCTGTCGCGTACCAGGCCGAGCACGCGGCTCAGCAGGGTGAGCCCGCCGATGGTGCCGGTGGCCTTGAGCAGGTTCATCTCAGGAGGCCACCGGCGCGCAAGTTCGGGAAATCAGGCGTTGCCGGCGGGCTCGCCGGTGGTCTGCTGGGCCTGGGCGAGCTGCTGGAGGTAGAGCCCGTTGAAGTCGATCGGCTCGAGCATGACCGGCGGATAGCCGGCATCGCGCACGGCATCGGCGAGGATGCGGCGGGCGAAGGGGAAGAGGATGCGCGGGGCTTCGCCGTAGATGAAGGCGTGCTCCTGCTCGGGCGCGAGCCCGCGCATGCCGACGAGGCCGCAATAGGCGAGCTCGATCGCATAGGCGACGCCGGCCTCGGCCTTGGCGTTCATCGCGATCTTGAGCTCGACCTCGTGGATCTCGCCGTCGATCTGGGTCGACTGAATGTTGAACTGCACGTCGAGCTGCGGCGGGTCCTGCCACTGGTAGGAGGCCGGCGCGTTCGGGTTCTCGACCGAGAAGTCCTTGACGTACTGCGAAATGATCCCGGCTGCGGGACCGGTATCCGCGCCGTTGCCGGCCGGGCCGTCGAGCTTGAGGTCGGAAATGACGTTGCCTTCATCGGCCATGGGGAATGCTCTTTCGTCTGGATATGCGGAATGTTTCAGGCGGCGCGCCTAGCATTGGGGGAAGCCAGGGGCAAATGGGTTGTGTTGTGATTGGGTGCTGTGCGCGCACGCTGGCCCACCCCCGACCCCTCCCGCCTGCGGGAGGGGAGTGCTGGCGCGGCGCTCTCCCCTCCCGCAAGCGGGAGGGGCAGCGAGACTTGGTGAGCCGAAAGGCGAACCTAGTCGCAGCGGGGTGGGCAAACCCAAGCAAAGTTGCGCAAGAACATCACTCCGGCGCGAAAATTGCACGGAGGTGGCGATCATGCGTTGTTCATTTGTCAAGCTTACCTATCTGAGGCACACTGAGTCTCGCGCGGCCCGTGCCTCGCATCCAACGAAAGCGAACCCGACGTGACCGTTGAAGTCGTCATCCTGGCCCTGATCGCAGCCTTCCTTGGCCTGCGGCTCTATTCCGTGCTTGGCCGCCGGGCCGAGCATGAGGAGGAGACGATCCAGGGCCGGATCGAGCCGCGCGCCGACGCCGGATCGCCTGCCGCCCCCCGTACCGTGACTCCGGCCCTGCCCGAACGCGCCCAGCTGCGCCCGGCCCAGCCGGTCCGCCGCGAGCTGCCGGGCGTGCTCCCCGCCGCCGAACGCGGCCTGCGCGAGATCGCCACGGCTGACCGCCGGTTCGATGCGCTGATCTTCCTCCAGGGCGCCCGCGGCGCCTATCGCCTGATCCTCGACGCCTTCTGGAAGGGCGACAAGGACCAGCTCGCCCACCTGTGCGACCGCGACGTCTACCAGGGCTTCGCCTCGGCGATCGACGCCCGCGCCGCCGCCGGCGAGACGCTCGACAACCGGCTGGTGCGGATCGAGGATGCGACCATTGTCGACGCCGTCCTCGAAGGCACGCTGGCGCGGATCACCGTGCGCTTCACCGCCGACATCGCCGCCGTTACCCGCAATGCCGATGGCCTGGTCGTCGCCGGCTCGCTCGACGATGCGATCGAGGCGCGCGACCTGTGGACCTTCAGCCGCGACGTCACCGCCGCCGGGCCGGACTGGCTGCTCGACGAGACCGACGAAGCCTGAGCCGGCGCGTGCGGGGGACAGGACTGGCGCGGCGCATCAAGCTGCTGGCGCTGATCGCGCCGCTGGTCCTTTCCGCCTGCACGATCATTCCGCCGGGCCGCCCAACCGGGCAGCTGCCCGGTCCCGCCCCGACGACTGCGCCGGTTCCGACGCCGACGCCGACCCCGCAAGTGACGGCGGTGATTACCGGCGTGACGCCCGGGCCCTCGCCCGCCAGCCTGCCGCTCTCCGCCAGCCGCGCCACGGCGGCGCTGCGCTCGTTCATCGAATCCTGCCGGGCCCTGCTGATCCGCGCCGACGCCAGCGGGTTGACCCGCCAGGCCGACTGGCAACCCGCCTGCACCGCCGCGCCGACATGGCCGGCGACTGACGCCGCGGGCTTCTTCGCGCGCTATTTCGAGACGGTCCGGGTGGGCGACGGCAAGACCTATGTCACCGGCTACTACGAGCCGGAGATCGCCGGATCGCGGGTGCAGCAGCCGGGCTTCGCCGTGCCGGTCTATCGCCTGCCGCCCGACCTCGTCCGCGCCTGGCCGTTCGAGACGCCGTTCGAGCAGCGCGTGGGCCAGCCGCCGCTGGGGCGGTTCGACGCCGACGGGAAGTTCGTCACCTACTACGACCGCGCGCAGATCGAGGACGGGGCGCTGGCCGGCAAAGGGCTGGAACTGGCCTGGGCGGCAGACCCGATCGAGCTGTTCTTCCTCGAGATCCAGGGCTCGGGCCGGCTGGTCGCGCCCGACGGGACGGTCATGCGGATCGGCTATGCCGGGCAGAACGGGCTGCCCTATACCGGCATCGGCCAGGTCATGCGCGACCGCGGGCTGATTGGGACGGGGCCGGGGCAGTATCCCGGTTCGATGCAGGGGATCATGGCCTACCTGCGCGAACATCCGGAGGACGGGAAGGCGCTGATGCGCTCCAACCGCTCGGTCGTGTTCTTCCGCGAGATCACGGGCGACGGCCCGATCGGTGCGCTGGGCGTGCCGGTGCGGCCGCAGACGAGCCTTGCCGCCGACCCGCTGATGGTGCCGCTGGGGGCGCCCGTTTTCCTCACCACCGACCGGACCGAGACCACCGGGCTGTGGGTGGCGCAGGATACCGGCGGGGCGATCAAGGGCGCCAACCGGTTCGATTCCTTCTGGGGCGCAGGGCCGACCGCGCGGGCCATCGCCGGCGGGATGAGCGCCAAGGGCGATGCCCTGCTGCTGGTGCCCACGGGGACGCTCGCCCGCCTTGCCGGCACCGGCGCCTCCTCCGCCGCCCGCAAATGAACCGCCCTCCGCGCGGGCTGACCCCCGAGGAGGCCGACCTCTGGGCGAGGGTGGCGGCGACGGTGAAGCCGCTGCGCAAGGCGGCAGGCGCTGCGCGGAAGGGCAGCGAGCCCGGTCCGGCTCCCCTCCCCTCCCCGCCTGCTCCGCCGCCACCGCGCGTGCGGGGCCGAGTGCCGCCACCCCTGCCGCCGGCTCCCCCGCGCGCTGCCCAGCCGCGCCCGCTGGACCGGCAGGGCCTTGATTCCTCGTGGGACCGCAAGCTCGCCAAGGCGGCGATCGCGCCAGACTTCACCCTCGACCTCCACGGTCACACGCTCGACAGCGCCCATGCGCGGCTCGATCACGGGCTGACCCAGGCGGTGACCATGGGCGCGCGGCTGGTGCTGCTGGTGACGGGGCGGCCGCGGCCTTCCGACGACCGCGCCGGGCGCGGCGAACGGCGCGGGGCGATCCGGGCGAAGCTGCTGGATTGGCTGGCGGCGGGGCCGCATGCGAGCCGGATTGCGGCGGTGCGCCCGGCCCATCCGAAGCATGGTGGGGCTGGGGCGGTCTATATCGTGTTGCGGCGGCCGCGGGACTGAGGTCCTGGCGGTGGGGTCGAGCCCCCTCCCCCGGCCCCTGCCCGCTGGGGAGGGGAGATGATCAGGTGCCCAAGGAGACGACGCCGCCGGTGGAGCCGAAGCCGCCGGCACCGCGGGCGGTTTCGTCGAGATCCGCCACTTCCAGCCAGCTCGCGCGCGTGACGGGGGCTAGGACGAGCTGGGCGACCCGGTCACCGCGCAGGATCGCGAAGGGCTCGGCGCCGTGGTTGATCAGGATAACCTTGAGCTCGCCGCGATAGTCGGAATCGATCGTGCCCGGGGTGTTGGGCACGGTGATCCCGTGCTTGAGGGCGAGGCCGGAGCGGGGGCGGACCTGGATTTCGAAGTGGGGCGGGATGGCCACCGCCAGCCCCGTCGCCACGGCATGGCGGCCGCCGGGGGGGATCGTCACGTCCTCGGCCGAGACCACGTCCATGCCCGCCGCGCCGTCGGTCGCATAGGCCGGCAGGTCCAGCCCCTCGCCATGGGGCAGGCGCTTGACCAGGACCGGGACGGGCTCAATCGACGAGGGCATTGGCGATCCTTTCGACCAGGGCCATGGCGACCATGTCCTTGGGCATTTCGGGCAGGTGTTCGACACCCTCGGCGGTGACGATGTGCACGGTGTTGTGCTTGCCGCCCATGACCGACTTGCCCTTCGCATCGAACGAGACGTCGTTGGCGACGATCCAGTCCGCCCCCTTGCGCTTGCGCTTCTCCTGGGCGTGCTCGATCACCTTGTCGGTCTCGGCGGCGAAGCCCACGAGCAGCTTGGGCTTGAGCGACGGCGTGGAGCCGACCGTGGCGAGGATGTCGGGGTTTTCGGTGAGCATCAGCACCGGCGGGGCCGAGCCGCGCTTCTTGAGCTTGGAGGTGGCGACGTCCTTGGTCCGCCAGTCGGCCACGGCGGCGACCATGACGGCGACATCGGCCGGGAGCGCCTTCTTGACCGCTTCCTGCATCTCGCGCGCGCTTTCGACGTCGACCCGGTCTACCCCCGGCGGCGTGGCGAGGTTGACCGGGCCGGCGACGAGGGTCACCTGCGCGCCCAGCTGCGCGGCGGCGGCGGCGATGGCGAAGCCCTGCTGGCCGGAGGAGCGGTTGGCGATGTAGCGCACCGGGTCGATCGGCTCGTGCGTGGGCCCGGCGGTGACGACGACATGGCGGCCGGACAGCGGGCCGTCCTCGGGCTTGACGAAGGGCGCTTGCGGCGCGGCCGGGGCGCTGAGACCGACGCTGATCCCGAACTGGTCGCCGGGGATCGGCTCGGGCGCGGACTGGCGGTCGTTGACGAGGTGGTTGAGCGCTTCCGGGTCGGTCGGCGGGGCGGCGCGGGCCTTGCCCTTCTTGACCAGCAGGGCGCCGGCGCCGGGCGCGGGCGCCGCTTCGGGTTCGGGCAGGGGCGCGGACAGGGCCTCGCCCTCCGGCGGAGCCTCGAGCGCCATGGCCTTCTTCGCCTGCTTGCCCGCGGCGCGGCCGATCAGCGAGGCGGAGAGCCCGCCGAGGCCCACATCGGCCCCGCCCTCGTCATTGGCGAAGGTGGGGAGCGGATCGACTGGGGTGAAGGGACTGTCGTCCGGCGCGGACCAGCCGTCGCCGCCCTGCATCGGCAGGGCATCGGGGCCGGTGAAGAAGGCGGCGATCTGGCGCCAGATCGCGTCGGGCTCGGGCAGGCGGCCGGGGCCGTATTCGCCGCAGGCCATGGCGCCCTCGTCCGGGTCCATGACGAAGACGCCGGCCTGGCGCAGCGTCTCGACGTTGCGCTGGGTGGCGGCGTGCTCCCACATCCGCACGTTCATCGCCGGGACGGCCATGACCGGCTTGTCGGTCGCCAGCATCAGGGTCGTGGCGAGATCGTCGGCAATGCCCGAGGCCATCTTGGCCATGAGGTTGGCCGTGGCCGGGCAGACCACGACGAGGTCCGCCTCGCGGCTCAGCTGGATGTGGCCCATCTCGACCTCGTTCCTGAGGTCCCACAAGGTGGTGTGGACGGGGTTTTCCGAGAGGGCGGCCAGCGCCATCGGCGTCACGAACTTGGCCCCGCCATCGGTCAGCACGCAGGTGACCGAGCCGCCGCCCTTGCGGATCAGCCGCACGAGCTCGCACGACTTGTAGGCGGCAATTCCGCCGCCGACGATCAGGAGGATGCGCGGGCCAGCCATGACGCTACGCTCTGTGCACACCTCGATGCGGGAGAGCAATCGACTTTCGTGCCAATCCGGAGACCTGCCAGAGGTCGCGCATGGTCATGGGGACGAAGGCGAGGCCGACCAGCAGGGTGGGGGCGACGACCATGCCCCAGTAGAAATTGTCGCCCCGGCCGGCGATCATGAAGGCAAGGCCATAGCCCGCCTGGAGCAGGGTGCCGAACAGGCCGGCGGCGCTCTTCCAGCCCGACCAGCCCATCAGGCTCGCCATGACGAGCGCGCCGCCGAGGGCGTGGGGCAGAAGCCGGAGGTTGCTGGAGAGGACCAGCATCGAGAGCCAGCCGGACAGCCCGCGCAGGGTGATCCACGAGGCCGAGGGCGCGTCGGTGGGCAGGACCATGCGGCCGATCATGTGGAGGTGGACCGCCATGGCCGCGGCAAACAGCAGCGCGAGAAGGCCCCAAGCCGCCCCTTCCCGCCAGCGCCGCTGCCACAGCGCCATGGCGCCCATCAGCAGGACGAAGGGCAGCGCATGTTCGCGGATCGCGAGGGCGAGCGCGGCGGCGAGCCAGGCGCCGATCCATTGCCCGCGCTCGGGCCGGTGCAGCCCGAAGGCGAGCGCCAGCAGCTGGCCGGCCCAGAGTTCGTGGAGCACGAAGAAGTAACGCGTCATGCCGACCGTGGCGCCGATCAGCAGGGCGGCCATGGCGAGGGTGCGGACCGGGGCGGCGGCAGGATCGCCGCCGAGCTTGCGCCACCAGGCGAGGAGGACGGCGGCGGTCAGCAGGACCGAGAGCGGGGCCATGGCGCCTTCCGGCAGCGCCGCCTCGATGACGGCGAGCGTTGGCAGGCGCACGGCGAAGCCGGGGTGGAGCGGGAAGCGGTGCTTGCGGTGTTCTTCGGCGATCACGCCATAGTAGGTCTCGCCGTGGCGCAGGCGGGCGATGACCTCGTCGTAGAGCTGGAGGTCTTCGTCGCGGGTGCGGGCCTGGGGGGCCGGTGCCGGAGCGGAGGCCTGGTACGCCGGCGCCTCGTCCTCGCCGGCGCGGATCGGGGTCAGCGCAGCGGCGGCGATCAGCGCCAGCCACAGCGCGAGCGCGGCGAGGGCGGCGCGGCGGGGCCAGCCGGCGTATCGGCTGGCAAGCTCAGGCAAGCGCGGGCTCCCTTGGGCGCGTCAGCCCCGCCGCGCGCCACAGCGAGGGCAGTGCGATCGGCAGGAAGGCCGCGCCCATGAACAGCAGCGGGGTGATCATGATCCCCCAGTAGAAGTTGTTGTCACGCCCGGCGATCGAGAAGGCGAAGCCGTAGCCGAAGGTGAGCAGCGTGCCGAAGGCCCCCATCGGCGTGCGCCAGCCGGTCCAACCGAACAGGGCGAGGACCACCAGCATTCCGGCAATGGGCACCGGCACGAGGCTGAGGAAGGTCGAGTTGTTGACCTTGTACATGAGGCCCGAAATGCCCTTGAGCACCAGCCACGAGGGGCTGATCGGATCGCCGGCACGGATCTGCGCCTCGGCGAGGTGGAGATGGACCATCAGCGCCACGCCGAATGCCGCGATCAACGCGAGCCACGCCGCGCCTTCCTTCCAGCGGCGGTGCCACAGGGCCCAGGCGGCCATCAGCAGCACGAAGGGCAGCGACAGCTCGCGCACCGCGAGGGCGGCGGCGGCGGCCAGCCAGGCGGCGCCCCAGCGGCCCTGCTCGGGCCGGTGGAGGCCGAAGGACAGGGCGATGAGCTGAGCGGCCCAGATCTCGTGGAGCATGTTGTAGCGCGCCGAGAGCCCGCTCGCGATGCCCGCCATCAGCAGGGCCAGCGCCATCGGCCGCCGGCTCTCGCCGCCCCGCTCGAGCCCGAGCCGGCGGGCATTGGCGAGCATCATCGCCACGAACAGCGCGACCTGCAGCAGCATCAGCCCGACCGGGCCGAGCGCGACGGTGACCATCGCCAGCGTCGGCAGGCGCACGGTGAAGCCGGGGGCGACCGGATAGTTGTTGGCCCGCTGCTCCTCGGTGGCCGCGACATAGTAGTCGTCGCCGCGGGCGAGGCGCTGGTCGATCAGACGGTAGAGCCTGAGATCGTTGTCGTCGTCCTTGACCACCTTGTGGCCAGAAGAGTCGGTCACGGTTACTTTGGGGGGCTCGGGCGGCGGCGGGGAATAGCCCGGCGCCACGGCGGCAAGCAGCAGGAACACGGCGAGCAGGCCCAGCACCAGCCGCGCGAGGCCCTGCGGCATCCCGGCGTAGCGATCGAAGCTGCGATTCCTGGCTAGGTCAGCCAGCCCTGCGTCAAGAGTGTCCACGTCACCAGTCCCCCCACAACCCCCGCGAGGAGGTATCGGGACCAGCTAACGCCGACATGGTTACCAACGGGTTGACGGCCGGGCTGCCACCGCGCCCAGACAAGGTCGATTTCCTTGAGCGGCGGGGCTTCCGGCGCGCCGCCGCGCGGGGGGAAACGCTCTTCCACCCGGCGGATCAGGTCGGGCAGGCGCAGCAGCAGGCGGGCGTCCTCGCGCAGCTTTTCGGCGATAGCGGCCTCGGGGCCGAGCTCGTCGCGGATCCAGGCGCGGACGAACGGCGCGGAGACATCCCACATGTTGATCGCCGGATCGAGCGCCTGGGCGAGGCCCTCGACCATGACCATGGTCTTCTGCAGCAGCAGCAGGTGCGGCTGGACGGCCATGTCGAAATCGCGGGTGATGGCGAAGAGCCCGTCGAGCATCTGGCCGACCGACAACTCGCTCACCGGCTTGCCGCGCATCGGCTCGCCCACGGCGCGCAGGGCCGTCGCGAACTCGTCGACCGAGTGGTAGCTCGGCACGTATTGCGCCTCGAAGTGGATCTCGGCGACGCGGCGGTAATTGCCGGTGGTGAGGCCATAGAGGATCTCGGCGAGCCACTGGCGGGCGCGCCGGTCGATCCGGCCCATGATCCCGAAGTCGATCGCGACGATGGTCCCGTCGGGGCGGACGAAGAGGTTGCCCTGGTGCATGTCGGCATGGAAGAAGCCGACGCTGATCGCCTGGGTCAGGAAGGCGAGGACGAGCCGGCCGGCGAGCTCGGGCAGGTCGTGACCGGCCTCGCGCAGGGCGGCAAGGTCGCTCATCTTGGCGCCATCGACCCATTCGATGGTGAGGACGCGGCCGTTGGTGCGGTCCCAGTCGATCTCGGGCACGTGGTAGCCGGCGAAGCTCTTCATCGCCTCGGCGAGTTCGGACGCGGAGGCGGCTTCGCGGCGCAGGTCGAGCTCGCGCGCGGTCCAGCGCCTGAGGTTCTCGATCACCAGCCGCGGGCGCAGCCGGGCCGCCTCGCCGCCGAGCGCCTCGAGATGGGCGGCGGCCCATTCGTAGGTCTCGAGATCGCGGGCGAACTTCTCGCGGATGCCCGGGCGCAGGACCTTGACCGCGACGGTGCGGCCCTCGGTCGTCACCGCGCGATGGACCTGCGCGATCGAGGCGGCGCCGACCGGCTCGGGGTCGATCGAGGCGAAGAGGGCCTCGACCGGCTGCTGGAAACTCGCCTCGATCTCCGCGCGGACCTCGGCGAAGGCGACCGGGGGGAGGCTGTCCTGCAGGGTAAGGAGATTGTGCGCGGCCTCCTCGCCGACGAGGTCGGGCCGCGTGGCGAGGGTCTGGCCGAGCTTGATCGCGGCCGGGCCGATTGCCTGGAAGGCGCCGGCATAGTCGGGGATGCGCGGCTGCACCGTCCCCAGCCGGGCGAGCTTGCACAGGCGGCGCACCGGGGGCGGCGTGTTCATGCCCTCCTCGATGATCCGCAGCGCGCCGTGGCGGGCGAGCGTGCGGCCCCAGCGGAGCAGGCGCAGGATGTGGGTGGCGGAGGCGGTCATGAAACCACGCGGCGCGAAGTGGCCGCACTGCTAGCCCCCCTCCCGCTTGCGGGAGGGGCTGGGGGAGGGAATGTTACGGCGGAGAAGGTCATTGCGCGGGAAGGTAACAGGCCCTCCCCCGGCCCCTCCCGCAAGCGGGAGGGGAGGATGTGGGCTTCCTTGCTGCGCGCGGAAGGTAGGTTGATCAAGCCTTCCACCCCGAGTGAATAGCAACCAGCCCGCCGAGGATCGGCTCGACCTTCGTCCGCGTGAACCCGGCCTCGCGAATCATCTGGGCGAATTGGGGCATGGGCGGGAAGCGGCGGATCGATTCGATCAGGTAGCGGTAGCTCTCCGCGTCTCCCGCGATCAGTTGGCCGAGCCTGGGCACGAGGTGGTGCGAATAGGCGTCGTAGGCTTCCTTGAAGCCGGGCCATTCGGTGGTCGAGAATTCGAGGCAGAAGAACCGCCCACCGAACTTGAGCACGCGGTGCGCCTCGGCGAGGGCCGCGTCGATCCGGGTCACGTTGCGGATGCCGAAGGCGATCGTATAGGCGTCGAAGGAGCGGTCGGCGAAGGTCAGGGTTTCGGCGTTCTGCGGGCTCCAGGTGAGGCCCTGGATGCCCTTCTTCGCCGCGCGCTCCATGCCGACGGCGAGCATGTCCTCGTTGATGTCGGACACGGTGACCAGCGCGCCGTGGCGGGCCATGCGGAAGGCGATGTCGCCGGTGCCGCCGGCCATGTCGAGGATCGCCTCGCCCGGGCGCGGCTTCACCCGGCGCACGAACTTGTCCTTCCACAGGCGGTGGAGGCCCGCGCTCATCGCGTCGTTCATCACGTCGTACTTCTTGGCGACGCTGGAGAACACCGCACCGACGCGCCGGGTCTTCTCCTCGGGGGAGACCGCTTCGTAGCCGAAGGAAACCTGATCGTGGGAAGCCTGATCGTTCATGGCGCGTCCTCTAGCCTCGCGGCGCGCGGCGCGCCAGCCGGACTCTTGCGCAGGCCGATCGCCCCCATGGCGATGCCCCCAAGGATAAGGGCCATGCCGAGGAGGTGATAGAAATGCAGTGGCTCGCCGAGGATCAGGGCCGATAGCACGGCGCCGGACACCGGCAGCGCGGTTGTCGCCTGCCCGGCCGCGACGGCCCCGACCCGGGCGGCGGCCGCGTTGAACAGGAAATAGGCGGTCAGCGAGGCGAACAGCGCCACATAGGTGTAGGCGGCGAAGACCGCCGGGCTCCAGTTGACCCTGAGGCCGGCGTGCCATTCGCCCCAGGCGAAGGGGGCCAGGGCCACTGCGCCGACCGCAAAGGTCACCCCGACGAAACTGACCGGCGCAATCGGCGGGCGAAGCCGCAGCAGCGCGGTATAGAGCGCCCAGGCGACCGCCGAGCCGAGCAGGATCAGGTCGCCCATGGCGAAATGCAGCGCCGCCGCCTGGGCCGGATCGCCCTGGAACACGATCACCGCCACGCCGATGCCGGCAAGACCGACGCCAAGGACCTGCGCGCGCGGGGACCGGTCACGGAAGAACAGCCAATTGAACACCAGCACGAAAGCCGGGACGCTCGCCTGGATCAGCATGGCGTTGGTCGCCGTCGAATGGTGCAGCCCGGTGTAGAGCAGGCTGTTGAACGCGGCGATGCCGACGAGGCCGAGCAGCAGGAGGCGCGGCCAGTAACGCTGGATCACCGGCCAGTCGCGCCGCACGGCGGGGATCGACCAGGGCAGCAGCAGCACCGAGGCGAGCAGCCAGCGCCCGAAGCCGAGCGTGATCGGCGGAACGTCGAAGCGCACCGCGCGGCCGATGATCGAATTCCCCGCCCACAGCACCGTGACGAGCGCAAGCATCGCATAGGCGCGGGCGGTG
>Ga0207667_10002576_pt1 | contig 22534 bp, 26 predicted proteins | sample KBSCornC52_FD_184301 | JGI IMG/M metagenome (GOLD analysis project Ga0207667, IMG submission 184301) | Corn rhizosphere microbial communities from Kellogg Biological Station, Michigan, USA - KBS Corn C5-2 (SPAdes) (version 2) | ecosystem: Host-associated > Plants > Roots > Rhizosphere > Soil ...
GGTTTCTATACCGGTTATGGTGTAAAAACCATGCCCGGCATTCGCGAAGCGATAGAGCAAAGAGAATGGAAAGAAGCCCAGGAGCAGATTGTAGTGGATGCAAAAGCGATTAGGAAGCTGGCGGATTATTTGAAGGAGACGGAGCGGAAATAAAAAGGGGGATTAAGGGAATTGAGAAATCGAGGCGCATCAAGGAAGGAACATCTTTTTTACGTCATTGCGAGAAAACATCAGTTAAGGCTTATTGTTTAAGTAAATGTTCCTTGTTTTCGCGGCAATCTTCATCTTAAGAACCAGATTGCTTCGTGCCTCGCAATGACGGCAAAAGCCGGGGGGAATGCTGAACAATAATGCAATGGAAAAAGTACTGTCATCTGGTTACCATTGATATTTGGAAACAGCACTGGTGTCATTTTCGAAGAACTTGTTTTCCGTGCGAAAAAATTTATTTTCCTGCCAATTGGGTTATCTTTTTCCGTTTTTAGTATAAATTATAAAGTAACCATGGGCCATATCAGAATTATTTCCTCTAAAAAAAGAATCGCTCTTGTAGCGCACGATAATAAAAAGAAAGACCTGATAGAATGGGCGTATTACAACAGAACCGTTTTGTCGCAGCATGAGCTTTTTGCCACGGGTACTACCGGTAAATTAATAGAAGAAAAACTGGGTCAGCCGGTAAAGAAATTATTAAGCGGCCCGCTCGGCGGAGACCAGCAAATGGGCGCAATGGTGGCTGAAGAAAGACTGGATATGATGGTCTTCTTTTGGGACCCTATGGAGGCGCAACCACACGACAGCGATGTAAAAGCGTTGTTGCGGCTGGCAGTAGCCTGGAATATCCTGATGGCCTGCAACCGTACTACCGCTGATTTTATTCTAACTTCCGTTTTAATGCAGGAAGATTACCCGGTAGTGGTGCCGGATTATACTGGTTATCTCACCAGGAAAGTGGTGGAATAAAAACTGTAAAATAACGTGGGTTTCATTTGAATAAGAGAAATAAGAAATGAGGTTATTCCCGCCTGACCGGACGGGCAGGTGTTGATTTACTGGAAAAAAAATCTTTTTAAAATTCCCCTTTTGATGTTTTGAAAATAGAGGCGATAACCTTACTTTTGCACTCCTTTTGTCCCATAGTATAAAGGTAGTACAACAGATTTTGATTCTGTCTGTCGAGGTTCGAATCCTCGTGGGACAACAAACCTACTTTTGCTGCTTTGCCGGATCAACGGTAATAAATTTTGCAGCACTTAAGCACCATCTGTTATAAATATCCAAACCTTCCCGCAAGGTACTATAACCACTGAGGTCAAATACTGTTTTTTCATAAGCAGCAAACATTCCGGCTTTCCAAAACAGATGATTTTCAGTTAAGTTATTTTCGGTGTTGTTTACACTATATCCAACAAATAACTTTTGGATGGATGTACCGGCAGAAGATATTTGTTGGATGGCTTGTCCGGTTGCTCGATGGTCAGCATGATCGTCAGGGTTTGCAACGTTATCAGGATTTAAGTAATTAAGCGTTACTTCAGGAACTTCTGCGCTTTCATATAGAATGATTGCTTTAATGGTAGTGCAGAGATCTTCCCAGCCATGATAAGTTGTTGATTGATCGACAGCAGTTATCTTAGCGATTTGTCCATCTTTCAATTTTGGCAAGCTTTCAAAATGATATTTTTCAAATCCTTTGCTATCAAGATTTCCATCGGGTAGCCGCAGAAAATAAGAAGTTGTATTATTGATGACAGAATAGTAGACCCGGTGTTCGTTAAAATTACCAAATTGCGAGTGTTCGCTGAGGGAGGAGCGTGGAGCAAGGCATAAGCGGATGGAACTTTTTGAGCCTTCTTCACGGGCGCGCCAATACGTTTCGTCATTTCCGGCATCTCCCGCTGTTGTTACGATGAAAATTACTTTTAGATTGACGTTAATCAGATGCCGGTAAACATTTGGCTGCATGAACAGTTGCCAGTCATCAGCATGAGCTACAATATAAAAAGAAATTCCGCGGGATGATTGATTCACCATAAAGAATTTTTTGTACTTCCCTGCGATAACGGATTCTGACAACACCTGTATTACCGGACAATTAAACCGAAAGCTTATAAACTTTTTATTCTTCTGAAATGTCAGTTAACAGCAGATTTTTTTAAAGCCGGTTGTTTCTTTTCTCTCGATGATGGTTGTTGTGATAAAATAGAATTGTAAGGTAAGCGAATGCCATTTACACCGGTCGCGGCAATTTTTTGCAACACTTCTGCTGTTCTTTGTGTATTTTTTACGACATCGAACAATTCCTCAAGACGTATCCTCGCTGCTTCGCCCATGCTTCTCATTCTATCCGGCTCCTCCAGCAGTTGAATGATTTTTATTCCAACTTCCTGCCAATCGCCAGCACCTGCAAGCATTCCGGTACTTTCATTTTCAATAATTTCTCTTACTCCCCCTACAGCGATCCCGACCTGCGGACAAGCACATGCCATAGCCTCTAAAAGTACCAGTGAAGTACCGTCGCTCCTGGAAGTATGTGCCAATACATCCAGGTTGGAATAAAAGGAGCATGTATCGTTTACCCAACCGACAAAATGCACATGCTGATCTAATCGCATTTGTTTGCACATTTGCTCCATTTCACCCCGCATACATCCTTCACCGGCAACTACAAAATGCACATCGGGATAATGCTGATGAACATATTCTGCTGCGCGGATAAATAAATCAGGGCCTTTCTCATGCTCCAGCCTGCCGGCAAAACCAACTAAACGGGTGCCCGGCGGAACATGAATAGAGTCATGAAGTATATTAGAAGAAGGCTTACGGTTAAAAGTTTTTGTATCTACGCCATTCCGGACCAGTGAAAGTTTCTCTGGCGGAATACCCATGGCAAGGGCCTGGGTAAATGATTCCTGGCAGTTGGTGATCACATATGACCCGACACCGCGGGTGATGCCCAACTCGTGGGACGTGACATTCATCCCATGAATGGTAGCAACAACGGGTTTATGCAACAGGCACCCTGCTAATCCTGCAAGAACGTGGGCTTTAGGCATGTGTGCATGTATCAGATCTATATGATGAAGCCGGGAAACCTCAACGGTTAATTGAATAGAACGCCACGATGGATCATCAGCAATTGGGGTAATATATATAGCCTCTACTCCCAGCTGACGTAATGAAGATGTAAATGAACTTTCGTAAGGACAAATACACGTAACAGAAAACTTTTCAGGGGGTAAATTGGCTATAAAATCTTTGAGGTAATTTTCCATGCCGCCGATGCTGGCATTCCCGATAACTTCTAAAAGATGGATACGCTCATCCGGCCATATTGCCGGGTTGGTTGGTTGCGTTGGCTTATTTAATTCCATTATAGTTTTAAGTATAGTAACTATTTGAGTTACCATCTTATTTGCAATAAAGTAAATCAAAACATATGCCAGTGCACGCTAATTTTATTAAAAAAGTTTTCAATAATTGTGAATGGAAATTCCTCCAAAGACTTCATTCATTGGTATCAAAGAAATGCTTTCAGGGAATGGTTTTAGTTACAGCAAATGGACAAATAATAGAGATTACATTTTTCAAAATAAACACAGCTGATAAGTATTAAAAACACCCAGGAATGACAGAAAGGTAAGTGATCATACAGAACACATCTTTTTACCAGGGACATAAAAAAGGCGTAACAACTGTTACGCCCGATTTAGTTATTCGTTTTTTATTAAGCCTCTACTTTTTGCATCCGCTGTGTTTTCTTTCTTTCATCTTCATCCAGAATCACTTTGCGCATGCGGATGAATTTAGGTGTTACTTCTATACATTCATCCTGCTGGATATATTCCATACATTCTTCCAGCGTCATTTGTATTTTAGGAGCAATACGGGAGGCATCATCAGCGCCGCTAGCACGATGGTTGGTAAGTTTTTTAGGTTCCGTAGCATTTACGATCAGATCTCCGGGTTTGATGTGCTCGGCGATAATCTGTCCTACATAAACTTCTTCTCCCGGGTCAACAAAAAACCTTCCGCGATCCTGTAATTTATCGATAGAATATCCTGTAGTTCTTTCCTGGTTTTTGGAAATGAGAACGCCGTTGCTTCTTCCGGGGATATATCCTTTCCATGGCTTGTATTCAAGGAAACGATGTGCCATTACAGCTTCACCGGCGGTATTTGTAAGCATGTTGGAACGCAATCCGATCAAACCTCTTGAAGGAATTTCAAATTCAAGATGCTGCATTTCGCCTTTGCTTTCCATGATCAGCAATTCGCCTTTTCTTTGTGTAACCAGGTCGATCACACGTCCGCTATATTCTGCTGGTACATCCACAACCAGGTTTTCATAAGGTTCGCATTTTTGACCATTTATTTCTTTTACAATTACCTGCGGCTGGCCTACAGTGATTTCATATCCTTCTCTACGCATGGTTTCGATCAATATGCTCAAATGCAAAATACCACGGCCATAAACCATAAAGCTGTCTGCACTATCTGTAGGTTGTACCCTCAGAGCAAGATTTTTTTCAAGTTCTTTTTCCAGCCTGTCTTTCAAATGCCGTGAGGTTACAAACTTGCCATCGCGCCCATAAAAAGGAGAATTGTTAATACTGAATTGCATATTCATCGTTGGCTCATCCACACTGATCACCGGAAGCGCTTCCGGGTTGTCAAAATCAGCGAGTGTTTCGCCAATATTAAAACCTTCTACACCAACGACCGCACAAATATCACCCGCTTTTACTTCGCTTACTTTCTTCTTACCCAATCCTTCAAAAACATACAATTCTTTTACCCGTGTTTTTTGAACCGTACCATCCAGTTTCATCAGTGATAATGGCTGGTTGTCTTTGATGATTCCTCTTGCTACTTTTCCGACAGCGATTCTTCCAAGAAAAGAAGAATAATCCAAAGAAGTAATTTGCATTTGCAAAGTTCCTTCTTCATGTGATGGCGGGGGAACCTTTTCAAGAATGGTATCTAGCAAAGGATAAATATTGTCAGTTGGTTCAAGCGTTGTGTTCATCCAGCCTTGTTTGCTGGAGCCATAAATGGTTGCAAAATCCAGCTGTTCTTCGGTAGCATCAAGGTTAAAAAACAATTCAAAAACTGCGTCGTGTACTTCATCGGGGCGGCAGTTCGGCTTGTCTACTTTATTAATAACCACAATCGGCCGAAGACCCAGTTGTAAGGCTTTTTGCAATACAAAACGGGTTTGTGGCATCGGCCCTTCAAAAGCATCTACCAGCAGAACCACGCCATCGGCCATTTTTAAGACGCGCTCTACTTCTCCACCAAAATCGCTGTGGCCGGGAGTATCAATTACATTTATTTTTACGCCTTTATAGGTAACAGATATATTTTTACTGAAAATGGTAATCCCACGTTCTCTTTCAAGATCGTTGTTGTCCATGATAAGTTCACCGGATTCCTGGTTTTCCCGGAAGATGTTTGTACTGTGTAAGATCTTATCAACCAAGGTAGTTTTACCGTGGTCAACGTGGGCAATAATTGCGATGTTTCTGATATCCATAAATTGTTTTAACCTGAGGCTTTAATAGCCTGAATTTTTTTAAGGGTGCAAAGTTACGTCAAAACGGATTCTCAGCAAGATTAAAACAGAAAGTTAACAGTTAAAGAAATTAAATTTGTGCAGGTTTTTTAAACTTGTCACGCTATAAAACAACGGATTAATTGAAAAAAAAATTCTTACCCAATATTTATTTGTGCATCTTCCTGGATCTGATGGGAATGGTGAGTTATTTATTGCCGGTTATTGGTGAAACTGAAGACGTTTTATGGGCCCCTCTTTCTGCAGTTATCTTTTATTTTTTATTTGGAAAGAAGAAATTCGGTTTGCTCGGCGGCCTATTTTCTTTTCTGGAAGAAATTTCTCCCGGTCTCGATTTTATTCCCACATTTAGCATTGCCTGGTTTATCAGAAAGAAGGAGATTGAAAAGTGGACGTCAGCTATGAAAGAGGTGAATGGTAAATAGTGAGTCGTGAAGAGTGAATTTTCACATTTTCAAATTAACTCTGCTTACGTATTGATTCCCTTTCACATAAAAACGATAGGGTAGAAGCGCATCTTCTCCGGCACTTTCCACGCCGATTCTTTTACTGATTCCTATTTCTTCATCGGGTATTTTTTTACAATCGTCCAGTACATAAATCTGATCATCTAAAAGATATAATCCTGAATGATGTTTAAAAATCCCTAAAGCTTTTCCCACATTTCCAGGGCCGCGGGTTAACGTCTTATCCAACGTTTTTTTACCGGTTCTTTTCAGCATGATATCAATTCCTTCCAATGGCTCTATTGCCCGGATCAATACCGCATCGGGAATTTCTTTTTCATTCGTTACAATATTCATCATTTGATGCATGCCATAACAAATATAAGTGTAAGCGGTTCCTGCCGCAGAATACATGTGTTCATTGCGTGCTGTTCTTTTCCCTGCAAAAGAATGGGAAGCCTTATCAACAATACCGGCATACGCTTCTGTTTCTACAATTCTTCCGGAAGTTATTTCTCCGTCAAAACAGGTAACAATTATTTTTCCCAGCAATTCTTTTGCAATTTTTACCACATCCTTCCGGTTGTAAAATGATAAAGGAACCTTCTTCATAAATTAAAATTAAAGCGTTGCTTTTTAAAACTTTTCAATGATTGAGGGCAAAGTAAATTATATTTGTTTGGCAACATCATTAAATGATTCAACGATCAACAATTGCTGGAAGAAATCATTATTGCCATCTCTTCTTATTTTAAAGCGCACCGGTTTATTGTCAAAAATAAATTGTGGAAATGGATATTGATTCCGGGAATTATTTATGCGATACTTTTTGTTGTCGGTATTTATTTTTTTTGGGAATCTACTGCTTTTATTATTGATTTTATTTTTACCAAAACCGGTCTGAAAGCATGGCTTCAAAGGGAAAATATGCGCTGGTTAAATTTCATTTTTATTTTTGGGCAAATCATTCTGCAGCTGATCCTGATGTTGCTTTATTTCTCGTGGTTCAAGTATTTATTCCTCATAATCGGCTCGCCTTTATTTGCTTACCTGAGCGAAAAAACGGAAGCAATTCTTTTGAACACTGACTATCCGTTTTCGTTGAAAAGATTTTTATCAGATATTCTTCGTGGTATTCATATAGCAATACGAAACTTGTTGTGGCAAACGGTTTATACCATTTCTATCCTGATTCTCGGGCTCATTCCGGTACTTGGATGGATAGCTCCGCTTGCTTCATTATTTATAGAATGTTTTTATTTCGGATTCTCTATGCTGGATTATACCAATGAGCGAAAAGGCCTTTCTGCTACCGAAAGTATTGACTTTATCGACCGGCATAAAGGATTAGCGATTGGCAATGGAATGATCTTTTATTGTATCCATATATTACCAATTATCGGTTGGATATTTGCTCCCGGATATGCCGTGGTTGCCGCTACTTTGAGTATGCAGGAAAAGAAAAAAAATAATTTAATCTATCTAAATAAATGAATTAATGGTTTATCTCGTTCCTTCATTTTTATCAGAAAATGCGGTTGAAACCATTCCGCGTTATGTAATAACTGCTGTAAAAAGCTGCCAGGTTATTTTTGCAGAAAACGAAAGAACGGCACGTCGATTTTTGAAATCAATGGACAAAGAAATTGTGATTGATGATTTCGAATGGCATGCAATTCATAAAGCTGAGGAAGAACAAATAAACATTTTTAAAGAGAAAATAAAAGCCGGAAAAAACATAGCGATCATCAGCGAAGCCGGCTGTCCCGGCATTGCGGATCCAGGGCAAATACTAATTGCAGAAGCGCAAAAATTGAACTGTGAAATAAAACCTTTGGTAGGGCCAAGTTCTATTTTACTTGCATTGATGGCCAGCGGATTTAACGGCCAGCATTTTTGTTTTTTAGGTTATTTACCAATCGATCATCCAGAGCGGATCAAAAAAATAAAACAAATTGAAGAGGAATCAGCCAGGAGAAAAAGCACACAGATTTTTATTGAAACGCCCTATCGGAATAATAAAATGATTGAAACGCTTTTACAAATCTGCCATGCTTCCACCCGTTTGTGCATTGCGGCAGAACTGACATCTGCAAAGGAATTTATCAAAACAAATACCATTACCGAATGGAAAAAAGAAAAGATTGATTTACATAAAAAACAGGTAATTTTTTTGTTGATGGCTTAAGAAAAAATTTTAATTTTTCCAAATAGAAGAGTGGCGAACAAACAAATGAGGCTTTTTCCTGTTTTCGCTTTTCAAAAGAAAGTTAAGTCATTTGCAACGGTAAAATAATTAATGTAAATAGATGAAATTTGTATTTCTATTTCTTTAAGAAGATGAAGAAGTGTGGAAGTATAAACCCGAAAGTTCAGGCTAAAAGATTAAACAAATAAAGTGATGATCCGAGAAGAAGAAATAGTTCAGGTTTTGTCCGATTCTATTTTATGATTCTGTAAACAAATATTTAAATCAGCAAAGCAATAAATAATACAGATTCTTGTTTTGCGGCTGATCATTTATTTATTCAATAATTCAATATTAATGTCTTCACCAAAAACTGATCATTCTCCAAAGAAGGAACTTACGACTGAAGATTTTACCAATCATCCGGAGGTAATTAAATGCCTGGAAGAGTTGGATACAGCCTTCAAAAAAAGCAACCGTCCATTTATTATTTCTGATGTGTATGATGATGAAGGAAATCAGTATGTAAACCTGGTGCAAAAAGGTGGAGGTGTGCTGGGCATGGCTTTGGTTGGATATACCTACATTTTGGAACAGATGGGAGTTCGTTTTGTAAGGCTCGCCGGTACAAGTGCGGGAGCGATAAACACGGCACTGATGACGGTAATTGGAGATAAACAAGAAATGAAGTCAAAGCGAATTTTAACATCGTTGTGCCACCTCAATTTTTTTGATCTTGTAGATGGCAATCCTGCAGCAAAATGGATTATTAAAAAATTTATCACGCAGGAAGATTTTTCAAAAAAAATGGCTAACTGGTTTAAAGGAATACTGATAACCGGTATTTTATTAATTGCAGGAGACATCCTTTTTTTCGGCCTTCAACAAAAATTTTTATTGCTTTCGATCGTTACCAAATTGTTTTTTGTACTCACTGGTTTTTATTTTCTGTTGATAGCATTTTTAATTTTTTATATTTCCAGAACCCTTGAAAAACTGAAGAATGCAGGCTTTGGAATAAATCCGGGAAATTATTTTTATGATTGGATAAAGAAAGAACTGATTTCAAACGGCGTTGTAAAAGTGTCGGATCTGAATAAAAAAGCAGCGGCACTTCCGAAGCTATATTTACGTCCTGAAAATCCCGAAACCATTGATTCACTTTGTGGCGACGTCACTTTTATTGCTTCAGAATTGGTAACGCAAAATAAAATACAGTTTCCGGCTATGTGCAATCTTTTTCGTGAAGAAAAAGACATTGATACCTTGCAACCAGCAGGTTTTATACGCGCTTCTATGGCGATTCCTGTATTTTTTGAATCTTATTTTATTAACAATATACCAAACGAATCACCGGAAATAAAAAAAGCGTGGCTGGATACTTTGGATGAACACAATCCGCCATCAGAAGTTCGTTTTGTCGATGGTGGTATTTTGTCAAATTTCCCAATTGATATTTTTTACAATCCAAAAATATTTGTTCCACGATTGCCGTCTTTGGGAATTGACCTGGACGACAGCAAACCTGAAAATAAATCTACAAATCCTATTCATTGGACTTTTTTGGGTTACCTGGGAAGAATGTTTAACACGATCAGGTATTATTATGATAAAGACTTTTTATTAAAGAATAAATTTTTTGAAAAAGGAATCGGCAAAATTCCTTTGTCAGATTACAACTGGCTTAATTTTTTTATAAAAGACCAGGACAAAATTGACATGTTCGTTTTGGGTGCAAAAGCAGCTACTCAATTTTTGATTGGTTTTGATTGGAAGCAATATAAAAATGACCGCGTACAAATGCAGGCAAAACTAACTAAGGAGCATATTCCTGAAATTATAAAGGATGATTTAAAACCAATAAAAAGTGAATAATTTATTTCAAATGCAAAACGTGGCCCCTTATTTTTGCCTCATCTTCGGATCGATGCTCCTACTCGGCGCTTTTGCAAAATTGCTCAGCAAAAACTTTTATACGCTGCATGTATTTGTCAGAAAATTTAGCATCCTTGATCTCGAATTCCCCGATTCTTCATTGGAATTAACTACCTATATCCGCGGCATTTTTTTATTGCCAAAAGAATTGTCCACGAGGTCATTGCGATCGCTGAAAACTTATCTCTATCTTGATTTCCTTTTTATTCCGCTCGCTTATAGTTCGTTATTTTTATTATGCCTGTTGATTGCAAATAAATTTACTTTTCTGGGCCATTATATTTTTTTAATTCTTGCATGGCTGCAATTAATTCCCCTGGTTTGCGATGCCGGAAAAAATTTCTTTCTTTTAAAAAAAATAAGGCCGGATGCACAAGTTTCGCAGGAAGGTATACACAAAGCATACCTGGCACTTGAAAGAATAAAATGGCTTGTAGCGTTAGTGGCTGCCGTTTTTAGTTTATCTGCTTTATTTTATTTCTGGGTTACCGGAAAATATTCTGTCAGTTCTTTTCGTTTTCTCATTATTGTAATTATTGAAATAGCCCTGTTTTTTATTTTAAGAAAAGTGTTTGCAAAAGGATCGAAAATCGATCTGGAGAAATATCAAAATATTGGTAATTAATGCTCATTTTTCTGTAACAAAATTTTGTGAATTTAAAATATAATTAATCCTTTTTTAAGATAACTTCGCCCCATGAAAACTAGAGTTTACCTGGCTATTGCCCCAATCACTTTTGCCGTTTTTTGTTTGTTTACTGCCTGCAACAGCGGCCAGTCTGCGACCGATCAGTTAGCCGCCAAATCTCTTACTGATTCTGCAAAAAAAGAGCAGCATATTGAGAAAGGGAAAGTATATGAGAAAAAAACCGTTGACACAGCTTTGTTCAACAAACTTCTTGCAAATCTTGCCAATCACGATACCACTGGAAAGTGGCCTGCAAAAATGCCGTATCCGCTGCCTGGAGCGGTTTTGCCATTCCACCGCATTGTTGCATTTTATGGAAATTTATATTCTAAAAAAATGGGTATTCTTGGGGAATTACCAAAAAATGAAATGCTTAAAAAGCTGAAAGAAGAAGTTGCTCATTGGCAGGCGGCAGATTCTTCGATCCCGGTAATACCGGCTTTGCATTATATAGCTGTTACTGCCCAGGGAGCGCCCGGAAAAGATGGCAAACACCGGATGCGCATGCCTTCCGGTCAGATTGATACAATTATAAATTGGGCAAATAGTATTGATGCTTTGGTGTTTCTGGATGTACAGGTTGGACACAGTTCGGTGAGAGACGAAGTACCGCCATTGGAAAAATATTTGCAGATGCCACAAGTGCACCTGGGAATTGATCCTGAATTTTCAATGAAAGACGGTCACGTTCCCGGAAAAAAGATCGGAACGTTCAGTGCAGATGATGTGAATACCGCCATTGATGATTTAGCGGCTTTGGTAAAAAAATACAATCTTCCTCCAAAGATTTTAATTGTTCACCGTTTTACTCAAGGAATGATCACCAATTACAAGCAGATAAAAAAAGTGCCGGAAGTGCAGGTAGTGATGGATATGGATGGCTGGGGCGATAAAACATTGAAACGCTCTACCTACCTGCTATATATTTACAAAGAACCGGTTGAATTTACAGGATTTAAATTATTTTATAAAAATGATACCAGGACCGGCACCAACCAGCTTTATACCCCTCAGGAGTTATTAAAATTTACCCCAAAACCAATTTACATTCAATACCAGTAATTCTCATTTTTTATGAAAACCGTTGTTTTTATTGCATTTTGCGTTTCCATTTTAGCGGCATGCAATTCTGCCACAGCTACAAAAGACAAAGATCAAAAGACAAAAGCTGCAGCTACCGTGAAGGCAGATTCTACATCTTCCAATGCAGAAATGAATACTCCTGCCGCAGATGCTGCCACTATTTTTGCGAAAAGGCAAGTGCCTGTGCTTTGCTATCATCACATTCGCGACGCGAAGCCCGGTCAAAGTGAAACCTTGAAAAGTTATTCTGTATCGCCGGCTCAGTTTGCACAACAAATGAAAGCGCTTAAAGACAGTGGTTATGAAACAATTCTACCTAATCAACTGTATAATTATCTGGTACATGGAGGTACACTTCCTGCAAAACCAGTGATGCTCACCTTTGATGATACCGATGAAGAACAATTCAGCATTGGATACCAGGAAATGAAAAAATATGGATTTAAAGGCGTGTTTTTTATCATGACGATTTCCATCAATCGTCCGAGATATATGACCAAAGAACAACTGAAGCAATTGGCCGATGATGGAAATGCAGTGGAATCACACACATGGGATCATCACATGGTAACCAAATACCAGGGCGACGATTGGGAAAAACAATTTGTGAAACCGCGTAAAACCATTGAAGATATTACCGGAAAGCCTGCAACTTATTTTGCTTACCCCTACGGATTATGGAATGCTGCTGCAATCCCGCAATTGAAGAAAGCCGGATTTAAAATGGCTTTTATTTTATCTACAAAAAGAGATTCAACTGAACCATTATATACAGTAAGGAGGATGATCGTGCCAGGTCAATGGTCTGTAACGGGAATGATGAAAGCAATGAAGCAGACTTTTAAGTTGGATTAATTATCGATTATTCTGACTTTATAATTTTGCGATTTTCAGATTGATCAATTATAATGCTTCCATTTTTTGTCTATTCTTTTAATGATCGCATTTAATCCATCAAGCGTGCCCTGGTAATAATCGTTTTTTGCAAAAGAAGGAATGATATATTTATTGATGATGCGGTATTTTTCATCATAATCCATATATTTATTAATTCCGAAATCGGTACAAACAAATATTTTTCTATAATCTTTTGAAATACAAATCACGATTCCGTTGCTTTTTGAAATTTTTCCGATACCCCATTTTTTTAAAAGGCGGTAGGCAAAGTCGTCAAATTTGTACTCAGCAACCATATTGGAATCAACTGTTACAATACAAATTTCAATGCTGGTTCTTTTTTCAAGGTGTTGCAGCATAGTTTCCAGGTTATTCTCCTGAACTGGATTATATAATCCCTCAAAATCATTTACCCAACCGACCGCTGCCGGTAAAGTATCCCAGATGGATTGCCTGTATCTCTGCAACTCAGCCGGAGTCATCGCTTTATAAGGATGGTAATCCGATACAGTTTGTGCTGTAATTCCTGTACAGAATAAAGACAGGCAAACAAAAAGGATTGAAACTATCTTCATAAGCTGATGGGAATGCTTCTTATCGCAAAAATAAGTATATGCATGCTGAAAATAACAATGTACATAAATTAAGATTATCATCCTTTGGGATTAAAATTTGTGAATAGCGGTTAATTTGCTGGTTCCGGTACATAAACAAATATCTCGGATTTGTGTTTTTAAAGATTCCTTTTTCTGGATAAAAAAATAACGCAATCGTTTGTTTAATCCTCCTATTACGAAGAATCATGTACTTTGTTCTTTTAAAATTTTGATTGGTTTGGTTTTATCGGTTATTTCTATATTTTCACGGAATTGATTCTCCATTTAATAAAAAAATTTTCATGAACCAAAACCTTACCACGGGGCAAAAAAAACTATACTTCAGAGATCGTAATCATCGGGATCCTCTTTTTTATATTTGGCTTTGTAACCTGGCTCAATAGTACATTGATTCCCTATCTGCAGATTGCCTGTCAGTTAGAAACTTCCCAGGCAGTTCTTGTCACATTTGCATTTTATATTTCTTATGCAGTCATGGCATTTCCGTCTTCCTGGGTTTTGAAAAAGACAGGTTTTAAAAATGGAATGATGTGGGGATTGCTGTTAATGGCGGCCGGTGCATTGATTTTTATTCCGGCTGCGCAATCAAGAACCTATGGATTATTTCTTACCGGATTATTTGTGATCGGTACCGGATTGGCTTTGCTCCAGACAGCTTCCAATCCTTATATTACCATTCTTGGGCCGATAGAAAGTGCCGCTAAGAGAATCAGTGTAATGGGGATTTGCAACAAGGGAGCCGGCGCGCTCGCTCCATTAATTATGGGTGCTTTTTTACTAAAAAATTCTGATGCCATTGTTGAAAAATTAAAGACGCTGAATCCAGCGGAGAAAGCAGTAGAATTAGACGCGCTGGCTTCAAGGGTGATTGTTCCTTACATAATTATCGCAGCAGTTTTAATTGCCCTGGCTGTATTTATTTATTTCTCCGGCCTGCCGGAAGTAAAAGCAGAAGGAGAAGATGAGGGAAGAAATACAGCTAACGGTGATGGACAAACGATCTTCAGTTTTCCTTATTTGTGGATTGGATTTGTTACGTTGTTTTTGTATGTGGGCGTTGAAGTAATGGCCGGTGATATCATCCAGGTTTATGGAAAAGCAATCGGCATCAGCCTGGATATTGCCAAACATTTTACCACTTACACGATGATTGGAATGCTGATTGGATATTTAATTGGCATCGTTACAATTCCAAAATATATATCTCAAACAACTGCACTAAAGGGTTCTGCAATTCTCGGAATTATTTTTACTTTACTGGCCATTTTTACTTCAGGATACACTTCAGTGTTATTTATTGCTTTGCTGGGTTTGGCAAACGCTTTAGTTTGGCCTGCGATCTGGCCGCTTACTATTCATGGATTGGGAAGATTTACCAAAGCAGGGTCGGCTTTACTGATAATCGGAATCGCCGGTGGAGCAGTTTTGCCGAAAATATGGGCAAGCCTGGGAGAAAAAATTGGTTTTCAGCAGGCTTTTTGGATCATGGTTCCGTGTTATTTATTTATTCTGTATTTCGCAGTTTCCGGACATAAAGTAGGTACAAAACCTGAACTTAAGAAAGCGGTTTAGCAATTTCTATTTAGATTTCAAATGAGATAAATCATACGATACCTGCTTTTCTTTCTCGTAATTTTGTAGCAGCAAATCAAAAGATATGGATGCACAAGAAGGCAGGAAAGAAAAGCCGGGAATTTTAAATCTCTTACAATGCAAGTGCCCGAGATGCAGGCTTGGCGACATGTTTGTCAATAAAAGGCCGTATTCAAAAGGATTTATGAAAATGCATGACACCTGTCCTGTTTGCGGTCAGTATTTTGACATTGAAGTCGGATTTTATTATGGTTCCAGTTATGTGAGTTACGCCATTACAGTAGCCATAAGTGTAGCTACTTTTATTGTTTTTTGGGTTCTTGTTGGCATTTCATACGATGATAACCGCATCTTTCTTTGGTTGGTTTTGAATGCCATCCTTATATTAGCATTGCAGCCACCAATTATGAGGATCTCGAGGACGCTGTGGCTTGCGATGTTTGCAAAATACGATCCCGACTGGCGAATTCATCCGGCTGAAATTCCGGAAAGAACAAATGAAGATCAAAAAAACGCATGGTGAGAAATTTTGGCAAAATCAATTCTCATTCCATTGTATTCCTGTTTTTGTAAAGGATATTTTATGCTGTTTATATAAATTGCCTGTAGCCATTTTAAATGTTTTTTTGCTCATTCCGAAAAATGAATAAATATCTTCCGGCGACGATTTATCATTATAGGGAAGATAGCCATCATTTTCATTCAGTAAACGAATGATTTTTTCTGTTTCGTCTTCAACCCGGTTATAGCCGGGCTTTCCGGCTGCAACGTCAATTTTATTTTCAGGCAAAATATTTTTTATAAAACCAGGAAAGCGATCGCCAATAGCAATATTTCTATAAATTTCATTATTATGTAAAACGCCTTTGTGAATATTATTGATGATCACTTCGTAGCCGATATCAGTGCGCCTGTAAACGATCAGGTCAACAGTATCTTTTTCTTTTACGGTAAGATTTTCATTAGATAAAAATGCTTCTAATTTTTCGGTAGCAGCAAGTCTTCCTGTCTTTTCATCCATTACAATTTTTACCAGGTATTCACCATTTGGAATCATGTAATTTTTAATTTTCGATTTAGGGATAAAAAGATCTTTCATCAATCCCCAATCTAAAAACGCGCCTTGATTTGTTACAGCAACCGCTTTCAATTTTACAATATCGCCCAATTTCCCAAAAGGCTTTTGCGTAGTAGCGATTGGTCTGTCTTCACCATCATGATATAAAAAAACTTTTAGTTCATCCCCAATTCTTGTATTGGGTGGTACAAATCTTTTCGGCAGTAAAATGCCCTCATCACCATCATCGAGAAAAACACCCATGGACTTCTCTTTGATGACTTTCATCACATTATAATCACCCATTTTTACCATGACAAATTTTCTTGTATTTACAAAGCAAAGTTAGTGCAAGAAAGTAGGGGAAAACGATTTTCATTTATTTCCTAAAAGCGATCAAAAATGATAGTGCAGTAAGTAAAGCAACAAATAAAGCTGATTTGTATTTTCTGTCTTAATGAACCATTCAACATTTCCGAAGGTTCTCTAAATGCATTTATTTTTTTTATTGCTCCATTCAAGTTGAACATTATAATTGTCTAAAGTTTTAAATTTCCAGGCGCAGATATCACCGATTTCTCCATAGTTATCATCATACCATCCGCTTCCGGGAATCGGATCTGTGATCGCTTCGCAAAGCTCGTGACTACTCGTTCCCGTTAATGCATCAAAAACTTTATTTCCTCCGAGGCAACCGCTACAATCCGGATAAGGCATGACTGCATAAAAGGTGCTATTGTCTGCGTTATTATGATAGCCGCAAAAAGAAGTGCATGATCCGCTACCGCCCATGGAAACGCTGATTCCCGAATCGAAATACATAAAATAAAGCGTATTACTGTCTGGTTTTGGAAAGGCTTTATTGCTCTTGATCCAGCTGAGCAGCTGTTTTTGGATTTCCGTATCTGTAATGGTTTGTGAAGGTGCGTTATCAACAGTGGTGAGGGTTCCGGTAAATTTTCCTTTTCCTATCTGATATTTCGGCACATCATACTCACTTAATTGATCCATTAAAGTGCTGCTCAAAATCGTTTCAAAAAACTGGTTTATTTGGGTAGCAGTCCCTTTTAACGTAGTTTGCCAGCCCTCACCCCAAAAAATCGTAAACACTTCTACATTTGCAAGCAGCGGCCCTCCACGATAAGTAAGCTGCGTAGCTGCTTTCTTTTTTTTCTTTTTTTTTGCAATTGCGGTTGCAGGCTGATGCAAGGGCACTACCCGGATGCTTTCAGGATAATGAAATGGTTTTTTTTGTTCCATATTTATCGGGTTGAACTTGATAAGAAAAGAAAAACTAAGTGATATTGTTTTCGCAAAATATGTGCCTTAAATGTTTTCAAAGTTTAAAGCAATCAGAATATTTTTTCATAAAAAAACAGCAAGCTGATCAATATTAATATTGAGGATTTTGCTGATACCACAATGCGATCTGGTTTCCGATTGCATCTACCAGTCTTTGATCTTTTACATTTTTCATTTTCCAGCCTTTTTCAGTGCAGTGAATGATTCCAAGATTCTCTTCATTAAGAGTAATGCCCAACTCCGTACAATGCTCTTCATCACATACTTGTGGCGTTGGAATAGCTTCCCCCGAGTACTGTTTTTGTTTATATTCAAATTCTAGAGGAACAGGTTCTTTTTCCAATTGAACAATAAAATCCTTAAGCAGTTTTACCAATCTTTTCCTTTCAGCTTTTGGTGTTGCATTCCATTTTTCATTTCCTGCTCTTTTAAAAGCAAGCTTATATTTGATTCCGGTCATTTCGGTTGAATAGTCATTAGCATCTAATTTTTTTACATCCTGGTGCGCCAGGATATACCAGTGATATTCGGTTCCAACAGGAACACCTGATCCTTCCGGTGCATGACCAGCTCTGCGTTTGATAACATTGTAGGAAATTTCCCAAAGATCAGGAGTGATCTTCGTTTCATGCCATTCGCCCTTGTCATAATACCATTTGTGGCTACGGCCTACTTTCATTCCCGTGTATTGCTGGCTGCCAAAATTCTTAAATTGATTGTATGATTTGGCAAAGTTTTTTACCGGTTCTTTTTTCTTTGAAGACTTCTTTTTCGCTGGGGTAAGAGTGTCTGTTTCCATGGCTTTTTTTAAGAATATCACATAAAAATCCTGCCAGAATTAGCAATAGAATGTAGCTACAAGAACAGTTCTTTATTTTCTATGTTTGCCGATTAGTTTTGTTGCGCATTTATGTCATTTTCTCCGGCAGCAATTGCTTCTTTCACCCCTTCTTCATTGTATTCTATAATAAAATTATTCGTTCCTTCGCCGGTAATAATTGTCATATATTTTAATTGAACCAGTTCCAAAACATTTAGAAAAATAAAAATAGCATGAATACGATCATTGCACACATCAAATATTTTTTCAAATGAAAGAGAACGTTCGGATTTAATGAGGCCAAGCATATATTGGCGTGTGCCTTCCATTGTGTAATTGTAACTGATAACCGTATGAACCGGGCGATTTTTCTTGTCCAGCAACCGTTGAGCTACTTTTTCAAAAGCCTTCATTAATTTGAATAGAGTTACCGTTTGAATCTCGGTGCCTTCAGAAGCTTCTTCACCGATAAGAGAAAGCTCTTCCCGAATATTACCGCGCTTTACCATCAACATTCTCAGCGCTTCCATTTCGCTCATTTTTTGAGACGCTTCTTTAAATCTTTTATATTCAAGAATTTTATCAATCAGCTCCTGGCGTGGATCTATTTCATTTCCCTGTGGATCTAATTCTTTACGCGGCAACAACATTTTGGCTTTGATGCGCATCAAAGTACTTATGAATAATATAAATTCACTGCTTAGCTCAATATTTAGTGTTTCAGAATGATGAATATAATCGAGAAAATCGTTGGTTATTTTCGTAATGGGAATGTTATAAATATCGAGTTCGTCACGCTCGATAAAAAATAAAAGCAAATCAAAAGGGCCTTCAAACTGCGGTAATTTTATCTGATAAATTTCTGTATTCATTTAAAAAAAATAATGGAGAAAAAGGAGATTTGTTTCAACCGATAAAAAAAATCCCGGTAGTCACCGGGATGCAAATTTATAAAATTAAAAACTATCTCCTTCTCAATTCATCTCTTATGTCCATTAATAAAACATCTGTAGAGGATGGTGCCGGAGGCACTGCTTCTTCTTTCTTTTGGAACCGCGCAATGAACTTTATCAGTAAGAAAATAACCAATGCAATAACGATAAAATTAATTACGGCAGCCAGAAACTTTCCATACGTTATGGCGCCCCATTTTAGTTCCGCAATATCTTTCAATCCAAGCCTGTCGAGTACTGGTGCCAATATCGCCGGAGTGATGATGTCGGTAACTAATGAGGAAACGATAGCTGTAAATGCAGCGCCAATAATAACTGCAACTGCCAGATCCATAACATTGCCTTTCATGGCGAAGGCTCTGAAATCTTTCATGAAGCTCATGTTGTTTGATTTAAAGGTTAAAGAATTATAAGAGGATAGTTTGATAAAAAACTATATAAATATAATTTTATTATTCAATAAAAGAAAAAATAATTAATTCCCTGATTCACCGCCAGTTGATTTTAAAATCGTCTTTTCTGACTGAAATAATTCTTTTCTTAATTGTCGGGCGGTTTTGGTGCTTCCATCGTGGCTCCACCCCGGCGGCATAATGAGATATTTGATTTTTACAGAAAGTGGTATGTTTTTATGCAGGTCGGTTGAAATATTTTTCCATTCATGAAAAATGATTTTAGTGAGATGATATGGATTTTCCAATTGTTTTGTCAAACCATATTTTACGGGATCTTCTTTTACTTCTTCCTGGAAAGTTCCAAAAATTTTATCCCAGATGATGAGCACCATTCCCATGTTTCTATCAAGGTAACGAATGTTGCTTGCATGATGAACCCGGTGATGGGCGGGACTTACAAATAGTGCTTCAAACCAGTGCGGCATTTTATTAACGTATTGTGTATGAACCAATATTCCATAAATCTGGGTGAGGGAATACATAAAAACGATGTCAAGTGGTTTAAAACCCAGCAAAACCAATGGTATAAAATATATGAAACGGTATAATGGCTGCAAAACAGATGAACGGAAACCCGTCGTTAAATTAAATTCTTCTGACGAATGATGAGTAACATGAACGGCCCAGAAAAACCGGCAATAATGATCAACCCGATGTTCGAAATAAAAAGCAAGATCTTCAAAAATAAATAGCAGAAACCAATACAATATTGGATTAAAAGTAAAGCTGACGAAATGAAAATGGTAAAGAGCAATCAGGATCACGAGATAAACAGCGCGAAACAAAAGATCAATCGATCCATTTAATATACACAGATACATGTTCATTAATGTATCTTTCAGGGTATAGTATTTTTTTAAATGAAGATTACTTAATATAATTTCTGCACCGATAACAATAATGTAAAGTGGAGTAGTAATTAATAGCAGTAATTGTTCATTTAGCATTTAAATGAAATTTAAACCGACATAATTTCTTTCTCTTTGGTGGCGAGATGTTTTTCAATGAGTGAAATAAAATTATTGGTAACATCCTGCATGGCGCCTTCTGCGTCTTTGGCAGCATCCTCACTCAGGCCATCCTTCTGTGCTTTTTTTATTTGTTCAATAGCATCGCGGCGAATGTTGCGAACAGCTATTTTCGCCTGTTCACCTTCTGCATTGCTTCTTTTTACCAGTTCTTTTCTTCTTTCTTCAGTTAGCGGAGGTAAAAACAAACGGATAATGTTTCCATCATTCTGCGGATTAATTCCAATATTAGCGGCAATGATCGCTCTTTCTATCGGTTGCAGCATCTTTTTTTCCCATGGTTGAATGGTTAAGGTACGTGCATCCATTGCACTTAAATTCCCAACCTGGTTAATGGGAGTAGGATTGCCATAATAATCGACAGTGATCCCATCAAGCATTGTAGGATTTGCTTTTCCAGCCCTGATTTTTACCAGTTCACTTTCAAAATGATCCATTGCTTTTTTCATCGAAATTCTTGCGTCCTCTATTATCGCTGTAGTCTCTTCTGTCATTTTATTATTTTATAATAATGATTATGATACCAAAAGGGGTATTTTAAAAGTGCACAAATTTATGAAAAGGGAATGAGAAAAAATAAAATGAAAGTAACGATTTAATCCTGCTGAATCGTTTCTCTTATTACTCTTATAATCTTCTGAGATTTAACAAGTGGCTTTCCAACAAGTTGATTATTGATTACCACAATTTTTCTTTTTGATTTGAAGAAATAAATGATGGTTACTAAAAAAGTAGCGGATGCTATCAGCGCAAGCATAACAAGGGATGCGCCGGCAGATCTTAAAAAATAGGCGAGCGCTATAAATAAAATATTCCCAGTTACACAGGTAAAAGCAATGCTTTTATGGTTCAAGCCAAGTTCTAACAAGAAATGATGAATGTGGTTTCTATCCGGGCAAAAAGGTGACCGGCGACTTAAGATGCGGTGGCTCACTACACGCAATGTATCAAAAAGCGGAACCAGTAAAACTGCAAAGCCTAATGCAGGAGCTGATTGTAAAGGAAACGCGGATGCAGGGTTTGATGCAACGTTTATAAATTTAATCACCAGTATGGAATTGACCAGGCCAATTAATAATGAACCGGTATCACCCATAAATATTTTCGCCGGATTAAAATTATAAATTAAAAAAGCGACCAGGCTTCCTGTAAGTGACAGTGCAATTACCGAGTACATAACGTGTCCGGACAAATAAAAATAAAATCCAAAAGTAATAGACGAAAGAAGGCCAAGACATCCGGCGAGGCCATCAACACCATCAATGAGGTTAAAAGAGTTGGTGATGACAACTATAGTAAACAGGGTAATTAAAAAACTGACGGTAGGTGATAGTGCATGCAATCCCATCATTCCGTACATATCTGTAATTCGGATTCCACCAAATTTTATTAAAATTGATGCGGCAATAAGTTGACCTACAAACTTTTTGGTGGCGGTAAGAATTAAAATATCATCTTTTATTCCCATGAAAAAGATGATCATGATAGAAGCAATAAAATATTGCAGAACAGAAGCTTCTGATGGGGGAACACCAATAAGTATAGCAATAATAAACCCGGCAAAAATACCCAGTCCTCCCAGGGTAGGAATCACGGCATCATGCATTTTTCTGCCACCCGGAACATCAAAAAGTTTTTTATCTTTAGCGACTTCAATAATAACCGGGATAGAAAAAAACGTGATCAAAAATGCCAATCCTCCGCTTAAAATAATATTATTCATGCATTGGGTTTATAAAGTAAAAAGCCTGTTACAAATGTATCATTTTGTTTAAACAATATGTTAAACGTTTCAACTTGAATAACGAAAAATAACCAGATTTATTTTATCTCCTTCGCAGATAGCAGTTATTCGTCAGGACCTCCGGTTAAGATTTTGTCACTCATTCTTTTCAAC
>Ga0207667_10002577_pt1 | contig 22518 bp, 22 predicted proteins | sample KBSCornC52_FD_184301 | JGI IMG/M metagenome (GOLD analysis project Ga0207667, IMG submission 184301) | Corn rhizosphere microbial communities from Kellogg Biological Station, Michigan, USA - KBS Corn C5-2 (SPAdes) (version 2) | ecosystem: Host-associated > Plants > Roots > Rhizosphere > Soil ...
AGGCGGTAGGTCACGGTCGGCTCGCCAAATTTGTTTTCCTTGGCATGCGTGCCCATGGCCGCCTGCGCCTCGCGGCAGCTCTGCCCGGACCAGGCGCCTGAGTTCATCAGGACCGATGCATCTTCGTCCAGATACGGCAGCGGCGGCAACTCCTCTCCGTGGACATCCGGCACAATCACCCGCCGCACCTCCAACCCGTACTTCGCAGCAAACTCGAAGTCGCGCTCGTCATGCGCAGGCACGCTCATGATCGCGCCGCTACCGTAATCGGCCAAGATGTAGTTCGCCACCCAGATCGGCACGCGTTCGCCGTTGAACGGATTGATTGCGAGTCGGCCGGTAGACACGCCGTGCTTCTCGATTGCGCCCACGTCTCCGCTCTCGCGAGCCGCCTTCTGCTCGGCGATCATCTTATCCACCTGCCATGCCAGCACGGCATCCTGCTCCGAAAAGCGCTTGGCCACCGCATGCTCCGGCGCGATCTGAATCGAAGTGGCCCCGAAGATGGTGTCCACGCGGGTGGTGAACACGGTGATTGCCGGGCACTGGTCGGCTCCCGCCCCGGCCGCGTCCTCCAGTGCAAAATCGACCAGCGTGCCTTCGCTGCGTCCGATCCAGTTCCGCTGCATGGTGCGGACCTTCTCCGGCCAGCCCTCAAGCTTCCCCAATTCATTCAGCAGTTCGTCCGCATACTGCGTGATTCGCAGGAACCACTGCGTCAGGTCCTTCTGCTCCACCAGCGTGTCGTCATGCCGCCAGCAGCGCCCGTTGATCACCTGCTCGTTGGCGAGCACGGTCTGGCAGTCTGGACACCAATTCACCTTGCTCTTCTTGCGGTACGCCAGCCCATGCTCGAACATCTTCAGGAAGAACCACTGGTTCCAGCGGTAGTAGTCCGGGAGGCAGGTCGTCACCTCATTGGCCCAGTCGTAGCTGAACCCGATGCGGGCCATCTGTTTGCGCATGGCAGCAATGTTGCTCAGGGTCCACTCCCGCGGCGGCGTGTTGTTCTTGAGCGCGGCGTTTTCCGCCGGCAGCCCGAAGGCATCCCAGCCCATCGGGTGGAGCACGTTGTATCCCTGCATCCACATAAAGCGGGCCAGCGCGTCGCCAATTGAGTAGTTCCGCACATGCCCCATGTGCAGCTGGCCACTCGGATACGGCAGCATCTCCAGGCAGTAAAACTTCGGGCGCCCCGAATCGTGCCGGTCAGCTGCGTACAGCCCCGGATCGGCATCCCACCGCGCCTGCCACGTCGGCTCGATCTCCGCCGGGTTATATCGCTGCTGTGTCTCGCTCCCGCCCGCAACTTGCTCTGACATAGCTTCGATTGTAAAGAATTGTGGCGGCGCTCCTCTCCCGGCTGCGATGGTGACGCGCAAAAAATGGCCCCACTCCTGCTCGAAGTGGGGCCAACCGCATCTTGCGTCACTCTGTACTCTCGACCGGCCTGGTCAGCTCTCACTAGAGGGTTGACCGGATATTCGAACGAGAGCTCCTCGTGCCCTGCAAGCTCCTGAACTCTTATTTCGTGAAGATCGTGCTCCCGGGAACTTTCCCCTCGTCATTTAGGATTCTGTTCTCGGCGCGCTTCGCGCCGCGCATCGCATTCACGTCTAGTCTTTCCTGTTTGCTTTTCTCATCCGTAAGCTCATCCCCCGAGCCCCTGCCTTCGATCGCTTCATGAGAAGGCCGTGCTGCGCTCTTGGTGGAATCTAGTCCGTGTGCCATAAACATCTCCTAGTAAATAAGAACCTCTTCGACCCCCTTGGGTTGCCCTGACGCCCATGTCCTCTGTCATTTACCGGCTAAACTGGCTGCAGCCCCATGCAGTCCTTCAACCCCAACAGTCTTCACGCCTCCGCGCTTGTCATCGACACCCACGCTGACACTCCGCAGCGCTTTGCCGACGAGGACTGGGACTTCACCGCCCCGCTCGGCCACGGCATGCTGAACCTGGAGACCGCCCGAAGCGGCAATCTGGCAGCTGAGTTCCTCGCGATCTGGGTTGAGCCAACCGCTTGGAAAGGACGCTTCGCGCATCGCACTCTCACGCTGATCGACGCGGTTCACCAGCAGATCCGCCGGCACCCCTCTGAGCTTGCTCTCTGCACCTCGCCAGCGGAGATTCTCGCCGCGCGTGATGCCGGAAAGTTCGCCATGCTGATGGGAATCGAGGGTGGGCACGCCATCGAAAACTCTCTTGCCCTGCTTCGGACCTACTTCGCCCTCGGCGTGCGCTACATGACGCTCACCTGGGCCAACTCCAATGACTGGGCGGAATCCTCCGGCGATCTCCACCCTAATCCAGCAGACTCGAGCATTTCCCACCCCCACGGCCTCACCAGCTTTGGCCGCGAAGTGGTTGCCGAAATGAACCGCCTCGGGATGATGGTGGATGTCTCGCACGCGTCCGACCAGACACTCGCCCACGTTCTCGAAGTCACACGCGCCCCGGTGCTCGCCTCCCACTCCTGCGCCCGCGCGCTCTGCAACTCGCCGCGCAATCTCACCGACGACCAGCTTCGTGCCATTGCCACCAACAATGGGGCCATCATGGTCAACTTTTACTCCGCCTTCGTCGACGAGAACTATCGTCAGGCTTACAACGCGCAGCGGCCCGAGCGCTTCGCGGCCCATACGCGACTTGAAGAGGACTACGCCACCCGCCGCGAGCCGGTCCCCTTCTACGCCTCCAATGAGATTGACATGGAATTTGCAGCTCGCATCCCGCGGCCGCCATTTGAGTCCCTGATCGCCCACTTCGAGCACATCGTGCAGGTCGCCGGAATTGACCACGTTGGCATTGGCTCGGACTTCGACGGCATCTCGGCTCTCCCCGAAGGCATCGACTCCGCCGCTGACCTGCCGAAGATCACCGCCGCGCTGGCAGCACGCGGCTTCTCCGAAGCCGACCTCCGTAAACTCCTGGGCGGCAACTTGATGCGCGTTTTCCAGGAAGTTGAGGCTCTCGCAAGCAGCGAATAGGCTCAGTACTCCGCCAGCGCCAGCATTTCCCGGTACAGATCCTCCGGTTGCGGTAGGATCGCGTCCTCCAGGACCGGCTGGTACGCGCAGAAGGTATCCAGCGCCGCCACGCGCCGCACCGGTGCATCCAGCCAGTCGAACAGCTCCTGCCCGATTCGTGCCGCGATCTCCGCCCCGTAGCCCCAGCTCAGCGTGTCCTCATGCGCCACAATCACCTTGCTGGTCTTCTTCACCGATTCGGCAATGGTTTCCCAGTCGAATGGGTTCAGTGTCCGCAGGTCGATCAGTTCCACATCTACGCCCGTCTCGCGGAAGAGCTTGTCCGCCGCCTGCAGTCCGCGGGGCACGAGGGCGCCATAGGTCACCACGGTGAGGTCTTTTCCTGCCCGCACCACCTTCGCCTTGCCAAACGGAATCGCATACTCCGGCCCCGGATATACTCCGCGCCCGAACGTCTCCCGGTAAAGCCGCTTGTGCTCTAGAAACAGCACTGGATCGTCGCAGCGGATCGCCGTCCGCAGTAGTCCTAGAGCATCCAGCGCATTGGAGGGCATCACTACGTGCATTCCGGGGGTATGCGTAAACAGGCTTTCGCCCGACTGCGAGTGGTAGATGGACCCGCCCGTCAGATATCCGCCAATCGGCACCCGAATCACCACCGGGCAGCTCCACATGGCATGCGAGCGCCACCGGATCAGCGGCAGCTCATTGCGCAGCTGATGCATCGCCGGCCAGATATAGTCAAAGAACTGGATCTCCACCACTGGCTTCAGCCCGCGCACAGCCATCCCGATAGCACGGCCGACGATGTTCGCTTCGGCCAGCGGCGAGTTCCAGCAGCGATCTGACCCGAACTCGGTCTGCAGCCCCGCCGTCAGCTTGAACACACCGCCCTTGCCTTTGATCTTGCCCGCCCGCAGCGGCTCTTCCCGGGTAGCGTCCGCCACATCCTCGCCGAAGACCACGATGCGCTCGTCGCGCCGCATCTCGTCCTTCAGGCACTGATTGATCAGCTCGGCCATGGTCCGCTCCGCCGGGTCCGCCGTCGCCTGCACCTGAGTCGCAAACCGCGCATCCGAGGGCTTCAGATCCTCCGAGTACTGGTGCCGCAGAATCTCCTCTGGCTCTGCACTCGGCAGCACGGCCTGCACCGCGCGGTCGGCAGCCCGCTGTACCTGCGCATCTACTTTGCGCTCCAGCTGGTTGATCCCGTCCGTGTCCAGGATGCCTTCCCGCAGCAGCCACATCTGCATCTTCGCCAGCGGGTCGCGGGCGGTCTCCGCCTTTACCTCCTGCTCGCTGCGGTACTGCCGCTCATCGTCGCTCAGCGAGTGCGAGTACGGCCGAACCACATGCCCGTGAACCAGCGCCGGGCCCTTCCCCGATCGCGCATACGCTACCGCATCCCGCATCGCCACATAGCTCGCAATCGGGTCGGTGCCGTCCACTTCGGCGAAGTGGAAGTTTGGAAAATTCGCTATCAAGCGCGAGATGTTTCCGCCCGGAGTGTTCGCCTCTACCGGCGTTGAGATCGCGTACTCGTTGTCTTCGACCACAAACACCATCGGCAGCTTTCCATTGCTCGCCGTGTTCAGTGACTCCCAGAACTCGCCTTGGCTTGTCGACCCCTCACCGATCGAGACGTACACCACCTCATCTCCACGGAAATCCACGTCTTTGTAGTCGCGATAGTCTCCCCACGCGGCCTCTGGCCTGACCACCGCTTTGGGATGGCGCGAGAAGTACCGCCCCGCCTCCGCGCATCCGACCGCCTGGAGGCACTGCGTCGCTGTCGCCGAGCTCGGCGTCACAATATGGAGCTTGCGGCTCGACCAGTGCGACGGCATCTGGCGTCCGCCGCTCGCCAGGTCTTCCGCCGCGCCTACGGCTTGCAGCATCTGCTCCTCAACCGTGTAGCCCAGTGCAAGGCAGATCGCGCGATCGCGATAATAGGGGAAAAACCAATCGTACCCGGGCCTGAGCGCCATCCCGGCCGCTACCAGCAGTGCCTCATGCCCTGCGCAGGAGATCTGGAAAAAGATCTTCTGCTGTCGCTTCAACACAATCTCGCGGTCGTCCGTCCTGCGCGACAGGTACATCAACCGGTAGAACTCGATCAGCTGCTCGCGCGTCAGCGGCAGCTCCGCATGAGCGGCAGCCTTGCTTGCCTGGGCCGCCGCAGCCACGCTCTTCAGTCCCTCGCCACCTGATCCATTGCGACGCGCCATGCCTTCCTTCCTCCGGGCCGAGGTGTAGTGCCGTGAAGATTCTACGCCGCCTGCCGCGAATTCGCCGCAGATCTGGTCGCAACGAGCCACACCAAAGCAGCCGCTCCAAGTCACTCCGACCGCAACTTATCCAGAAAAGAAATCACCGAGGCGTCCGACCAGTCGGCCGGCCCGATCTGCTTTGAAACCAGGCATCCACGTTTGTCAAAAATAAAGGTCGCTGGATACTGGCCGAAGCGCAGAGACTACGGTATATCGCTGTCATGCGTCACGTAGAACGGAAGCGTAAACCTCCCTTGCTTCGCAAAGAGACGAACCGTATCCGGGGAATCGAGCCGCGAAACAATCAGAAATCTGACCTCCGGATCACCCTGATAGTGATCGTACAGCCGCTGCACCTTCGGCATCTCCACAATACACGGAATGCACCAGGTACCCCACAGGTTCAGGAAGACAACATGGCCCTTATTGTCGGACAACCGCTGCACCTGTCCGTTCAGGGTGCGATACAACACGTCGCCAGCCACCTGAGGCTCGCTCGCCAGTTGCGGGGCATGCATCCGCTCGCTGACCCCATGCAGCACCATTCCGAGAAAGGCCGCCGCCGCACACATAAGCACTAGCAAAGCTGTAACAACGCCGAACGTGATCCGCTTTGCTCTCTTCATTGGGGGCAACGTAGTTAGTTCGCGGCCAGTCTACTCGACTCGGCTGCCGCAGCCACATCTGCGTCTACTGCCTTTCGCAGCGGCTCCGGCGCAAGCACACGGGCTCGGGGCCCAAATCCCAGCGCGACGAATCGCGCCATCGACTCGCCCTCGAACTCCACCTCGAAGACCCGCCACCCCTCAGGCAGCTGAATCCCCGGCCAATCCGCCTGGCACTCCGTGACCGGAACCCATCCTCGCAAGGTCCGCACCGATTCCTCCGGCATGGCCAGCGTCGCCCGGAACGGCTCCCACTGGCGGCTCAGTTCGGTGGTGGACGCGTTCCAGTGCGTCGCCAGATTGAAGCTTGCCGGGCGCTGAAAGGGCATGGCCAGTGCCACCGTCTTCGACATACGCGAGACGCGGTACGTCCGCATCCCGGTGGGCCCGCGCGCAACCAGATACCACACCGTCTGCTTGCATACCAGTCCGAGCGGGTCCACTGTTCGCGGCGTGCTCTCTCCGTCAGCCTTTGTATACATGAAGCTCAGCTTCACGTCGCGAGCCACCGCGTCCTGTACCACCGGCAGCATCGAGAGGTCCTCGGATCGGGGCCTCCAACCACTCGCGTCAATATGCAACCTGGCACGGATCGATTCCGCGTGCTCCCGCATCGAGCCCGGGAGTGCGGCCAGCAGCTTTCCGAACGCCCGCTCAGCCGCCGCAGCCAATCTGGGATCGCCCAGCACACTCGGCTGTGCCATCAACAGACCGCGCAGCTCGGCCTCGTCCAGCCCCGGAACCTTTGTCCGCCACCCCTTCGCCAGCTCCCAACCGCCCTGCGCTCCACGCAGCGCAAACACCGGCACCCCTGCCTCGCTCAGGGCTTCCATATCGCGGTGCGCAGTGCGCTCGGAGATCTCCAGCCGCTCTGCCAACTCACGGCTGCTCAGCCTGCCGTGCGCTTGCAGCAGCATTAGCTCGGACAATAATCGAGTCGCCTTCATCGCCCACCTCCTGCAGCCGCGTTCCACAGATTCTTCTGACAAACATGACAGCATTTGTCATATATGTCACGTTACTTTCGCTCTCAGGAACTAAATCCAGTACCGAAAGGTGTTCTGCATGTTGCTGAAGAGATTCTTCCTAGAGCAGTTGGAGCGTGAGGCGGCCGCCTCCCGCAAGGCAATTGAACGCACCCCCGAAGGCGAGAACGGCTGGAAGCCGCACGAGCGCTCGATGGAGCTGGGTTCCCTGGCGGCCCTCGTAGCCACCATGCCCGGCTGGCTGGCCTTGATGATCGAAACCGACGAGCTCGATCTGGACGCATCCGACGGATCTAACTTCCGCACCAAGCCTGCGAACTCGCGCGCGGAACTGCTCCAGCAGCTGGACGAGGGGCTCGCCCGCTCGCGTAAGGCGCTAGAGAAAACCAGCGAGGCCCACCTGAACACCAGCTGGCGTCTCAGAATGGGCGATCAGGTCATCACGGAAGGGCCAAGATATGCGATGATCGCCGACGGCGCGCTCAGTCACCTCGCGCACCACCGCGGCCAGCTCACCGTCTATCTTCGCCTAAAAGAGGCCAAAGTCCCGGCCATCTATGGTCCCAGTGCCGACGAGTTCCACTGAGCTGGAAATTATTGAGGGCTCCATTCATTCATGACGCAAATGGCTTGAGTGGGGCCGTTCAGGCTTTGAAAACAGGCAAGAGAGCTGAGAAGTGACTATGAGGGGTGTCGCCACAAAAATCTTCTGGTGTCCGGGCCTGCTCGACAGGCATACTGCTGGAACCGTTTCAACTGAGCTTCCCAGCCCTCGCCGGCCACTTTCCTCCCCAGGAGAGCAATATGGCAACTGATGCAATGCGTCCCCAGATTCTGCCGGTGACGCGTACTCGCCCGATCGCAGACCGAATCTTTTTCTCGACCATGATCCTGCTGCTCTGGATGACGGTCCTCATTGGTTTCGCGAAGACCTACTTCCTAGCCGGAATGATCCATGCTCCCCTTCCCAACCGCCTCATCCACATTCACGGCGCGATATTCACCCTGTGGATGGTCCTGCTGCTGGTGCAGGAGGGCCTCATCACGGTCCGGAAGGTAGCCTGGCATCGCGCCCTCGGACTCGCCGGATTCGCCCTCGCAGTGTGCATGGTCGTTATCGGCCTGGTCGCCGCGACAGACGCGCTCCACCGGGACGTGGGCCATCTCGGTCTGGACGCCAAAACGTTCTACGTTATTCCTGTCAGCGCGATCGGACTGTTCGCCGTATATGTCTTCTTCGCCTGGCACGCCCGCACGAGGCCTGCCGCGCACAAGCGGCTGATCCTGATCGCGACCATTGCACTGATGGATGCTGCCGTAGGCCGCTGGCCCGTTGCTTCCTTCCAGGCGAATCCGAAGCTGATGGACCTGGTGCCCTTTGGCTTCCTGCTGGCCATCGTTGTGTTCGACCTGGTCACGCAGAAAAAAGTGCTGAGGACGACGCTATGGGCCTCGCTCCTCCTCGTCGCCGTCCACGTCATACGCGTCCCCATCGGCCTTACCCATGCATGGCGAGCCTTCGCGGCGCACATTGGCTAGCGCATCGCGCTGCGAAGCAGATGCGACAATAGTTCTATGAGAACGTTCGCCCAAGGGCGCATCGCCGGGTGTTGCGCCGGTCTTGTGCTCTTCGCCGCAGCGGGCTGCAAGAAGCTGCCGCCGCCCACCCCGCTCTCTGAGCTGAATCCGCAGCAGATGCATGGCTATCAGGTGTACCAGGCCAACTGCGCGCAGTGCCACAACGACCGCACCAACCAGCCACTGAACGGACCCTCGCTGCGCAGCATTTTCAAGAAGCAGTACCTGGACAGCGGCGCCCCAGCGACAGATGACCGCGTGATGGACGCCATCCTTTACGGCCGCCAGATGATGCCTCCCATGGGTAGCCGTATGACTCCGCAGGAGCGGGAAGACTTGCTCGCGTACCTCCACACCTTATGAGTGATCCGGTAATCCAACCTGACCTGCCGCGCCCCAACCTACGGGGACAGATGCTGCCCGGCGTCGCCGGCATCTGCCTTTACATGTTGGTGGTAGCGCTAACCGGAGTTTTCGGCGCCTTTCGCGGAGCTTTTCCGCCGATGATTGCGTTGCCAACCTGCACTCTGCTGGTGGTAGGCGTCTTTGGCCTGCTTCGCCTTCGCCGTTGGGGCTGGGCCATGGTGACTGCAGGAAGCCTGCTGATCTCTGCGATGTACGGCTGGATGGCCCACTCAGTCGCGATGTCGCGGCTGTGGGTGATGGCGGGGCTCGACTTCTGCATGTTCCTGTATCTCATCCGGGCCGAGGTCCGCGACCGCCTCCGCTAAGCACGCCCGGCGATACAATCGAAAGATGACGCCGCCAGCCGTAGCCGAGCTCGTGCAGATTGATCTCTCGCCGCGCCGACCGGTGCGCAAGCCGGATTGGCTGAAGGCGAAGGCTCCCGGCGGCGAGACCTTTCATAATCTGAAGAAGCTCGCGCGGGAGCAGCATCTGCATACGGTCTGCGAGAGCGCGCAATGTCCCAATATAGGCGAGTGCTGGAACCAGAAGGCTGCGACCTTCATGATGCTGGGTAACCTGTGCACCCGTCGCTGCGGCTTCTGCGCGGTGCCCAAGGGCAAGCCGGAACCCATCGATTTCGACGAACCTCGGCGAGTGGCCTATGCGGTTGCCCAGCTTGGCCTCAGCCATGCTGTGATTACCAGCGTCAATCGCGACGATGACAACATCGGATCCGCCCGGTGTTTCGCCGACGTAGTCCGGCAGATTCGGCTCCAATCGCCTGGAACCCGCGTGGAGATCCTCACTCCAGACTTCCAAGGAAATCCGGAATCGCTGCGAATTGTGGTGGAAGCGCGCCCGGAGATTCTTAACCACAACATCGAGACCGTGCCGCGGCTCTATCGGATCGCCAAGTCCGGAGGGAGGTACGAGCGCTCGCTCGAGTTCCTGCATAAAGCCAAGCAGATGGCTGCGGAGGCAGGGCGCGAGCAGGTGACCAAGACCGGCATCATCGTCGGCCTGGGCGAAGAGATGCATGAACTGCTCACAGTCTTCCGCGATCTCGCTGAGCGCAAGGTGGACATCCTGACCATTGGCCAGTATCTGCGGCCCTCGCGGGATCACCTCGTGCTGCAACGGTTCTACACCCCGGACGAGTTCGCCTTCCTTAAGCACGAGGCGCTCGCCATGGGCTTCCGGCACGTGGAGAGCGGGCCGCTGGTCCGCTCCAGCTACCACGCGCAGGAGCAGGCGGAATCGACCGGACTGGCGTAGTTCCGCAAGGGCTGCCCCGACTCAAGTACACTTTTCGCATGCTTGCCCGCCGTTTCCGCAAACCGTTCCCAGTGACGTGGCTCCTCTGCACAGCCGTAGTCGCATTCCTTTGTGTTGCACATGTCCGCGCGCAGGATGATAACCAGCTGCACACTGCTTCGAAAGAGGAGCTGGAAATTGTTAAGGTGGTGCTGGCGCAGGAGAGAGCATGGAATAACGGTGACCTTGCGGCGTACCTTCAGGGCTTCAAGGACTCGCCGGATACTGTGTTTATGGCGCACCAGATCTCACGGGGATTCGCGCAGATTTCTGAAGACTATAAACACAATTACGCCAGCCGGGCTGTGATGGGCCAGCTGACGTTTTCTGAGTTGGAGTCACATCCGATTAGCGAAACTCTCGCCATCTGCCTGGGCCGGTATCACCTGGATCGTGCGCGCAAAGATGGGGGCCCAGCGGACGGCCTGTTCTCACTGGTCATGGAGAAGACGGATAGCGGCTGGAAGATCGTTCTCGACCACACCAATTAGCGCAGTCACACGGTCATGATCTCCTTCTCCTTGGCCTTGAACATCTCCTCGATGCGCTTGATCTCTGCATCGGTGAGCTGCTGAATCTCTTCGTTGGACCGCTTTTCATCATCGGCGGAGATCAGCTTGTCCTTCATTGCTTTCTTAACCTGATCGTTGCCGTCGCGGCGGATGTTGCGAATTGCGGTCTTGTGGTCCTCCAGCACTCCAGCCAGATGCTTGACGGCCTCGCGACGCCGTTCTTCAGTCATCGGCGGCACGGGCACGCGAACGACCTCGCCATCGTGCATGGGATTGAATCCAAGGCCGCTGGTACGGATTGCCTTCTCGATGGGAGCAACCATGGTCTTCTCCCACGGCTTTACCAGAATGAGTTGGGCTTCGGGGGTCGAGATCTGCGCGACCTGCGACAGCGGCGTGTCCGTGCCGTAGTAGTCCACCTTCACCTGGTCCAGCATATGAATACTTGCCCGGCCGGTGCGAGTTGAAAGCAGGTTGGCGCGGAAATCTTCCACGGTCTTCTCCATCCGGGATTTCAATTGCGCATGCACATCCTTCAACGCCACGATACTTGCCATCGCCGATGCCATCTTGTATGCCTCCGGTGCTTGATACACGGCCGCTTGTTCGAGCAGGCCTGACCTGCTTATTCTACAGTCGTTCGCGATTCCGGTTGAGCAGCAGCAGCCCGGAGTTCTTGTTCAAGAGCCCTCTTCGATGGCTATAGAGCGAGGCGGTCACTTCAAAGCTGTTACCACAGTTCTGTTGCAAGAGATGCTAGGGGCCACTAGGTTGGGAACATGGACCTGCAGTTGAGCTATGATCAGCGCGCGCGCCTTGAGTTGATTGCGATCCACTCAGGAGTCACGATGGAGCAGCTTGTGCTGGAGGCTGCCGAGCTTCTGCTGGAACGTGATGCTGCCGATGGGCCTGCAGCGAAGCAACCATGGCAACAGCGTTTCCTCTCCTCAGTGGAGCTGGACGAGCGGTTCTTCCGACTACTCCGTCACTGAAGCGCCTGAGAGCAAGCTGATCCGCTACCGCCGCAGCTTACAATGCATCTGGGCGCGCTCTAATACCCAAGTGCCCAATACCCGACGGAAGGTTTGGCATTGAAGGTCCTGGCTACGCTGCTGCTGGTTGCATTGATTCTGGCCGGCGGAGCTGCGTTCCTCATCTGTGCTCCGGCCGGGCCGCCGCAAGGCACGCCCGACAGTTCGGCAACTTACGTGGATATCAGCGCAGGTCGCGGGACTCGAAGTATCGCGCAGAAGCTGGAGAAGGCAGGTGTGATCCGCAGCCGATTCGCCTTCGAGCTACTGCGGCTGTTGAAGGGCGGCCGTCTGATTGCCGGTGACTACCGCTTCAATCATCCGGCCACAGCGATTGAGGTCTACGATCGCCTTCGGCGCGGAGATGTGTATACCATCCCGATCACGATTCCAGAGGGCTACAACATCTTCGATATCGCGCAGACGATCGCGAACGCAGGCATCGCCGATCGTGACAGCATTCTGGGAGCGGAACGCAAAGAGACCTCGCTGATTGCGGACCTCTCGCCCAACGCACCCTCGCTCGAAGGCTTTCTGTTTCCGGACACCTATCGGCTCACCCGTCACTCCACTCCGCTGCAGATTGTCACGGTCATGGTACGCCGCTTCCGTCAGGTCAGCACGCAACTCAATCTCGCGGGCTCAGGGCGCTCGGTGGCAGAGACGGTCACACTCGCCTCATTGGTAGAAAAGGAGGTTGCGCAGGCCTCGGAGCGCCCTCTGGTTGCGGGTGTCTTCATGAATCGCCTGGAGCACCAAATCCCGCTTGCTACAGATCCGAGCGTTATTTACGCGGCACTGCTGAACAATCGGTACCGCGGAACGATCTACCAATCGGACCTGCAGGCCGACTCGCCGTATAACACCTACCGTCACACGGGGCTTCCTCCAGGGCCAATCTGCAACCCAGGAGTGGCCGCGCTGAAGGCGGCGATCTCGCCGGCCCATACGGATTATCTTTACTTTGTCGCCGACGCTCAGGGACATAGCCAATTCTCGTCGACGCTGGCTGAGCATGCCAGGCAGGTGGAGCAGTACCGACACGCGATTCACGAGTCGCATTAAACAGGCGAAAATATTGCGACCTGGAGGTTTGCGGGCGCGTCACATGGCTGGCGGTTCTCGATCCAATCCATCTTTGGCGGATATACTTAAGCTTTGCACCCTATGAGGATTAAAAACGCATTCGCAGCCGGAATATTCGGAGTTCTGCCGGCGCTCACCGGATGCCTGGTGCACAAGCATAGTGTGCTCAAAACGCATCCTCCCGATGTGGTGCTCAATGCCACGCTAGAGCAGCTCCTGGACTCCACCAGGAACCGATACGACGAGTTGAACAGCATGCAGCTGACGATGGAGATCTCCACCAGCACTGGCGGCGCGACCCAGGGTCTGGTGAAGGAGTACATCAGCTTCAAGGGCTACATCATCGTGGGCAAGCCAGACAATATCCGTGTTCTGCTGCAGGTACCCCTTCTGAGCAGCAAGGCGTTGGATATGGTGTCGAACGGCAAGAACTTCAAGATGCTGATTCCGCCGCAGCATTGCGGTATTGTCGGGTCCGATGTCTCACCACCGTCGCAAAAGGGCCTATACAGTCTTCGTCCTGGAGTCATTCTGGACTCGCTGCTCATCAAAGCTCGCGATCCAGACCAGGTAGTGTCCATGACGCAAGACAGCCGGGTGGTTGCGAATCCGCACAAACGCAAGGACTACATACAGGAACCAGATTACGATATCGAGTTCCTCTCTGAGCCTAATGGTCCAGTGGCCCGCACGCTCCGGGTCCTACACATCAGCCGGGTGAACCTGCTGCCGTATCGCCAAGACATTTACAACGAAGAAGGAAAGGTCGCGACGCAGGCGAGCTACAGCAACTACCAAAAATTCGGGAACATCGAATTCCCTACCAAGATCGTGATTCAGCGGCCTCTCGATGAGCTCGGTTTGACCATTGTGATCACTAAACCAACGTTCAATCAGCCGCTACAGCCAGACTCGTTTGACCTGACGATTCCGTCGGGCTTTGCGACGCAAAACATGGATGATCCGGTCAGTGCGAAGTCAAACCCGTGCGTTCGGCATGAGTCGCAATCGCAGCATTGATCTCTAGCGCGATTGCCAAGGCGGCGCGGCCTTGCTCTGCAGTTATCTCAGGCTGGGAGCGTCGGCGCACGGCGTCGAGGAAAGCCTCAAGTTCAAGCCGAAGGGGCTCGCCAGGTTCTACCGGAACCTTGCGCAGCGACATACCGGCGGAAGGATGACCGCCTGAGCCTGCCTGGGCGGCAAGCTGCTCCATCTCCAGTCCTGCAGCGGCTGTCACATCGATCAGCAGCAGGTCCTGACGTGCGAAATCAAGTGAAAGATACTGATGCGGCTGAAAGAAACGCATCTTGCGGACGCGCTCCGTGCTTACGCGGCTGGCGGTAAAATTCGCGACACAGCCGTTCACGAACTCCAACCGGACGTTGGCAATGTCCACCTTGTTCGAGAGCACTGGCAGACCCACGGCACGCACCTCGCGTACGGGAGAGCCGACGAGGGTCAGCACAATATCGAGATCATGGATCATGAGATCCAGCACGACATCCACATCCAGCGAGCGGGGAGTGAAAACGCTGAGGCGATGCACCTCAAAAAACATGGGGCGGTTCAACAGAGGGCGCACGGCTCGCACCGCCGGATTGAAGCGCTCGAGATGACCCGGCTGCACGATGCGCCCGAGTCCACGAGCGGCGCTGATAATCGCATCTGCCTCTACCAGATTGCCGGCGATCGGCTTCTCGATGAGGATATCGATCCCGGAAGACAGGAGCGGATGCACTGCAGCCGCATGAGCTACGGTGGGCACACAGACGGATGCCGCATCGATGGGATTTCCTGCACTGTGATCCGTCAGCGCTTCAATCGAAGCAAACGCCGGAATCCCATACTCCTGCGACGCTCGGTCGCGTGCAGCCTCACTCGGATCGACAACTGCAGCCAGCTCGATTGATTGGCCAGCTCGCTCCAGCTCGCGATACACGCGCAGGTGATTGCGCCCGAATACTCCGGCGCCAATAACGGCGACACGCAACGGTTCTCCGTCAACTCGCTCTCTTGTGCCGGATGGCACTTACTTCACCGGACCCTCAACTGCTTGGCGGCAGCGGCCATACAACTCCAGCAACTGCGTCACCTGATCCTCCGGCTTTCCGGTGCTAGTGACCCCAAACCCTACTGCGGAGCCCCCGGCCTTCGCACCCACATGGGTTGTACCCGCGATGAACTTGAGTAGATCGAGCGCAATATCTTCGGTCCGGCGAGACCCGATGTTCGCTTCCATAGCCAACCCATTCCTCCACTTCGAAAATCCATTTCGATGCTATCGGCCCACTGGGCTGCTGCGCAAATGCCTCTGTTACGGTCTACGAATTCCGCAGAGGATTTCGTAAGAGATGCTACCTGCGAAGCGGGCATGATCGTCGGCATCGATGCCGTCCCCCAGCAGGACGACCTTATCACCCGATGCAACGTCCTCGATTGCGCTTACATCGACCATGGTCAGGTTCATGGAGATTCGGCCGAGGATAGGTGCGCGGCTGCCCCGAATCAGAACCCAGCCACCCTCGTGGTGATTGGTTGAGGAGAGCGATCGGCGGAGGCCGTCGGCATAGCCCACCGGCAACAAGGCAACGCGCATCGGGCCAGTAACTACGAAGGTGCTGTCGTACCCAATGCAGTTCCCGGTGAGCATTTCTCTTATGTCCAGTACACGGGTCTTCCAGGTCATCACGGGACTGAGCTTCGGTGCGATCTGCGGTGATCCGCCCTGGAGCGGATTGCAATAGCCGTATAGCGCGATGCCACACCGTACCATCGGCTGTGCGTTCAGGCGCTCTGCAAGTTGCGACAACCAACTGGGATCCCAGTCCGGATTGTTAAGGGTTGAGGAGGCGCCGGCGTGAACCCAATGAGGCCGTAAACCGCGTGCGTGAACCTGCTGCACTGCACGCTCAAACTCGGTCTGCTGCTGGCGTGTCCTGGCACAGCCCACCACCTCCGCCGAACAGAAGTGTGTCATCAAGCCAGCAAAGACAAGTCCCGCGTCACTGATGGCATCCAATAACTGATCCAGTTCAGCACCGGGACGGACTCCCTGGCGGCCCATCCCGGTCTCGATCTCAACGTGGAGTTTCGAGCCTGGAGCGGAACGAAGTGCTGTCACCTGATCCAGGGTCCAGACCACCGCGCTCAGCCTGTGCTCGGTCATCGCCGGAATCTCGTTCGGGAGGAGCCCACAGAGAACCAGAATCTCCGCCGCTGAGTACCCGGCCGCAGCCAAAGCGCTCCGCGCCGCCGCACCCTCGCGCACGTCTGCCACACCGAACCAGGTTGCGCCGGCCTGCGCTAGCGCTATCGCGCAGTGCTCCTCGCCGTGTCCGTAGGCATTTGCCTTCACAACGGCGAGTACGCAAGTGGCAGAACCGGCGCGCTCTCGGAGCACCTGGAAATTATTCGCGAGCCGCTCTTCCGACAGCTCGATCCAGGACCTCACCGGCATTTCGAGCTGCAACGTTTTCTCACCTTCCGCATTAGTAACCGCCAGCGCCATCCTCCCGCGAAAGATTTTCAAAGCGCGTGTAGTCGGCGACAAAGGCTAATTCGATGCTGCCGGTTGGGCCGTTGCGCTGCTTGGCAATAATGATCTCGGCCTTTCCCTTCACGTCTTCGTTATCGCGGTCATAGTACTCCTCGCGATGGATAAACGCGACGACATCGGCATCCTGCTCAATGGAGCCTGACTCGCGCAGATCGCTCAGCAACGGCTTCTTATCTCCGGTGCGCTGCTCGCTGCCGCGGGAGAGTTGACTAAGTGCTACGACGGGGACCTGCATCTCCTTGGCAAGCGCCTTCAACCCTCGAGAGATAGAGCTTACCTCCTGGGTGCGGTTTTCGAAGCCCTTTTTCCCGGTGGAATTGGTGCCTGTCATGAGCTGCAGGTAATCGACCAGTATGAGATCGAGCGTACCCTCCTGCTGCTTCAGCCGCCGCGCCTTGGCTCGCATTTCGGCCAGGGAGATGCCGGGCGTGTCGTCGATGAACATCTTCGATTCCATCAGTCGCTCGAGCGCGTTCATCAGCTTGCCACGATCCTCACGGAGCATGGTACCCGTCTGCAGCTTGCGCGAGGAGACCAGAGCCTCGCTGGCCAGCATCCGCCGAAGCAGGCTCTCCTTACTCATTTCCAGCGAGAAGACTGCGACCACCTTGCCATCGTGCACGGCGGCATTTTGCGCAATGTTGATTGCCCAAGCGGTCTTGCCCATAGAAGGCCGCGCGGCGATGATGATGAGTTCGGACTCTTGCAATCCGCTGGTCATCTTGTCGAAGTCTGTATAACGGGTCGCCAAACCGGTGATCTCCCGACCCTGGTCATAGAGTTTGTCGATAGATCCGAAGGACTGCGCTACGATCTCAGGGATGCCCGAGAGGCCCCGCTGAATCGCTGAATCAGCGACGCCGGCGAGCATGGCCTCGACATCGCCCAACACTGTGATGGCGTCTTCGCTCTGGTCGGAAGCGCGATCCGCACCCTCGCGAAAAATGCCCATCAGTTGGCGGAGCAGGCTCTTGTCCTTGACGATCTGGACATAGCTCTCGATGTTGAGATTTCGTGGAATGCCTTCCGTCAGGAAAAACAGGTATGCAGGACCACCGATGGAGTCAAGCTCCCTCCGCCGCTCCAACTCAGCCCGAAGTGTAGTTAAGTCAATTCCGTGGCCTTTTGCCATCAGATCGACCATTGCCCGATAGATCCGCTGGTGCGAATCGAGGGAAAAGTCTTCCGGTTTCAGCTTCGCCGTCGCGTCGCTGATAGCGACTCCGTCGAGCAGCATCGCTCCGATGATGGTGACTTCGGTGTGGATGGAGGCTGGCAGACCTTCCGTCGTCGATAGCTGCGCCAATGATGCCATACGCTCCATTATGAGGCGTGGGGCCCCTGTCTAAATCCTGCTCGGAACTCTTGAAAACGCGTTAGTATCGGCCTAGGTGGAGCGAGTCGGCCGGTTCGTCCGCATCGGCTTCAAACCTGCTAACTTTCAATCTGATCAGCAAATTACCGGAGTTTTGCAGCATGCCAGCCGCCAAGAACCTCGAAATTCCACCTGCCGCCGCTCGCGACAAGGCCGCTTTTGAGGTCCTCCGGGTCTGGGTGGCTGAACAAGGTCAGCACGTCAGCCTGCGATCCGGCGCGTGGGAGGATCCGTTTGCATGGGGCATCGTGCTGGCGGATCTGGCCCGTCACATTGCGCTCGCACACAAACTCCAGCCGGGGAAAAAGCCCATTGACCCTACCGTCTTCCTGGAGCGCATGTTGGAAGGTTTCCATGCGGAGATCGAAAATCCAACCGACGAGCCCGAGGGCGAGATCACGCAGTAAGCCGCGGCACCCCTACGCTCGCGGTCGCTTCGGTGATGCTGAAAGCGCCGTTGCACTCTGAGTAGCGATCGAATTTTTTGAACTTGGAGTTAAACCTCACTCAAGCTGCCTCACGGACCTGATCGCATCCTAAACCTCCTGTTGTGCTTGCCTGCTTGCATCCAACTGGAGGGAAGGAGCCTTGGATGGCTGGCCGAGTTCGCATCGGAATCTCCGGATGGAATTACAAGGGCTGGCGCGGCAAGTTCTATCCGGCCCGCCTTCCGCAAAAGCAGGAGCTCGCCTATGCCGCGGGGCTCTTCTCCTCCATCGAGATCAACGGAACGTTCTACAGCCTGCAGCGACCGTCCAGCTTTCTTAGCTGGGGCGAGCAGACGCCGCACGATTTCGAGTTCGCGATCAAGGGCAGCCGCTACATCACGCATATGCTGAAGCTCAAAAATGTCGAGCAGGCGCTAGCAAACTTCTTCGCCTCGGGGCCCCTCGCGCTTGGAGCTAAGCTGGGACCATTTCTGTGGCAGTTCCCGCCGCAGCTCACCTTCAACGCTGCCCGATTTGAGGAATTTTTCAGGCTGTTGCCTCAAACCACTACCGCGGCAGCCGAGCTTGCCCGCCGGCACGATGAGCGCCTGGAGGGTCGAGCCTTCACCGAAGCAGTCCGCCACCGGCCGCTACGGCACGCGGTGGAGATTCGCCACGATTCCTTCCGCAGCCCGGAGTTTATCCAGCTGCTTCGGCGTTACCGCATCGCCAACGTTGTCGCGGATACGGTCGAGTGGCCGCGCCTGATGGATGTCACTTCGGATTTCGTGTATTGCCGGCTGCATGGCTCCGAGGTGCTGTATACCAGTGGGTACGCGGATGCGGATCTGGATCTGTGGGCAACGCGTGTTGTGGCTTGGGCGAATGGCAGAGATTGTGACCGCACCCATCCTCAAAATGCCTTCGCCTGCGAGGACCCTCCGCTTCGCCGTGCCTCCCGCGATGTCTATGTCTATTTTGACAATGACGCCAAAGTCTACGCGCCGGTCGACGCTCAGAATCTGATCAAGAAGCTGGATGCTCTGCTCCGGGCATGCGATAAACAGCTAGCTAACGGAGGCTAGGCCGGCTGCCGCTTGCCCTGAATCTCGATGTAGCAGTTCACCAGAGCGACAGCTGCTGGCGTGACGCCCTGGATGCGACCCGCCTGACCTAGCGTCCGGGGGCGGACCTTGCCCAGCTTCTCTACCATCTCCCGACTCAGCCCCGAGCAGGCCGTGTAATCGAACCACTCCGGAATCGTGCGGGCCTCATCGCGCTTGAGCCGTTCCATCGAGCGCTTCTGCTGATCGAGGTAGCCAGCGTACTTGATCTCTGTTTCCACTGTCTTCATTTCGTTGCGAATTCGTGCGGCAAGCGTCATTCTGTCCGAAACCCAGTCCTTCAACTCCGGCACTTGTGGCAGCAGTTCCCGCAGAACTGGCCAAAGCATTTCTACGGATATCTCTGGCCGCTTCAATGCCTGCGCAAGCGCCTGGCCCTTTGTGCCGGAAAGTTCCGGGATGGCATGAGTCGCTATGTCGGTTACTCGGGTGATCGCCAGCAGCCGCTCGAACGCCTCTGCGCGCTGCATCCTGGACTCAAAGGCGAACCAAGCGGTGTCATCGATGAGCCCCAGAGTGCGCCCATGTGGAGTAAGACGGCGATCTGCGTTGTCAATCCGCAGATGCAAACGAAACTCCGCTCGCGAAGTGAACATTCGGTACGGTTCTTCGGTTCCCTTCGAGATCAAATCGTCGATGAGGATCCCGGTATATCCTTCTGTCCGATCGATGCTGAAACCCGGAGCTCCTTGGACCCACAGTGCGGCGTTAATTCCCGCCATCAGCCCCTGGCAGGCCGCCTCTTCATAACCGCTGGTGCCATTGATCTGGCCGGCGAGGTATAGACCTTCGTACTTCTTCACCTTCAACGTGCGGTCAAGTTCGGTGGGGTCGATTGCGTCGTATTCGATCGCGTAGCCAGGGCGGAGCATCTCAGCGTGTTCCAGGCCCGGAATGGACCGCACCATAGTGGCCTGTATCTCCATGGGCAGACTGGTGGACATGCCATTGATGTACACCTCGTGCGTATTGAGTCCTTCGGGCTCCAGGAAAAACTGGTGCTGCGTCTTGTCTGGGAAGCGAACGATCTTGTCCTCAATAGACGGACAGTAGCGCGGCCCTACCGCAGAGATACGGCCAGAGTACATCGCCGACCGATGAACATTTTCGCGGATGAGCCGCAGCGTCTCCGGCGTGGTGGTCGCAATGTGACAGCTGATCTGCCGAAGCTCCGGAACCCAGGATAATGACTGGGACGAGAATGCATGATTCAACCCGGCACGAAAGCTGAACGGGGTGGGATCACTATCCCCAGGCTGCTCCTCAAACTTGTCCCAGTGAATGGTTCGGCCATCCAGCCTCGGCGGAGTTCCTGTCTTCAGCCGGCACTCGCGCAATCCGAGTTTCTTCAAACTCTCGCCCAACAGGACGCTGGCCGGCTCGCCACTCCTGCCAGCGGCATATTGCTCCTCTCCGCAGTGAATGAGACCATTGAGGAAGGTGCCGGTTGTGACAACCACAGCCTGCGCCTGCACCGTGCGCCCATCGCGAAGGCGCACTCCGGTGACCTTGCCACGAAAGCCCTGTGGGTTGTTTTGCGTCTCCAGCACAAGGTCGATAACTTCGGCCTGCTTGATGAACAGGTTGGGCTGATCTTCCAGAACCTGACGCATCTTCACTCGGTACAGGGACTTGTCGCACTGTGCCCTGGGGGACCAGACAGCCGGGCCGCGGCTCGTGTTCAGCAGGCGGAATTGAATCCCGCATGCATCGGCCACTTCGCCCATTACACCGCCGAGCGCGTCCACCTCCCTCACCAGATGACCTTTGGCTATGCCTCCAATTGCCGGATTGCAGCTCATCTGGGCGATCAGGTCCAGATTAAGTGTGAAGATGGCGGTACGCAGTCCCATACGAGCGGACGCCACGGCAGCCTCGCAGCCGGCGTGACCGGCTCCGACAACCAAGACGTCAAACTGTTCGACAAAGGCCATCCTTTCCATTCTACGGAATGGAAGAGGCAGACGAGGAGCAGAAGAGACCAGGGTTGCCAGCTTGAGGAGAAGAAAACGGCAGGGCGGAATGCCCTGCCGTTCTGGTTGATGCGGACTGGAATGCGGTTACTCGGCAGCCATCTCTTCCTGTTCGCCTTCCATTCGCATTGCTTCGAGCTCTCGCTCTTCCGCCTCGATAGCTGCGGCGACCTCGCTCTGGACCTGAGCAGCCGCTTCCTCGAGCTCCGGGGAGAGGGCGACGTTGCGGTAATACTCCATGCCCGTACCCGCCGGAATAAGGCGTCCGACGATGACGTTTTCCTTCAGGCCGCGCAGGGTGTCGACCGCGCCGTTAATGCTCGCTTCGGTAAGCACGCGAGTGGTCTCCTGGAAGCTCGCCGCCGAGATGAAGCTGTCGGTAGAGAGCGACGCCTTGGTGATTCCGAGCAGAAGCGAACGGCCCATTGGCGGACGTCCGCCATTCATGAGAACGCGCTGGTTCTCCTCGTTGAACCGGAAGCGATCGGTCTGCTGCTCGAGCAGGAAGGACGAATCGCCAACCTCCTCGATCTTGACCCAGCGAAGCATCTGCCGAACGATGACCTCGATGTGCTTGTCCGAGATGGCAACACCCTGCAGACGATAGACTTCCTGGATTTCGTTGACGAGATAGGTCTGCAGCGCGCGCTCGCCCAGCACCTCCAGGATGTCATGCGGGTTCCGGGGACCGTCGATAAGGGCATCGCCGGCGCGGACGCGCTCGCCTTCCTGAACGTTGATGTACACGCCACGAGGTACGGTGTACTCATCTTCCTGTCCATTGTCAGCGGTGACGTAGACTTTGCGCTGTCCCTTCGAGACCTCGCCGAAGCGAACGACACCGTCGATCTTGGAGATGATCGCCGGATCACGCGGCTTGCGGGCCTCGAAGAGCTCGACGACGCGAGGCAGACCGCCGGTGATGTCCTTAGTGCGGGTGGTTTCGCGCGGGATCTTGGCCAGTACATCGCCCGGAAAGACCTCGTCGCCATCAGCGACCATCAGGTGGGCACGCGAAGGCATGAGATAGCGCTTGTTGCTTCCCTTCTGGTCGGAGTGGCTCTTGATGAGGAGGAGCGGCTGACGCTTCTCGTCGGGCGAGTCGGCCACGACGAGACGGGACAGCCCCGTGACCTCGTCGACCTCTTCGTTGAGGGTGACGCCTTCCTGCAGGTCCTTGAACTGCACGGTGCCGGCAATCTCAGTGAGGATCGAGAAGGTGTA
>Ga0207667_10002580_pt1 | contig 22502 bp, 17 predicted proteins | sample KBSCornC52_FD_184301 | JGI IMG/M metagenome (GOLD analysis project Ga0207667, IMG submission 184301) | Corn rhizosphere microbial communities from Kellogg Biological Station, Michigan, USA - KBS Corn C5-2 (SPAdes) (version 2) | ecosystem: Host-associated > Plants > Roots > Rhizosphere > Soil ...
AGGGCGATCACTTATACGCTGCGGTGCTGCGTTCGCCTGACCTGGGGAAGGAAAATTCAGGTTTCGTAACCATATTGGATAAGGATAATAAAGTGGTATCTAACATTGGCGGCACCGAACCTGTCTATAAAGATGGCATATTGCAACCCATGGCACAGGCAGAAGCTATATTTAAAAACCCGCACGACGTTTGTATAGATACCGACGGGAACTTGTATGTCGCCCAATGGGCATCGGGGAAGGTGTATCCTTATAAGTTTACAAGGGTTTAAAAAGAAAAGAATATTGTCATTTCGATCCGCTGCATAGCGGAGAGAAAACTTTTGCGTTGTGTTTTTCAAAACAAGACCGACTTACATTGCGGTTGTGGACAGGTGTATAAGATTTCTCCCTGCGGTCGAAATGACAAACAGGGTTTGGTTACCAATAAAACTAATTGATTAGATGATAAAAAGCAGTTACAAGGCTTATGCAGAGAACCTACTCTTTGCACTCAACATATTTATTGTCTTTTTAATTTTATTTGGAAGTCATATTGTTATACCGCAATGGCTGCAACCTCTCGGCCGTATGCATCCGCTGATCATCCATTTCCCCATTGTAATCTTACTCGTAGTTGCGCTAATGGAGTTTTTCAGGTTTAACCCACGAGTGGCCCATGAAAAAGTGTACCAGGAACTTAGCGCATATTTATTGCTGGCAGGGGCCCTGCTGGCCGCATTCACGGTAATTATGGGCCTGTTTTTATCGAAAGAACCCGGTTACGATGGTGATACTTTAATTTGGCATAAATGGTTTGGGGTGAGCGTTGTTTTTATATCATCGGCTATTTATTGGTGCCGCAATGCGGAATGGTATAAGCCTAAAATTGCCCGAACAGGCGCCGTAACGACCATTTTATGCCTGGTGATTGCCGGGCACTTCGGCGCGGATATTACCCACGGTGATAACTATGTACTGGCCCCGGTATGGCATCCTGAAAAAAACAAAGTGCCTATTGATAAAGCATTGGTATTTGACGATGTGATTGAACCGGTTTTTCAAAGTAAATGTAATGGTTGCCATAATGCAGATAAAACCAAAGGCGGCCTGGCTTTGATAGATCAAAAATCGATACTAAAAGGAGGAAAGGATGGTAAATTATTTGTTCCCGGACAACCGAATATAAGTTTGCTGCTGGAACGCATTCACCTGGCGGAACACGAAAAAAAGCACATGCCGCCTGCCGGTAAGCCCCAGTTAACTGCCGATGAGCAAAAACTGCTATACCAATGGATAAAAGCAAATGCCGAGTTTAAGAAGAAGGTAATTGACATGCCCGCAGATGATTCGTTGCGAATGGTGGCCGCCACCTTTTTAAAACCCGCAGAAGAAACCGAAGAAGTTTTTGATTTCGCTGCTGCAGATGATAAGCTAATTAAAAAGCTCAACAACAATTACCGGGCTGTTTATCCCATAGCCCAGGGATCGCCGGCGCTTGGCGTTAATATCTACAATAAAAAAAGCTATCAGCCCAAAGTGCTGGAAGAGCTTGGCGCCATCAAACAACAGGTGGTAACGCTCGACCTTAACAAAATGCCCGTAACCGATGCCGAGTTAAAAACGATTGCCCGGTTTGAAAACCTGCGCAGCCTGAATTTAAATTTTTCGGACGTTACCGGCAGCACTATAAAGGACCTGGCATCACTTAAGTATTTGCGAAACCTTTCCCTTGCCGGTAATAAACTAAATGCAGACGCCATAAAACAAATCGGTTCATTAAAAAGCTTAACCAAAATCGCTTTATGGGATAGCGGTTTACCGGATGCCGAAATTGCTGACCTGCAAAAAAAGAACAAAAACATCGAGTTTATAAAAGGTTTCAGGGACGATGGTAAGCCCATTAAACTAAACGATCCGCAGGTTAAAAACACCAGATTTGTGTTTACTAAACCGATGACGCTGGAACTGGTACACCCGATAAAAGGGGTGGATATCCGCTACACTACTGACGGCACCAATCCGGATAGCGTGAAATCACTTTTGTTTAAACCGGGGGTGATCATCGCCCAAAACACATCCATCAAAGCAAAAGCCTATAAACCCGGCTGGCTTGGCAGTGATGTGGTACAGGTTAATTTTTTCAAAAGCAGCTTTACGCCTGATAGTATCAGTTTTATAGCAGGTCCTAACGAAAAATACAGCGGCGAAGGGGCAAAAACACTTATAGATAAAGACCTTGGCGGCACAAACTTTGGTAACGGCAAGTGGGTAGGCTCGCAAAAGGATCTGTCGGTTTATATGCTGTTTAAATCGCCGGTTAATCTGCATACGGTTACTTTAAATTGTATGCGCAATATCGGGAGCCAGATATTTCTGCCCGTTGCCGTGGAAGTTTGGGGTGGTAAAGATGCGGCGCACCTGAAATTGTTAAGCACGGTAAAGCCAGCTGCCCCGCAAAAGAATGATCCGTTTATGGTAAAGGGCATGGATTGTACCCTTGCCGGCGGACAGTCAATAACCTGTTTAAAAATCATTGCAAAACCTATCCAACACCTCCCACCATGGGACCCGGTGAAAAAACAGCCGGGCTGGGTGTTTTTGGATGAAGTGTTTTTGAATTAGAACATCAATTCCCCGGATTTTATCTGCAAATTGTGCTATAAAATATATCAGATGCTTTTAAAAGACCTTTTATTGAAGGATGGCAATTTTTTTATCGCCATGGAATACCATACATTAATATTAAACCGGACTTACCTGGTTATTATAACAAAAGATTTTCTTTTGGGATTGAAGGTGAATGACGCGGTTAGTGTAGAAGGAGGCCATAACCTGCTTACACACGCAATTACCCATGCTATGTCCGTTCGTGGCGATCTTAATAACCCATTTTCGTATGTGAAAAACAAGTACCTGGTGCCGCTATTGGAAGAAGATATCAACCTGGATTTTATTCTGAAAAATAACAAGGCCAATTTCAAAATATACAAACGGGATATCGTTTCCGTGACTTATGATGCCACTAAAAAGTGGGGCATGGGCAATTATCCGCATGATGGGAAGGTTTATATACAAACTGCGGATAACAAAAAAAGGGAATTTATTATACTGGCGCAGCAATCCGGTCAGGCTATTGCCGATTGGATTTCACAATAAAGGGAGTAAGCTGAAAACTTGCTGAATGTTTACCACGAGTCGCGCTGCACGACGCTCGCGGCAGCGAAAGTGAGGATAAACAATTATGGAAAAAAACACATACGACGCCATTGTAATTGGTTCCGGCATTAGCGGCGGCTGGGCGGCAAAGGAATTATGCGACCTGGGCATTAAAACCCTGGTGCTGGAACGTGGCCGCAATATCGAGCACGTAAAGGACTATCCAACGGCGATAAAAAACCCCTGGGATTTTCCGCATCGCTTGCGGGAGCCGTTGAATGTGCTGGATGAAAACCCCATCATCAGCAAATGCTATGCTTTTGATGAGGCCACCCAGCACTTTTTTGTAAAGGACAAGGAACATCCCTATATACAGGAAAAGCCCTTCGACTGGATACGCAGTTACCAGGTTGGCGGTAAATCCATTACCTGGGGCCGGGCCTGCCAGCGCTGGAGTAATTTTGAATTTAGCGCACCCCAGCGTTATGGCTACGCCGTTGATTGGCCCATACGTTACGAGGATATTGCCCCCTGGTACTCGCACGTTGAAAGATTTGCCGGCATTTGCGGCGACAGGGACGGCCTGGAAGCCCTGCCTGATGGCGAATACCTGCCGCCATTTGAATTGAGCTGCATGGAGCAGGAAATTCAAAACAAAATAAAAGCAAATTATAAAGACAGGTTCATGATCCGCACCCGCTGGGCACAGCTTACCCAGGCGCAGGCCATCCATAAACAACAGGGCCGCAGTAATTGCCAGGCGCGCGACTTATGTTATCGCGGTTGTCCGTTTGGCGGGTATTTTAGTTCGGTATCTTCCACCTTGCCATGGGCAAAAGCAACCGGTAACTTAACGGTGAGGCCGCATTCGGTGGTGCATTCTATTATTTATGATGATAAAAAGGGTAAAGTTGTTGGGGTAAAAATAATTGACGCCATCACCAAAAAGGAAGAAGATTTTTTTGCCCGGGTGATATTTTTGAACGCTGCTTGTTTAAATAGCAACCTCATTTTGCTTAACTCGAAATCTAATCGTTTCCCTAACGGCTTAGGTAATGATAACGGGTTGCTGGGTAAATTTATGGCGTTTCAAAACTACCGGGGAAGCGTGCATGGTACCTACGACGGTTTTAAGGACAGGTATTATTTTGGCCGCAATCCCACCAACCCCATGATTGCCAATTACCGCAACCTGCACAAGCAGGATACCGACTTTTTGGGCGGCTATTTGACTTTTGTTTACTCCAGTCGCGGACCGTCGTACCAGGAAAGCTTTAACGGCGGTATCGGCGCCGATTATAAGGATAGCATCACGGAACCCGGCCCGTGGCGTGCGGGGATGTTTATGCAGGGCGAAACCATCTCGAAGGAAATAAATCATGTGCGTTTGAGCAAAGATAAGGTTGATCCATGGGGGATTCCGCAGTTGATCACGTCGGTGGGTTATGATGATAATGACGACAGGCTGGTGGCCGACTTTTTAAACCAAAGCGCCCAGATGCTTGAAGTGGCCGGTTTACGCGATATTGAAAAAGTTGATACCCACCAGGCACCGGGTTTGGATATCCACGAAATGGGCGGCTGCCGCATGGGGCATGATCCGGCAACATCGCTGTTAAATAAATGGAACCAATTACACCTGTGTAATAACGTATTTGTTACCGATGGCGCCTGCATGACCAGCACCGGTAACCAAAGTCCATCCATATTATACATGGCCTTTGCCGCGCGGGCCGCACACCATGCTGCAGAGGAGATGAAGAAGGGAAACCTTTGATAAAGGTTCTTTCCCCGTTGTCATTTCGACCGCAGGGAGAAAACTTATGCCCCCGGCGTTTACGCCATTGCATTTCCACTTTGCATAGTCCGTATGTTTGGCGTAAAAGGTTTCTCTCCGCTTTCAGCGGATCGAAATGACATAGTTTTTTGTTTGTGTGGTTTTACCTTACCTGTAAATCCCAATTGTTTATTAATTTTAGCACATGACCAACCGAAGATCCTTTATCAAAAACACAGTCCTGCTCGCTGCCTCACTTCCATTCATCAAAAACGATCTGTTCGCCTTGTCGCCCCCCGGTAAAAAACTCCCGGCCGTTGGCATACAGCTGTACATGGTGAAGGAAGATATGGAAAAGGACCCTGCAGGCACATTAAGCCAGATTGGCAAAATGGGTTATACCCAAATTGAAAGTTTTGGTGGCAACAAAGGAATATTTTGGGGGATGAGCAATAAGGAGTTTAATAAGGTGGCGGCGGATAACGGCTTAAAAATCATATCCAGCCACTACGCGGGCGATAACGAGGGTTTTGAAAAAACTGCCGGGCAGGCTGCTGAAATCGGGATGAAATATTTGATCTACCCCTGGAAAGGGCCGCAAAAATCGATCGATGCTTTTAAAAAGATAGCCGATGAGTTTAATAACTACGGAGCCATCTGTGCAAAAAATGATTTGCGGTTTGCCTATCATCCGCATGATTATCCCTATAAAGGCATTGACGGGCAATTACCGATCGACGTGCTGCTGGAACATACCGACAGGGAATTTGTGGATTTTCAGATGGATTTTTATTATACCGTAACCGAAGGGCAGGACCCGGAGGCTTACATCAAAAAATATAAAAACCGCTTTACGCTTTGCCACATGCGCGATGTGCTGAAAGAACACTTACCGGCCGGCAGCGAGGATGAATCGGCCTGTGATTTGGGCAAGGGGATTATCAATTACCCCCACTTGCTATCAACCGGACTGGATAACGGGATGAAATACTTTTTTGTGGAGCAATCGCGGTTTTACCAGGAAACACCGCTGCAAAGCGCAAAGATTAATGCCGATTATTTAAAAACGATAAAACTTACTTAGTCTACAATACGATGAACGAAAAGCAATTAAAAACCCGGATAAGGATATGGCTCTGGATTTTCATCATCGGCCTGGCGTTAAGTGGCATCACCGCGTTTCCTCTTGAAACCGAACTCGCATTTTTATCCGCTCATGCCGGGGCATTTCCTGCCGCAATGGGCAAATGGATAACCACGGTTTACCTGGCGGTAAAAACTACCAACGCCGCTTATCCTTATTTAGCCTACGGTACCGATTGGCTGGCCTTTGGGCACCTGGTTATTGCAAGCTCGTTTATTGGCCCACTGCGCAATCCGGTAAAAAACATCTGGGTGATACAATACGGCATGATAGCATGCGTAATGGTGTTCCCGCTGGCATTTATTGCAGGGCCGGTACGCGGCATCCCTGTTTACTGGCGGCTGATCGATTGTTCTTTTGGTGTATTCGGGATTATTCCCTTGTATCTATGTTATAAAATGATCCGCAAGCTGGAACGGATGCAAAAAGGTATGCGGGTGGTTTAATAACCTTTTAATTTCCAAATAGGGATGGGTTTATAAACCCATCCCTATTTGGAAATTTCCTAATCAAAAAAACTTCCCATTCGTTTATGGAAAATAATAACTCTCTGCATCCTATTTATAAATGCAATAAAATTGCATTTGCCACGTATTATGAATAACATCCGATTAACCGCCACAATTATGCCTTTACCCTCAATCAAAATAAAGAGATATCTGCTTGCTTTTATTTTGCTGTTTTGTTTTACAACCGGCTTTGCACAGGAAAAATATAGGGCTATAGCTTTCAGTATTGATTCCCTTGCGAATATAGGTTTGCCAAAATCGGCTTTAAAAGAGGTGGACAAGCTGGATGCCCTTGCCCGGAAAGATAAAAACGCGCCGGAGCAGATCAGGGCGGTGATCTACCGGATGACCTTTCAATCGTACCTGGAGGAAGATGCACTTACCGCCATCATCAGTCGTTTAAAAAAGGACGCCGCGCAGGCAGATTATCCCGTTAAGCCCGTTTTGCAATCGTTGCTGGCACAGATGTACTGGAACTATTATACCGAAAATACGGATAAGTTTAGCGGCCGCACACGGCTATTGAAACCCGATACCGATTATACCAAATGGGATCTGCAAACCCTTATTAACGAAACGGGCAAAATCTACGATATTTCATTGCAGGATGCCGCCCGTGAACAAAACACACCGGTAGATGTGCTTTATGGCGTTTTAATTGGCGACAAGAATACCCGCTACCTGCGCCCAACCCTGTATGACCTGCTGGTGCAGCGGGCATTTGATTTTTTCCTGTCGGATGAGGCGTCGCTGCCAAAGCCAAAACTGGCTTTTTCGGTAAATGATCCACGGTTTTTTAGCGACAGCCGGACATTTGCCCAACTGGATATTAAAACTACAGATACAACATCTATAGAATACAAAGGCATTAAATACATGCAGCAGGCAACCGCCTTTCATCTGCTTCATCCGGACGAGGAGGCACTGGCCGATCTGGACCTGCAGCGGATAAAGTTTTTGTATCAAAAATCAACCGTCGCCAACAAAGACTCGTTGTACCTGATGGCCATCAGGCAAATTGAAACAGCTTTTGCCGAAAAACCTATTAGCGCGGAGGCAATAGTGCTGGAAGGTGAGTACTATCAGAACATCGACAGCCTGGCGATAGCCCACCGGTTGTTTGAAAAGGCCGTACGCAAGTATCCCAAAAGTTTGGGTGGGTTAAATGCAGCCATCTGGTTAAAGCGAATTGAACAAAAAGAACTTTCGGCATCGATGGAGGACATGAACGCTCCCGGCAAACCTCTGCTGGCACTGGTTAATTACCACAACGTTAAAAAGGCCTCCGTACTGGTTTACAAGTTAACTGCGGCACAAATAAAATTGTTGAGCAATAACCCCGAATGGTACCAGGAACGAAACCTGCCTGTTTCCGATCAAATTCCTAAATTATTGAAGAGCTTCACCCCGGCACAGCAGCAGGAATTAACACTGCCCGATCCCGGTGATTACAAAAAACACAGCGCCGAATTTAAGATAAATGCACTTTCGCCGGGAATTTATGTATTGCTGGTTAAAGATGCCCTTTCGTCCGATAGTTCGCTCATGGGCGCTACCGGTTTTAAAGTTACCCGTCTGTCGTATGTGGCCCGGGTTAACCCTTCTGGCCAAACCGAGTTTAGGGTAATGGACAGGGCAACCGGCGAACCACTAAAAGATGTTGCTATAGATGTTTATAAATGGGTAGCGGATAAAAACGAAAAATTGATTAAAACGAAGGTTGTCTCGGGCAGCTCGGATGCCGACGGCAAATGCGTATTGCAGGTTCATGATGACCGTTATTTTGTGATCCTGACGGCCGGGAATGATACATGGTCGGATGGCGACAGGAATTTTTACGGCTACAGGCAATATGAACCCAATAACACAGCGCAGGTGAGCACGGTTTTATTTACGGACCGCCAGTTATATCGCCCGGGTCAAACCATCTATTTTAAAGCATTAAAATTAAGCACGCTGAAAGGTAAAAGTACCCTTTTGCCAAACGAAGAGGTCTCCATAGGTTTAAGCGATATTAATAACAAAACCATCAGCACGTTACAATTGCAAACCAATGAGTTTGGTTCGGTTCAGGGTTCCTTTGTTATTCCGCAAACCATTGCCAATGGCCAGGTACGATTAAGCTCGTTCAACGGTGACGTTTATGTGCGGGTTGAAGAGTATAAACGACCCACTTTCCAGGTTACGTTTGCACCGGTAACCGCAACCTATGGTTTAACAGATTCTGTACGGTTAAAGGGTAAAGTAACCGCATTTTCGGGCTACGGTCTATCCAATGCCCGCGTCGCCATTCATGTAACCAACCGGGGCGAGCCACGCTTAAATGAAGGTTTTGACGGCGATTTGCGAGATCAATGGATGAAAATAAGTAGGGTTTGGCAGGGAATCGAAGAGGTTAAAACTGATACCGTAATTACCAACAACCAGGGCGAATTTGAGATCAGCTTTAAATCAAATGCTGATAAAAAAAACCTGCATGATATTACGTTAAACTATTCCGTAAACGCTGAAGTAACCGATGCCAGCGGCGAAACGCAAACTGCCAATACCATTGTAAGGGCCAGCGACCATCCGTTGCAAATCACAACCGAAATTTCGCAAAAATTATTGTTTAATAGCGATGCGCAAACATCGCTAACGTTATCGAATATCAATGGTCAGCCGCAAAATGGCACTGTTAAAGTAAAAATTTACGCGTTGAAGAGCCCCGGCCGTGTTTTTAACACAAGGGTGTGGACGGCTCCCGACCAGTACATCTTGAAAAAGGATGAGTTTATAAAGATATTCCCGGCATACGCATGGGGGAGAGAGGATAATTATGCCACATGGGAAAGCTCTGGCACGATAGCCGAAATGAACCTCGTGGCCTCGGATTCTGCGGCAACTGTGCTTAATTTGGAAGCCTTAAAAAAACAGCCCAACGGGATATATAAAGTCGTTATCGATGCAAAAAACACAAAGGGCGATTCCAGCTCGGTAACCGAATATGTTGATGTGATTAACGCCGCCGGTCAAACCCAGAAAATGGACGACTGGGTTGTACCCCTAGTGACCACTGTAAAAGGGAATCAAAACGCTGAATTTTTAATAGGTGTTAATAAACCTGCGCACGTTTTAATGGAAACCTATGACGGCGCCAAATTGCTTTCGGCGAGGTGGTTGGATTTAGCTGAAGGGATTCAGCGTAAAATCGACGTTCCGGTTGTGGCCACCAATAAAAACAGTTTTAGCGTACAGTTTTTAATGGTGATAGATAACCGGATGTACCATTACTATCAAAGGATAAGCATCCAGGATACCGTTAAACGCTTAGACATCAAATTCCTCACTTTCAGGGATAAACTACAGCCAGGGGAGAAGGAGCAATGGAAACTGCAGGTAAAGTCTACAGGCAGCGAAAAAGTTTCCGCCGAAATGCTGGCAACTTTGTATGATGCATCGCTGGATGATATTAGTCCGGCTGAATACTGGCGAACCGTTTTTGATAGTGACCCTTACACGCCCGATTATTTTGTATGGGAAAACAATGATTTTGTAAGAGAGGACGAGACCTCTGCGTATAAGAATTATCGATTTGATAAGCCCATTATTGATCGTGATTATGAAACATTGTATTTATTTGGATATGATTATTATGGCGGGGATAACCAGGGCTATAATACATACCTGGACCAGGTAGCGGAGCACCAGAAGGCGGCTAAGCATGATAAGCTTATCGCCGATAAATATTTTAAAAATGCGGCACTTGTAAAAAACGGTTATGACGTCAGCGGCCGTATTATTGATGTGGAGGACAACGATGAAGCGCTGGCGGGTGTTAGCATTAGCATCAGAAATATGAATATTACAACGCTATCCAATTCCGCTGGTTATTTCAGGATAAAAGTTCCGACAAACAGCATGTTGATGTTTAAGTTGAAAGGATACGTCACACGTAGCCTGACTTTAAAGCCAGGCAGTGGCCATGTAGTAATGCTTGCAAAAAAAGAATTGAAAATGATGCGGGTAGCCGACTCCGGAGTTAAATATTTAAAAGGCGATAAAAATGCCGATGTTACTATTGATGAGCCGGTCGGCTATTATAATAATAGCGTAAATCAGGTTCGGTTTCCGCCTCCTGTTGTTGCTGAATATGCAGTGGCGCTCCCGGGGAGAGTCTCGGAAAAGCTGTTACGCGGACAAGCTGCGGGGGTTAGCATTATGGCAAATGCTGCGCCGGGGTTAGTTAATAATGTAGTTATGCGTGAAATTCGTACTGCGCCCGGGGTAAAGTTTGATAAGGAATTGCTGATAGCTGCCTCCCATGCCATCGTGCCTCGCACCAATTTCAACGAAACCGCATTCTTTTACCCGCAACTGCACACGAATGAAAAAGGCGAGATACTGATCGACTTCACCATCCCTGAAGCACTCACCCGCTGGAAATTCAGGGGCTTTGCGCACACCAAAGATTTGGAGACCGGCTATATCGAGAATACGGTTGTCACGCAAAAACAATTGAGCATAAGCGCTAACACGCCGCGCTTTTTACGGGAGGGGGATACCATTACCATTTCGGCACGACTGGCTAACCTGACCGCTGATAAACTAAAAGGTAAAGTGCAAATGCAGTTGTTCAATGCCTTAAATATGCAGCCAGTAGCGTTGTTTGTGAATGCCGCAGATGCCAGCCAAACCTTTGAGGTAGAAGGCAACACCAATAAAGCCATCTCGTTTAAACTGGTAATTCCTGCCGGATTGGATGCCCTAACTTATCGCCTTACCGCAGATGCGGGCCAGTTTACCGATGGTGAAGAAAATACGCTTCCAGTATTGCCAAACCGTATGCTGGTAACCGAATCGATGCCGATGATGGTACGCGCCGGGCAAACCCGTAATTTCATCTTCGATAAACTGGTAAATCAAAACAGCACCACGTTAAAAAGCAAAACACTTACCCTGGAGTACACCAGTAACCCGGCCTGGTACGCCGTACAGGCATTGCCCTATATGATGGAATTCCCGTACGAATGCTCGGAGCAAATATTTAGCCGCTACTTCGCCAATAGTTTGGCCACCAGCATCGTAACCAAATTACCGGCCATTAAGCAGGTGTTTGATCAATGGAAAAATACAAACAGCACCGAACTGCTGTCGAACCTCGAAAAAAACCAGGAACTAAAAGCTACCCTGATTGAAGAAACACCATGGCTGAAAGATGCCGAAAACGAATCGGAACAAAAGAAACGCATCGCCCTGCTGTTTGATCTCAATAAAATGAGTGATGAACTAAAGCTTAACCTGGAGAAACTGCAAAAACGGCAATTGCCTGATGGCGGCTTCACCTGGTTCGGCGGTAACCAGGCCGATCGCTATATCACCCAGCATATTGCCGAAGGTATTGGAGAGTTATATCATTTGGGCATCGCAACAGATCAAACCGATCTGAAAAATGTGGCCGATAATGCCATCAGGTACCTGGATAATCAACTGTTAGCTGAAGAAAAAGAAAGAATTAAGCAAAAGCCGGCCGAAAGAGGATATGATGATATTGATATAGATGCATGGTTCACCCGCAGCTATTTTTTAACTAGCCCCATGAGCAGCGATTTGAAAGCAGCATTTAAAGGCTATTTAAATTGGGCACAGGACAAATGGACGCAAAGAAACGCCTATGAACAAGGCATGATAGCCCTTACCATGCAGCGGAACAACAAACCGGATGTAGCGGCACAAATCGAACGCTCGCTATTTGAAACAGCACAGCAATCGGATGAGTTGGGGATGTACTGGGCCAAAAACCAGAGGGGCTACTTCTGGTACGAATCGCCGGTGGAAACCCAAAGTTTGCTGATAGAACTGTTTACCGAAGTCGGCGATAACACTAAAGCGGTGGATGAAATGAAAGTATGGCTCATACGTAATAAACAAACCAACGATTGGAAAACCACCAAGGCAACCGCAGTAGCTTGCTATGCCCTGTTATTAAAAGGCAGTAACCTTTTGGCCGATACCAGTCGCTCGGTTATTAAGCTTGATGGCAAACCGCTGGAGCAGTTGAAACCCGATGTAAAAGCCGATGCCGGAACGGGGTACATAAAAGCAAGCTGGGCCGATGAGCAGGTAAAGCCGAACATGGGCAAAGTGGAGATAAAAAATGCCGGCGCCACTATTAGCTACGGCGCATTGCACTGGCAATACCTGGAGAACCTGGACAAGATCACATCAGCTGAAACAAACATAAAGCTGGAACGGAAATACTTTATACAAAAGCAAACCGACGCAGGTCCGGTGCTTACTGCGGTTGATGACACCCATCTGCCTAAAACCGGCGATTTACTGAAAGTAGTTGTTTACCTGAAAGCAGACAGGGATTTTGAATATGTACAGCTAAAAGACCTTCGCCCGGCCGGTACCGAACCTGTTGATGCGCTATCCCAGTATAAATACCAGGATGGACTAAGCTACTACCAGGTTACCAAAGACGTAGCTACTAACTTTTTCATCAGTTATTTAAACAAGGGCAATTATGTGTTTGAGTACCAGCTAAGGGTAGCGCAGCCTGGCAATTTTTCGACCGGTATAACCAGTATACAATGCATGTACGCGCCCGAGTTTAATGCACATTCGCAGGGGGGAAGGATGGTTATAAAACCTTAGCCGGTTATCGCGAAAGCAAAAAGCCGTTGCTGCCTGTTTAATACACCTTTTGTGTGCCGTACTACTACGGATTTTGCTGCGTAAAACTACGTAATGTTATACATGGTAAAACCTATCGTGTTTTTGCAAGTATTTGATAGATAATATATTATGTATTTTTTGCCTTGTTTAATGCGGCTGATGCCATTTTGAAGTAGTTTGAAATAGTAACTAATTAAGTTTAGTTTTATAAAAATTATTGTGAAAAACCCTAAAATTACTACAATGGAAGAAAAATGCAAACCGGTAATTACCGGAAGAGAAGGCGGCCCTATTGAACTTGAAAAAGCGGCAAGCTGGACCGAAAACTACAGGAGAAAAAATCCGGGCGAGACCATTTCTCATTTTTTTGGAAAAGAAATACTGGAAAATATCCTTAAACAGGAAGGCTGCCTGGGCATCCGTTTTTATTATGCCCATGATCACGAAGGCAGAAGGCACCTGGTTATTGCCGGCGCAATGAGCGACGGTAACGATCAGATAAACGAAAGGCACCATGAAGAACATCACGCTGCTCCTGCAGCGCCGGCTGCGCCTGTCCATAAACTTTACGAAGTAGGCGACCAGTCAATGCCTTGCCCAGGCTCTCCGGGCTGCCCTAAGAATTTGTTGAGTGTTGGTAGAGTGTAAGGGATAATTTATTAGTATGCTATGTTTAGTGCTAACTCATTAGGTATTTTATCTATTGTATCGGGCATATTTCCGGTTTTGGCGGCCCTTTATAATTATAAAAACCTCGATAAGGTACTCAAGATAGCTACTATATATTTTATTGCATCTATCATGTCCGACCTGGCTCAACAGGTCATGAAAATGATGGGTCGCGATAGCAATTGGGTAGTTATACATATTTACATAGCGGTCAGCATTGCCTTGCTGGGCGCTATGTATTTTTACGCATTTTTTAACCAATTGGTGAAACAAGTTGTATTGACTTTAACTTTGGTTTCGTTAGCTATTGTTTTGGTTAATATTTTGTTTTTTAATGGGTTAGATGATTATCCCACCATATCAAACACTGTGTTAAGTGTTTTGCTTATCTGCTTTTCGCTGGCCTATTTTTACCAGCTGCTAACCCGGCAGGAGTTTGTTCATATTGAAAAACAAGGGCTTTTTTGGATAAATGCGGGCATGTTGTTTTATTTTTCGACAAACATTTTCCTTTTTATGCTTTTTAAGCGGATATTGTCTGAACATCTGCTGGATTATTATATGATCAATAATGTCACTAACATTGTATCAAATGTTTTATTTACGGTCGGACTGTTTTGCAAACCTCAGAAAGTAAACTGATAATGGTGTTAGCTGCCGCCAATCCCGAAAGCAACCTGATACCGGTATTAATTACCGGCACCGTGGTTATTGTGATGCTGATTGTTTTTTTATTTTTTTTCGTGATCCTGTATCAGCGCAAAATGATAAAAAACCAGGTGGAGCTACGCAAACTGCAGGATGAAAAGCAATCCGATTTGTTAAATGCCGTTTTTGAGACCCAGGAAAACGAACGTAAACGACTGGCCGAAGATCTGCACGACAGTGTTGGCCAGGTATTGTCAGCCATTAAACTAAACCTCCACAGGCTGGATAAAAGTTGTGTAAGTGAAAGTACACAGCCTTTACTGGCAGACACCCGTCGCCTGGCCGATGAGTGCATTGGGGAAATCCGCAATATCATACATAATGTTTTGCCGCCCGTGCTTACTGATTACGGCCTGGCAGAGGCGCTGGAAGGCCTATGTATAAAAATTGAACAGAATACCGGTGTAAAGGTGCACCTGAAAAAAAAATTAGGCGACGTAAGGCTGCCGCCCGAAATTGAGCTTGCTTTTTACCGTATCGCCCAGGAGCTGTTTAGTAATGCAATAAAACATTCTGCTGCAACAATTATCCACTTAACCCTGACAAATGAGTCGGGATGGTTGATAATGGAATTTAAAGATAATGGCAAAGGCTTTAATATTGACGAGGTTAAACATGGCTTTGGATTAAAAAACCTGGAGAGCCGCGTTCAATTAATCAACGGAGAAATTAATATTTATACCAAGCCCCAAAACGGCACCATAACTATTATACGGGTTATGCATAATTAAACGGGTATAAGTACTATATTTATTCGATTCTTTTTACAAGCGATGAAAAAGATAAGATTAGCTATTGCCGATGATCATAAAATTTTCAGAAATGGTTTGAAAGCCACACTGGAAGATTGTGAAGATTTTGACCTGGTACTGGAGGCATCAAATGGTAAACAATTGATTGCCCAATTAACCTCGATTACGCCAGATGTAATACTGATGGATATCAAAATGCCCGAAATGGACGGCATCCAAACAACGGCGTATGTTAAACAGCGCTACCCGAACACCAAGGTGCTTGCGCTATCTATGTTTAACGAGGATAAATATATTGTTGATATGATGAAAGCGGGTGCATCAGGCTACCTGCTAAAAAATGCCGAACCCGAAGAAATCATCGAGGCCATATTAACCGTTTACAATAAGGACTATTACTTTAACGAGCATCTGTCCATTACGCTGATAAAACAATTAGCCGGCAACACCCAGCCCGGAAACTTTGGACAAACCCTTGCCGATTTTAACGAACGCGAAATAGAAGTGCTTAAATTGGTTTGCCAGGAATTTTCGAACCAGGAAATAGCCGATAAAATATGCCTGAGCGTACGTACTGTAGAAGGCTACCGCGCCCGCCTTTTCGAAAAAACCCGCTCAAAAAACCTTGTTGGCTTAGTGATATTTGCCGTGAAGACAGGGATTATTAATGTGTGATTTTTTGAGGTAAAAGCTGAAAGGTAAAAGGCGAAAGGTTGTCCGGAAGTCGGAAAGACCGAAAGTCCGGAAGATAATTTCACTTTTATTTGGCTATAACCTTTTGCCCTTCACCTTTTACCTTTCACCTTCTATACTTCCTCCGTAATCTTCTCCCCGATTTGCTGGCGCCACATGGCGTAGTATAATCCTTTTTGATTCAGCAGGTCGAAATGCTTGCCTGATTCAATAATCCGGCCTTTTTCCAGCACGAATATATTATCGGCATGCATAATGGTTGATAAACGGTGTGCTATCAAGATGGTGATGTGATTGTCCTGATCGGATACGTCGCGGATGGTTTCAGTGATCTCTTCTTCGGTGATCGAATCAAGGGATGATGTAGCTTCATCAAACACCAAAATGTCCGGCCTCCGTAACAGCGCGCGGGCGATGGATAAGCGTTGTTTTTCGCCGCCGGATACTTTTACCCCGCCTTCGCCTATAACGGTGCTGAGGCCATTATTTGCCCTTGCCATCAACGTCTGACAGGCAGCACGCTGCAAAACATCCATACATTCCTCATCAGTAGCGTTGGGACGTACAAATTGCAGGTTTTCCCTGATAGTACCCGAAAACAGTTGCGTATCCTGGGTTACAAAACCAATTTTTTCACGAAGCTGGTCAAGGTCGATCTCCTTACTGAGGGTGTTATTATATAAGATGTCGCCTTCCATTGGTTGGTAAAGGCCAACCAGCAATTTAACCAGTGTAGTTTTGCCCGAGCCCGACGGGCCAACAAAAGCAATTGTTTCGCCACTATTGGTTTCAAAGCTGATGTGATTCAGCGCATTGCGGGTGGCGGTTAAATGTTTAAAGCTGACGTTATCGAAGGTCAATGTTTTTACCTTTTCCAGTAATACCGGTTTTTCCGGTTTGGGATCGATGGGGGTATTCAGGATATTTTCAAAATTGCCTAATGATATCTGCGCTTCCCGCCATGATTGGATTACGGTACCCAGTTCCTGCAATGGATTAAACAGGAAAAAGGAATAAAATAAAAACATCAGGTAACTGCCAGGGGTAAGGGTGCCTTTAAAAATAAGTACCATTAATACCAGCACCATGCAACTGCGCACAAAATTTACGGTTGTACCCTGCACAAAGCTCATACTCCGTACATATTTTACTTTTTTTAGTTCCAGGTCTAAAATCTTGTAGGTTGTGCCGTTTAAACGTTCAATCTCCTGTTTTACCAGGCCCAAACTTTTTACCAATTCAATGTTCCGCAACGATTCGGTAGTTGAACCGGCAAGCGCCGTGGTTTGCGCCACAATATTTTTTTGGATCGATTTTATGCGCTTGCTTAACGCAAGACTCACAAACATGATAATTGGGATAGCGGCAAAATAAACCAGCGTTACCATATAATTTACTTTCAACGAATAAACTATCACGAAAATCATCCCGATAAGGCTTACAAAAAGTACGCTTATAAACGAGGTAATAAACTTTTCGCTATCAAGGCGTACCTTTTGCAGTATGCCGAGCGTTTCGCCGCTGCGCTGGTCTTCAAAAACCTGGTAGGGCAGTTCAAGCGAATGCCTTAGTCCATCGGCGTACATCTCGGCGCCGGTTTTCTGGGTAATAATATTGGTGAAATAGTCCTGAAAGTTTTTCGCTATGCGCGATACCATCGCAGCGCCAACTGCGAGGCCAATCATGCCGAGCGCACCATAAAAACGATAATTAAACGTATGCACCAAATGATCCTTAGGTACGATGTATTTGTCCATTATTTTCCCGGTGATCATTGGATCAAGGAGTGAAAATCCGATATTGAAGCCCGCAAGCACCAGCGCCAGCACAACAACCCAACGATGCTTTTTAAGGTATGATAGAAGTATTTTCATTTTAAATTAATTGTGTAAATCAAAAATAAAAAAAGGGAATGGCTAATAAGCTCATTCCCTTTTAATTTGACATAAGTTTAAGAATACTAAACTGTCATGATATCTTTTTCTTTGGCTACCGAAAGTGCATCTACCTTAATAATATAAGCATCGGTTAACTTTTGTACTTCGGCTTCGCCTACTTTCATTTCATCTTCCGAAACACCTTCCGATTTTAGTTTCCTGATCTTCTCGTTGGCTTCCTTACGGATATTACGAATAGCAATTTTGCCGGTTTCCGCCTCGGCTTTTGCTTTTTTAACCAGGTCGCGACGACGCTCTTCGGTTAATGGCGGTACATTAATGCGGATCACAATGCCATCGTTTTGAGGGTTTACACCCAGGTTGGCTTCCATAATGGCCTTTTCAATAGGGCCCAATAACGATTTTTCCCAGGGTTGTATTACAATGGTACGTGCATCGGGTGTGTTTACGCTGCCTACCTGGTTAAGCGGGGTAGGGCTGCCATAATAATCAACAGAGATATCATCCAGCATGGATGGACTAGCCTTGCCGGCACGAATTTTTAACAATTCGCCATCGCAATGGTCAATAGCTTTATCCATGTGCGCCTTTGCGTCGGTAACTTGTTTTTTAATGAGTTCGCTCATCGGTTCAAAATTTTGACAAAAATAGTAAAAAGTATGGTTTTACATTATTTAAAAGGCAGAACGAAAAAATGTATCAAAAATTACTTCCAAATCACCTCAACTAAATCTGCATACAAATTAAACTTTTTATCAGAAGAGATAATGGTCGCATTTTCGGAAATCGCTGTTGCTATTAACAAACGGTCAAAAGGATCGCGGTGTGCGTCAAAAAGTGGGATTTTATTGTAGTTGTAGAGATGTTGGTTTTTAATGGGTAAAAAGGTAAATCCGTCATTTACCCCTTGGTTATAAATTTCTTCGATAGTGGCATAAAACCCGGGCAATTTGCCTACTTTTTGTTTAATACTTATCTCAAATAAACTGACCTGGCTGAATAAAATAATGTTGTTTTGATTTTGGATAACATCCATGATTGATTTTGATATTGGGGGTTGTTATCCTGGAACCAAATCAAACTATGGGTATCTAACAGATATTTATTGCCGGCCATTACATATAGTCCTTCAAATCATCTAACGGCTCATCAAAATCATCGGGAATTGAAACCTTACCTTTCAGGCCACCCGGAATCCTTTTACCCCCGGTTGTTTGAGCATCTTCAATAAGAAAAGTAATAATGACATCGGTCTTAACGTTCACAGGAGCTTCCTCCTTCATAACGATCTTTCCTTTTTCGTAATATCCTTTAATTGCAGTAAGCATGATAGTTTTCCTTAATACAAATATACCATACTGTTTATCAAAATGAAAAGGGCTATGGGGCCAATTTATTTAACTGTTAGGTTTAAAATACATTCGATGACTCCTAAAACCTGGAGCGAGGACCTCCGTTTATTGAAATTCATGCGGGAATTGTTGCGAAACTAATTTGTCGACAGGATATCCCATCTCTTTGCAACGGGACACTATTTTATCGTAAAGCGCTTTATCGATTTGCGGTTTGCGGCTCATGATAAATAAAAAGCGATAATCGGGATGGCCTACAACGGCCCAGGAATAGTCGTCGGCAAGGTCAACCACCCAATAGTCAACTTTTATGGGCCAGATAAACTGTGCCTTCATTTCGCCGTTGTGTTTGCCTTCAACGGGTAGTATTTTTGATTTTACCGTGCGTATTTTGTCCTTCTCCTCTTTGCAGGTAGTAACTACGTCGTAATAGCCATCTTTATTTAAGTTGTAGTGGGTAGTGGTTTCCCTGCTGCCTTTATCAAACAAGGTAGGTATAGATGACAGCGAATACCAGATGCCGCCAAATCGATGGAGATCAACCTTATCGACAGTTTTGTTAGGTGTATTGCCCCAAAAAAATGTAAGGAATGCAAAAAAGGTAATACAAAGAGCTTTCATGTTTCGCAGGTGTATACGTTATTAACGTAATTACGCGGAAACAGGATTTTTGGGTAGGCAAAAAAGTTTAATATTCCTTGAGAAAGTGCGAATGTGTTGTTAAACTTACGAAGTTTAATTCGGTGTTTATTCTTAACGGCCTCATTGATGGCTACGCCGTTTTAAAAACTTCGTAAGTTTAAGATATACAGACTCTTAGAATCGTTTTATTAGGTGACGTCGGCGGGAAAAATAATCTCTAGTCTCCAATCTCTAACCCCTATTTCACCAGCGTTCCAATCGGCTCGCCATTGGCAATCTTCATAAAATTGCCAGGCTTGTTCATATCGAAAACGATGATAGGCAGTTTGTTTTCCTGGCAAAGGGTAATGGCTGTCATGTCCATCACATTAAGCCCCTTGTCGTAAACTTCCTGGAATGATATTTCGTCGTAGCGGGTGGCTGTGGGGTCTTTTTCGGGATCGGCGGTGTAGATACCGTCAACGCGGGTGCCTTTTAGTACCACATCGGCGCCAATCTCGATAGCGCGGAGTGATGCTGCAGTATCAGTAGTAAAATAAGGGTTACCTGTACCGGCGCCAAATATTACAATTTTACGCTCTTCCAGGTGGTGCATAGCGCGACGGCGGATATAGGGTTCGCAGATCTGCTCCATCTTGATGGCCGACTGTAAACGGGTTTCAACACCGATGCTTTCGAGTGCATTTTGCAACGCCATGCAGTTTATTACGGTGGCCAGCATACCCATATAGTCGGCCTGGGCGCGGTCCATGCCGGATTTTTCGGCGCTCAGTCCCCTGAAAATATTGCCGCCACCAACAACAATTGCAATTTCTACACCCTTATCAAATACACTTTTTATATCCTGCGCGTATTGTAAAACTTGTTTATTATCAATTCCGTATTGCTTGTCGCCCATAAGCGACTCTCCGCTAAGTTTTAGAAGGATCCTTTTATATGTCATGAAGTCAGTGTTTGTCAAAAATATAGAAATATAATTACTGTTAAAATATTATGCCCCATTTGTTAATAAATGTGCAGCTATCCACATTTATTTCGCGCCGGTAAGTTCACCTTTAAATACTGTCGCCAGCACTTTAAAACCCTCGTCGAACACAATCATATCTGCATCATACCCGGGCGCAATTCTTCCCTTTTTGCTCATTTTAGCCAGTTGTGCCGGATAGAACGATGCCATGTTGATAGCTTCTGCAAGGCCTATGCCCACATGTTCTACACAATTTTGCACCGCCCAAAGCATAGTGAGGCAGGAGCCGGATAAAGTGCCGTCGGGCATTACAAAGCGGTCGCCGGTAAACTGGTGCTGGTAATAGCCCTCGGTAGCCGTGGTAACCCTGTCGGTAATTAAAAACAACTTATCGCCTAATTCGCGTTTGGCGAGGCGCACCATGGCAAAGTCCACATGCAAGCCATCGTTAACAATACTGGTGTAAGGCTTTTCTTCAAAGATGGCAGGGATATACCCCGGATCGCGGTGATGCATCTGCGGCATCGCATTAAATAAATGTGTAACCGCCGGTATCGGGTTATTCAGGAATGATTTTCCCTCCTGGTAAGTAGCATTGCTATGGCCCGATGAAAGGATAACGCCTTTGTCATGTAAATAATCAATCACCTCCTGGTCCTGCAATTCGGGGGCAATGGTCATCATCTTGATAACGCCATCGGCCGATTCAATCCATTTTTTCACCTCGGATAAGGTTCCCTTTTTTATCCACTTGGTTGGATGGGCGCCTTTTTTAATGGGGTTTAAATACGGGCCCTCCAGGTGAAGGCCCCACAAATTGCCTTTTGCTTTTTCGCGGTATATTTTGGCGGCCTCAATACCTGCTTCAACAACCTCGTTGGTATTGGTGCCAATGGTGGCAAAAAAACCGATAGTGCCTTCGTTAAGCAAATCGTTTTCCATTTGCTCCAACGCCTCAACAGTTGGTTTGCCGGCAAATAGCTGACCGCCGCTGCCGTAAATTTGCAGATCGATTAAGCCGGGAGCCAAAAAGGCGCCTTGCAAATCGGTTTTTTGAGTGTTTTCCGGAATGTGCTGTTCATCAACAATATCGATGATTTGGGCGCCGGAAATAATAACGGCTTTGCCACGGGTGATGTTGCCATCAGAGATGAGTTGGAGATTATGGAGGGCTGTTGTCATGGTTAAAAATTTTGCCTCACCTAAATCCTCTCCAAAGGAGAGGACTTGAAAAAAAAGCCGTGCCTGAGAACCCTCTCCTTTGGAGAGGGCAGGGTGAGGCTTACAAAAAAAATCCCCCTCGTTTTTGACGAGGGGGATAATATATTTAGGCTCCTAAAGCAACCCGCTTAAAGTCGGTTACTGTGAGTCCTTTTTCAATTTCATTTAAGAACTGTGCTACGCTCTTCGAAGGATCCTTTACAAACTCCTGGTTCAATAAGGTCGAATCTTTGTAGAACTTGTTAAGCTTGCCGGCAGCAATTTTTTCAACCATTGCCTCAGGCTTGCCTTCCAAACGGATCTGCTCTTTAGCAATCTCCAGTTCGCGCTCAATAGTGGTAGCGTCAACGCCATCCTTATCAATAGCAACAG
>Ga0207667_10002586_pt1 | contig 22484 bp, 27 predicted proteins | sample KBSCornC52_FD_184301 | JGI IMG/M metagenome (GOLD analysis project Ga0207667, IMG submission 184301) | Corn rhizosphere microbial communities from Kellogg Biological Station, Michigan, USA - KBS Corn C5-2 (SPAdes) (version 2) | ecosystem: Host-associated > Plants > Roots > Rhizosphere > Soil ...
CGCTACTTCAACGTCGTCGGCTCCGGCGACCCGGCCGTCTACGACACCAGTCCGCACAACCTGTTCCCGCTGGTCTTCGAGGCCCTCGTCGAGGGACGCACTCCGCGGATCAACGGCGACGACTATCCGACGCCAGACGGAACGAACGTGCGCGACTACCTGCACGTCAGCGACCTGGCCCTGGCGCACGTCGCCGCGGCCCGCCGTCTCGACGCGGGCGAGCCGATCGAGGCCGCGTACAACCTGGGCAGCGGCGACGGCGTCTCGGTCGCCGAGATCATGGCCGCGATCGCCCGGGTCACCGGGATCGCGTTCACGCCGACCATCGGGCCGCGCCGCGCAGGCGACCCGCCGCGCATCGTCGCGAGCGGCGAGAAGGCCGCCCGCGACCTGGATTGGCGGATGCGGCACAGCCTCGACGAGATGGTCGCGAGCGCCTGGGAGGCCCGCCGAAACGCTGGCGCGTCGTAGCCGGGAAGAGGTCGGGAAAAGAATTAACATGACCGACTTGACGCGGGACTAACTACAACGGTGTAATTACCTCCAAGCACGGCGTTTCGTCGGGGGACGGAACCACGAAGGTGCCAGAGGGAGAGTGGAACATGACGCGGAACGAGTACCGTCCGTCGGTTCCCGGCGATTGGTTCGTCGACCCGGTGCGTCTGGGCATCCCCGGCCTTCGTCCTGCTGACAGCGAGACGATGGACAACCCGCTCGCCTGGCAGTCGGACGCGCTGTGCGCGCAGACCGATCCCGAGGCCTTCTTCCCGGAGAAGGGCGGATCGACGCGCGACGCGAAGAAGATCTGCACGACCTGCGAGGTCAAGGGCCAATGCCTCGAATACGCGCTGCAGAACGACGAGCGGTTCGGAATCTGGGGCGGGCTGTCCGAGCGCGAGCGGCGTCGCCTGCGCAAGGCGCGAACCGCCTGACGACTTTCCTGTCGTGGCGTGTCCCTCCCCGCCAGGCGATGAGGCGCACCTAGCCTCGGAACGATGCAGCCGCGAGTCACCGCGATCCTCGTCGTGCGAAACGGGGAACCCTGGCTCGTCCGCACCCTCCGGGCGCTTGCCGGGCAGACCCGCACGCCCGATGACCTCGTTCTCGTCGATTGCTCGTCGACCGACCGCAGCGCCGACCTGCTCAAGGCGGCATCTCAGACCCGGTACGTGCAGGCTCCGAACCTGCCGCTCGGCGACGCCGTCGAGGTCGGGCTGGGCCATGCGGCGCCGTCGACTCCGGCGACGGAATCCGACTGGATCTGGCTGCTGAGCGCAGACACCGCACCAGAACCGGACGCGCTCGAGCGGCTGCTCGCCGCCGTGGAGGTCGCGCCGTCTGTGGCGGTCGCCGGTCCGAAGGTGGTCGACGCCGACGACAAGGCGCTGATCCACTCGTACGGCGAGAGCCTGTCGACCTTCGGCGCCACCGTGAGACTCGTCGAAGACGAGCTCGATCAGGCGCAGCACGACCAGGACGGCGACGTGCTCGGGGTGACGTCGTCGGGGATGCTCGTGCGGCGGGCGGTCTGGCAGAGGCTCGGCGGATTCGACCGCGGCCTGCCCTCGGTGGATGCCGGCCTCGACCTCTCGGTGCGTGCCCGGCTCGCCGGCTTCCGCGTCATCCGGGTCGCAGACGCCCGCGTCAGCCGCGGTCTGCGGCCGGAAGACCTGGGGCGCCGCCGTCCGCTCTCGGCGCGCGGCCGCACGCGGGTCGCGCGCACCGCGCAGCTGCACCGCCGGATGGTCTACGCGCCGGGCGGCGCTCTGCTCGTCCATTGGCTGTCGCTGGTGCCCCTGGCGGTGCTGCGCTCGATCGGGCAGCTGCTCGGCAAGCGTCCGGGGGCGATCGGGGGCGAGTTCGCCGCGGCATTCCGGGTCGCCTTCGACGGAAGCGTGGGTCCGGCCCGTGCGGCCATCCGGCGCACCAGGACGCTGGGGTGGGGCGCCATCGCCCCGCTGCGCATGACCGCCGACCAGGTACGCGAACTGCGCGCGGCGGCCCGCGATCGCGCGGCAGGCGACGGGGAGCCCGACCTGGTGCGCGCCCCGTTCTTCGGGGGCGGGGGAGCCGCCGTCACCCTGGTGGCCGCCGTCGTCGGGATCGGCGTGTTCTGGAGACTGCTCGGCGCGAACGCGATCGCCGGGGGCGCGTTGCTGCCGCTGGACGGCAACGTCGGCGCCCTGTGGTCGCACGTGGCCTGGGGCCTGCGCTCGGTCGGATACGGGCTCACCGGCCCGTCGGATCCCTTCGTGGTCGTGGTCGCCATGCTCGGCTCGCTGACCCCCTGGGACCCCTCACTCTCGCTGGTGCTGCTCTGGCTGACGGCCCTGCCGTTCGCGGCCCTCGGGGCGTGGTGGTGCGCGACGCGGTTCAGCGAGCGCCGCTGGCCCCCCGTGGTGGCTGCGCTGCTCTGGATGCTCGCGCCACCGCTGCTCGCCGGCCTCTCGGCCGGACGCCCGAGCGCCGTGCTGCTGCACCTGCTGCTGCCCTGGCTGGTGCTCGCCGCGCTGGAGGGCGCCCGCTCGTGGAGCGCGTCGGCCGCCGCATCGCTGCTCTTCGCCGCGGCGACGGCGTGCGCCCCGGTGCTGGCTCCTGCGCTGCTGGTCGCCGTCGTGGCCTGGGCCTTCGCGCGACCGCGTGGCTTCGTGCGCGTGATCGGCATCCCGATCCCGGCCGCAGCGCTGTTCGCGCCGCTGGTGGTCGCTCAGGTGCTGCGGGGCAATCCGCTCGGGCTGCTCGCCGATCCCGGTGCATCCGTGGCCTTCCCGGATGCCTCCGGCTGGCAGCTGCTCATCGGCCTGCCGTCGGCGGCCGCCGATGGGTGGGGGGCGCTGGCGACGGGCATCGGGCTGCCGGGCGGACTCGGCGTGCTCGCCCCCGCCGTCCTGCTCGCCCCTCTTGCGGCCATCGCCCTGCTGGCCATCTTCCTGCCGGGCTCGCGCCGCGCCATCCCGGCCGCGGCCGTCGCCCTGCTCGGACTGATCACCGCCGTCGCCTCGGCGCAGCTGGCTGTGGCGACGAGCGGTGCCGACCTGGTCACCCCCTGGCCGGGCGCCGGCCTCAGTCTTTACTGGCTCGGGCTGGTCGGAGCAGCGGTCGTGGCGCTCGACGCGCTGGGCGGCGCGCGGGTCGTCGTCGGCATCGCCGTGCTCCTCACCGCGGGGGCCGCGGTCGCTCCGCTGCTTGCTGCGCCGCTGCTGGGCACCTCGGCCGTCGCGAAGAGCGACGCGCGGCTGCTGCCTGCCCTGGTGACGGCGGAGGCGGCAGCGCACCCGGGCGTCGGAACTCTGGTGCTCGATCCCCAGCAGGACGGCTCGGTCGCGGCGGTCGTGGACCGCGGGGCGGGCACGACCCTCGACGAGACGTCGACCCTGTGGTCGACACGGCGCACTGTGGATGACTCGGCGCGGACCCTCGCCACGCTTGCGGGCAACCTGTCGTCGCGCAGCGGATTCGATCCCGTTCCCGCTCTGGGGACGTTCCACGTGGAGTTCGTGCTGCTGCCGTCGGCCGAGGGAGGGGCGACGGCCGTGCGCCAGCGCGCCGCCGAGGCCCTCGATGCGACTCCTGCGCTCGTCCCGGTGGGAGAGACGCCGGTCGGAACGCTGTGGCGGGTGGTCAGCTATGTCGACGCTCCCGACCCCGGGACGGCTCTCACCAAGCCGGCGCTCGGCATCCTGATCGGGCAGGCGCTCGTCATCGCCCTCGCCCTGCTGCTGGCGATCCCGACGGCTCGACGCCGTCGCGTGGTCACCGAAGCGGCGCAGCCCGGCGAGGACCAGGCAGACACCTTCACCGAGGACGACAATGCCTGAGCCCGACGACCTGGTCGACGCGGAGCCGGCCGTGGGACCCGATGCAGAGCCGGCGGCCGAGCCCGCTCGTGAGCCGACTGTGGAGCCCACTCGTGAGCCGACTGCGGAGCCCACTCGTGAGCCCGCGGCCCGGACCGGCCGCGCCCGCGGTGCAGCGCTGATCGGATTGCGCGTCGTGGCCGGCACCGTCGGCATCGTCGCGTCGGTCGTCGTCATCGGCGCGGTCGGGCTGCTTCCGCTGCCGTCGCACCGGATCGCCGTGCCGACCGTCACGGTCACGCCCGATCCGGCCGATCAAGTGCGGGTCTGCCCGGGAGCCCTGCTCCGGCTGGGAGACGAGTCCGGTCAGAACGCCAACACGGCCTCATCGCTCGGCACGCCGTCGGTGACCGGCCGCGGGATCGGAGCCGACCTGACGAGGCAGCCGATCTCGCTCAGCGACGCCGACACCGGGGGAGGGGCAAGCGCACCGGACCAGCTCACCATCCCGGCCACCGCGGGGTCCACCCTGGCGGGCGCGCAGTCGCAGGTGGCCGACGCGCCGGACTACACCGGATTCGCCGCCGCCTCGTGCGCCGAGCCGAGCGGCTCCATCTGGCTGGTGGGCGGCTCGACGGCGGTCGGGCGCAGCACGCTTCTCACCCTGACGAATCCCTCGCCGGTCGACGCGACGGTCGCCCTCACCATCCTGAGCTCGAACGGCCCGGTCAACGCACCGGGAATGTCCGGCATCGTCGTGAAGGCCGGCGCGCAGCGGGTCATCCCGCTCGCCGGATACGCGCCCGACGTCGCGAGCCCGGTCGTGCACGTGGTCTCGCGCGGCGGCCAAGTGGTGGCCACGCTGCAGCAGTCGATCGTCAGAGGGCTCGACGCCGGCGGGATCGATCTGGTCGGTGCGGCGGGCGACCCCGCGAAGCACCTGGTCATCCCGGGCGTGCGGGTTTTCGGCGCCCTGGGCGTGAACAAGACGTTGGGCCTGTCGGACTGGGATGACGTCGCGGCTGCGGTCCGCGTCGCGGTGCCCGGCTCTCGGACCGCTCGCGTGCAGGTCAGCCTGGTGCCGCAAGACGCCAAGCTCGATGGGCTGACGTTCGAGATGGATGTCAGCTCCGGTCAGGTCAGCGAGGTAGGGCTCGACTCAGCGGCCCAGACCGACTCCGGCGCTGTCGCCATTCCCGACGGCATGTACTCGGTGGTGATCGACGCCGACCAGCCCGTGGTCGCCGGCGTGCGGGTCTCGACCGCAGAAGACCCGACGGCGGGCGCAGCCGCGACGGTCAGCGACACGACCGCACCGCCGTCCGACTTCGCCTGGTTCGGCCCGTCTCCCGTGCTGAGCGGTGACACGCCGGCCGCGATCGCGAGCGGTCCGGCCCCGATGCTGTCGGTCATGAACCCGTCCACCGCGAGTGTCACGCTGACCCTGGATGCTCAGGGAGGCGGCACCAGCCTCTCGCTGACCATCGCCGCAGGCGGATCGGGGTCGATCGCGGTCGAGCCCGGCACCGTCTATCTGCTGAAGAACGCGAAGGGTCTGCTCGCCGCCGTCTCGTATGCCGGCAACGCGCAGCTGGCGCATTACGCCGTCACGTCAGCAGGCCCGGTGTCCGGGCCGATCGTCGTACGACCGTAGCCAGGCGGCTGCAGGCATCCGGGCGCAAGATCCGGGCGCGGCTAGAAGTGCCGGTACCGCTCGGGGGCGATGTCCCACGGGTCCTTGCCGAGCAGCTCGGCGACCGCGCGGAACACGCAGCTCTCGATGAACGAGCGGCGATGCCATTCATCGTCCTTGTGCAGGTGCGCGAGACGCTCGATCGGAAGCCGGTAGAGCACGATGCGCCGCTCGCGCGCACTGACGCGCCAGCGGTCGACCCCGGCCGGTCCTGGTTCGCCTCGCGGCAGGCCCGCGACCTCGAAGCTCACGCCGGTCAGCTCGTCCGGCCACTCGTCCTGGACGTATTCGACGGCCGACGCGACGCACGAGTCGAAGGAGTCGGCGCGCGTGCGGATGGGCTCGAGCACCGGCCCGGTGACCGCGGATCGGATGCCGCGCCCGTGCCGATCGCGGCGCCCAGAGCGGGCGGACACGCGTTGGGTCGAGCGGACCATGCGGCAAGTCTAAGCGTGGCTGCACGACGGCGTCGGCCCCCGGGTTTATCGTGACGGCATGCCCCGCCTGTGCAGCAAAGTCGCCTGCGCGAACGAGGCCGTCGCCACACTGACCTACGACTACGCCGACGCGATGGCCGTGCTCGGGCCGCTCAGCATCCGGCACGAGCCGCACAGCTACGACCTCTGCGAGCGGCACGCCGAGAGACTCTCAGCACCGCAGGGCTGGCAGGTCGTGCGGCACGTGGTGCTCGACCAGCTCGGCGCCTAGCCCGTTCCTCCCGCTGCACACCTGATACCCGGTGCGGCCTGTCACAATAGCTGCATGCCTGACACCGCGCAGACCACCCTTCCCTTCAAGGTCGCCGACCTCTCGCTCGCCGAGGCCGGCCGGCACCAGTTGCGACTCGCCGAGCACGAGATGCCGGGTCTCATGGCTCTGCGCGAAGAGTTCGGCCCGAGCCAGCCCTTGAAGGGCGCCAGGATCGCCGGCTCGCTGCACATGACCGTGCAGACCGCCGTGCTGATCGAGACCCTCGTGGCGCTGGGCGCCCAGGTGCGTTGGGCCAGCTGCAACATCTTCTCGACCCAGGATGACGCGGCCGCCGCGGTCGCGGTCGGTCCGACCGGCACGGTCGACGCGCCCGCCGGGGTGCCGGTCTTCGCCTGGAAGGGCGAGACCCTCGAGGAGTACTGGTGGTGCACCGAGCAGATCTTCGACTGGTCGGCCGCCGCCGGCTACGCCGACGACTTCGACGGACCGAACCTGATCCTCGACGACGGCGGCGACGCCACCCTCCTGGTGCACACCGGCCGCGAGTACGAGTTGGCAGGCTCGGTACCCGCCACCGAGCCCGGAGCGAGCCATGAGTGGAGCGTCATCCTGGATGTGCTCCGCCGCTCCCTGGCGTCGAGCTCCGACCGCTGGACCAAGGTCGCCGCGAGCATCATGGGCGTTACCGAAGAGACCACGACGGGCGTTCACCGGCTCTACGAGCTGGCGCAGCGCGGCGAGCTGCTGTTTCCGGCGATCAATGTCAACGACTCGGTGACGAAGTCGAAGTTCGACAACAAGTACGGCATCCGTCATTCGCTTCCCGACGGGCTGAACCGCGCGACCGACGTCCTGATCGGGGGCAAGGTCGCGTTCGTGGCCGGCTACGGGGATGTTGGCAAGGGCGCCGCCGAGGCGCTGAAGGGCCAGGGCGCGCGCGTCATCGTCAGCGAGGTCGACCCGATCAATGCGCTGCAGGCGGCGATGGACGGCTTCCAGGTGGCGCGCATCGAGAGCGTGATCGGCGAGATCGACATCCTGATCTCGGGCACCGGCAACAAGAACGTCATCACCCTCGACCACCTGCTCGGCCTCAAGCACCTGGCGATCGTGGCGAACGTCGGCCACTTCGACAACGAGATCGACATGGCGTCGCTCGAGACGCTGCCGGGAGCCGTCAAGGTCGAGATCAAGCCGCAGGTGCACGAGTGGCGCCTGCCGAACGGACGCAGCATCCTGGTGCTCAGCGAGGGGCGCCTGATGAACCTCGGCAACGCGACCGGGCATCCCTCCTTCGTGATGAGCAACTCGTTCACCAACCAGGTGCTGGCTCAGCTGGAGCTGTTCACCCACCTGTCGGACTACCCGGTCGGCGTCTATGTGCTGCCGAAGAAGCTCGACGAGAAGGTCGCGCGGCTGCACCTGGATGCGCTGGGCGTCGAGCTCACCGAGCTCACCCCCGAGCAGGCCGCCTACATCGGCGTTCCGGTGGACGGGCCGTACAAGCCGGACCACTACCGGTACTAGGGCCGCTGCGCGCCGGGCCGTGACGTTTCGGAGTCGGCTTCCGCTTGCCGCACCTGAGTGAGCTATCCGGCGATTCCGGCGGCCATGCGCGCGGTCTTTGCGCGCGCGGTGGCGCGCCGGTGGATGGGGTTCTTCGGTGTCAGGGTGATGGCTGTGCGGTGGAGTGCGTCGCCGGGTGGCGGCAGGAGTCGATAGTCGGCTCCTGAGCGCCGGATCGTCCAGTGATTGTTATGGACCATGAGGTGGTGATGCTTGCACAGCAGGATGCCGTCTTCGATGTCGGTGGTGCCGTGGTCGCGTGCCCATTCGTTGATGTGGTGGGCTTCTGTCCAGGAGGGTGGTCGGTCGCAGCCGGGGTGGGCGCACCCTCCCCAGATGGCGGCGAGGACGGTGCGTTGACGTTCGCTGAACAGGCGCTGGCTTCTGCCCAGCTGAAGTGCTCGACCCGCCGGGTCGAACAGGATGGGCACGAGTCCATTGGCGCAGCCGATGCGGTTCGCGGTGGCGACGGACACGGCGGTGGTTTGGCCTTCGAGGTGGGCGGCGCCGGCGCGGCGGTCGAGGTCGGTGAGGCTGACGTGCACGCGAACGGCCGGAACGCGCACTCCGAACACGCGGCCGGAGTCGGCGGCGGTGGCGATGCGGACCATCTCGACCAGGGCGTCCAGGGCGAGTTGTTCGGTGCTGCGCCCGTCGTTGATGATGGCGTCGGTTCGCGCGACAGCATCCGGGTCGACGAAGCGGGGTCCGCCGCGGCGGGGTGAGGTGACCGCGTCGACCGCGTCGGTGACCAGTGCCGCGGATTCGGGGTCGAGCAGGCCGATCAACCTGGTCATCCCGTCGGGTTGCGGGATCAGTCGCAGGAATCGCTTCGATCGCAGCTGGGCTTCGCGGTCGGCGATGCCGGCTTCGTCGAGTTCGTCGCGCAGTTCTCGGGCCTGCCGGGCCACTTTCTCCGGCGGCAACCCGCCGGCCTCGGTCAGCAGCGAGTGGGCGGCGTCGGCCAGGTCGTCGGCGGCGACCGTGGGGGAGGGCGAGCCCAACCCGGTCTGGATCGCCGCGGCCGCCCCGACCGACACCTCGCCCGCCGCGACCCGGGCGGCGACCTCGCCCAACCACGGGGAAGGAGCGTTCAGCATCGTGCCGACCGCGGTGATCGCCCGCGCCTCGACACCGGTCGTGCCGGTCAACTGCGACACCAGCCCGTCGGCGGTGCGGGCTCCCGCACGCTGCGCCAACCCGTCATGGCCGAGTTGCAGGCTCGATCGGGCGGCGACCACACCGGCGAGCGTGGCCAGCCCGGCATCCACTTCGCGTCGTGCCTGCGCCCAGGCCCGCATCGTCTCGATCAGTTCCCCGTCAGACGCACTCGTGATGCCACCGAGGTCGGGGACCTCCAGGCGGTGCATCACAGTGGTGGGCATGGGTACATTCTCCCACGAGAGGAACACAGATTCTAGTCATACAACCAAATCTGTGCACAACAATAGAACAGAAATACGAGGAAGGAGCGGTCGAGACGAGCGGTCGGCACAACCCGTCGAGCTGACTGTCGAAACGGGCCTCACCCGCCGTCGTCACCGGCGACAACCGCGCTCCTAGGCTTGCCTGTGTGACGAGAACGCGCGTGGTGGTCGCCGACGACTCGGTGCTCCTGCGCGAGGGTCTCGTGCGCGTGCTGATCGAGGCGGGTCACGACGTGATCGGCGCGTACGGCGACGCGGACGAGCTGCTGGCGGCGGCTCCGGCGCTCGCGCCCGACTTGGCCGTGCTCGACGTGCGGATGCCGCCCACCTTCCGCGACGAGGGCGTGCGCGCCGCGATCGCGCTGCGGAGTTTGCTGCCGGGCACCGGCATCCTGCTGCTGTCTCAGTATGTCGAGGTGGCCTACGCGCAAGAACTGCTCGGCTCGGGCACCGGGGGAGTCGGCTACCTGCTCAAAGACCGGGTCGCGTCGCTCGCCGAACTCGCCGACGCGCTCGACCGGATCGCCGGCGGCGGCACCGTGCTCGATCCGGAGGTCGTCGCCCAGCTGATCGGCCGACGCCACGACCCCCTGGCGAGCCTCACTGCGCGCGAGCGCGAGGTTCTGCAGCTCATGGCGGAGGGCCGCACCAACGCCGCGATCGCCACTCGACTCTTCATCGGAGTCGGCGCGGTCGAGAAGAACGTCACGTCGATCTTCGGCAAGCTCGGCCTTGAGGACTCGGGTGAGGACCACCGGCGCGTCCTCGCCGTTTTGGCCTGGTTGCAGCGCTGAACCACTGTGCTCGGCGCGATTCGGCGGCTATCGTCGAAGCATGGTCGACTTGGATGAAGACGGCGATGAGTTCGACATCGATGTGCTCGAGAACGAGTTCTTCGAGCAGTACATGAGCCCCGACGATCAGCAGCTGTCGGATCCCGACACGGTCGACGACGATGCGGTGCCGGTCACCGAGCACTCGAGCCTGGATGCGGTGCGCACCCTCTTCGAAGACCGCCTCACCGAGGCGCAGCTCGAGGAGCTCGCCGAAGACCTCGACCTGACGTCGACAACCTGGATGAACATCGACGAGTACCGCGCCGCGAACAGCGACGTCGAGATCGACGACGCGTTCGGCGACTTCGACGACGGCGAAGACGGCGAAGACGACTAGCTCGCCGCGCGGGTGATCGATCCCGGGGTCAACAGCACCGTGACGCCGTCCGGATCGCGCACGGTCGCGATGGTGATGGTCCCGTTCGGCGTCTGCTGGTCGACGCGGGCGGGCTCGCCGCCGAGGCCCAAGGCCGCCAGTCGCGCGAGGGTGGCTTCGACATCCACGAAGTACGAGATCATCGTCAAGCCGTAGTGAGCCCGCTCCGTGGGCGCCGACCCGAGGTCCGACTCGAAGGCGTTCAACTCGAGCACGCCCGAATACACGTCGGGCGTCGACGAATCGCCGAGGAACACGACACGCAGCGAGCGGGTCGGCGCGCCGAACAGCGCAGGCCAGTCGCCCTCGACGGTGCGGTCCTGCACGATGTCGAGGCCGATGCCGTCGTGGTAGAAACGCAGACTCTGCTCGAGGTCGCGCACCGCGAGAACGGTGTGATGGATGGCCGGGGTCATGCTTCCAGGCTACGGCCGCTCACGAGCGCTCGCCCGTCTCGATGGGGCGGCGCGCGCCGCTACTCGGTGGGCAGTGCAGCCGCGTCGGAGTGCTCCAGTCGGCGGTCCGTTCGATCTCGTGGGCGGACATCGGTTCGCCGCACAGGGGGCAGCGGGGAGCAGCGGATGCCGCATCCGGAACCCGTTCGCCCTGCGGCCCCGGGCCGAGCGGCGGCGGGCCGATGTAGGGCAGGAGGCTGCGGTTGAGGCGGTCCCACCACCTGGTTCGTTCGTTCACAATGATGAGTGTACGAACTATTCGTACCCTATGCTGATGGGATGCCGACAACTGCGACCGTCGATCCCCTCGCCCTCGACCGCCAGGTCTGCTTCGCGCTGGTGACGACGGCGCGCCGCGTGGTCAGCGTCTACGGTCCCGTGCTCGAACCGCTGGGCCTGACCCACCCCCAGTACCTGGTGATGCTCGCCCTCTGGGAACACAGCCCGCGCCGCCTTCGCGACCTCGCCGAAGCGCTGTCTCTCGAGCCGGCCACGCTGAGCCCGTTGCTCAAGCGGCTCGAGGCGGCGGGACTCATTGAGCGGCGACGCGATCCGGATGACGACCGCGCGTTGGCCGTGTCGCTCACGGCGGCCGGGGTCGCCCTGCGCGAGCGGGCGCTCGCCGTCCCGGGGCAGATCATGGAGCGACTGGGCATCGGCATCCCCGAGGTCGAGCGGGCACGTGACGCGCTGAACGCGATCCTGGCGGCGACTCAGGAGCCTGCGCGCTAAGGCGGCCTCACCCGGTCGGTCTCATTCGACCCCGACGAGCCCGCTGCGCCGCTCGATCATCACCACATCGCGCCACGCCCCGGCGTAGGGGCCGTAGCCCATCTTGCCGACGCGCTCACGGGTGCCGACCGTGCGGAATCCGAGTTCGCGGTGCAGGGCCAGGCTGGGCTCGTTCTCGGGGAACACCCCCGATTGCACGGTCCACACCTGGGCGGCCTCCGCTGCCTTCAGGAACGCATCGAGCAGCACGCGACCGACGCCGTGCCCGCGCGCCGCCTCGGCCACGTACACCGAGTGCTCGAGCACCCCCTCGTACACGCAGCGCGACGACACCCGACTGGCGGCTGCCCATCCGACCACCGCGCCACCCTCGACGGCGACCATCCGTGGGTCGGCGACCCTCTCGCGGTCGAACTCCTGCCAGCTCGGCGGTGACGCCTCGAAGGTGGCGTTGCCGGTGGCGATGCCTTCTCGGTAGATGCGCTCGACATCCGGCCAGTCGGCTGCGGTCATCTGGCGGACGGTGACGGTCATGGGTGTGCGCCTTCCTGGTCGCGAGCGGGGACATGAGTCTGCGCCGGAACGAGCGCCCTGACAAGGAGAAATCCCGCCACTCCTCCCACGAGTTGCGCCACGATGAAGCCGGCCGCCGAGGCGGGATCGATGCCGGCGAAGGTGTTGCTGAAGATGCGGCCGACGGTGATCGCCGGATTGGCGAAGCTGGTCGAGCTGGTGAACAGGTAGGCGGCGCCGATGTAGGCCGCCACCGCGGCAGGGGCCAGGCGCTCGCGACCCGACCGCGCCAGAACGAACACGACCATCACGAGGCCCGCCGTCGCAACCACTTCGGCGAGCACGTGAGGCGGCGACAAGCGGGCGTGCTCGCTGATGGTGACCGGGGGATGCCCGAACATCAGGTTCGCGAGCATCACGCCGGCCGCGCACCCGACCAGCTGCACTGCGGCGTAGCCGGGTACCTCGCGCCACGGGCGGCGCCCCAGCGCCGCATCCACGATCGAGATGATCGGGTTGAGATGGGCGCCGCTGATCGGAGCGAGCACCGCGATCAGGACGAACAACGCGAGGGCGGTCGCGACCGCGTTCTCGGTGAGCTGCAGACCCACGTCGTGCGGCGAGAGGGTCTGGGCCGCGATGCCCGACCCGACGACGGCCGCCGCGAGCAGCAGGCAGCCGACGAACTCGGCCAGCAGGCGGCGTCGCAGGCTGACCACGGCGGTGCCGACAACGGGGGAGCTGACCACGGGGGAGCCGACCACCGACGGCTAGACCGTGGTCAGCAGGGCGGCCACGCCATCGAGGGCCCCGGGCACGAGCCGGTAGTACGCCCAGGTGCCGCGCTTCGAGCGGGTGAGGTAGCCGGCATCCACCAGGATCTTCAGGTGGTGCGACACGGTCGACTGCTGCAGCTCGAGCGGCTCGGTCAGGTCGCAGACGCAGGCCTCCGCATCTTGGTGCGCGGCCACCATCGAGATGATCCGCAGCCGGGCCGGGTCGGCGAGGGCGCGCAGCGACGATGCCAGGCTGACCGCGTTGTCATGACTCATGGCCTCACCGGTCAGGGGCGAGCAGCAGGCCGTCACGTCGCGCACCGGCAGCAGTTCCAGGAGTGTCATGCGTTCGATTGTGGCATATAGATTGACAAACGTCGATGTATTGACGACTCTTATATCGACATCCATCAATGTTCTGGAAAGGCGCCGACCGTGGCCGAGAAGCCGATGATCCTGTTCGTCTGTGTGCACAATGCGGGCCGCTCGCAGATGGCCGCGGGCTATGCGCAAGCCCTCGGCGGCGACCGGGTCGAGATCCGCTCGGCGGGCTCCGAACCGGCCGACCAGATCAACCCGAACGCGATCGCCGTCATGGCCGAAGAGGGCATCGACATCACCGGCAACGCCCCCAAGATCCTGACAACGGATGCGGTGCGCGAGAGCGACGTCGTCATCACCATGGGCTGCGGCGACACCTGCCCGATCTTCCCGGGCAAGCGCTACGAGGACTGGGACCTCACCGACCCGGCCGGTCAGCCGATCGAGGTCGTGCGCGAAGTGCGCGACGACATCAAGGCCCGCGTCGAGGCCCTGCTCGCCGAGATCGCTCCTGCCGCATAACCCTCACCGACCCGACTTCACGAGACGAGGGGAGGTGACCACATGACCGGATGCTGCGAAGACGGCTGCTGCGGCGGCCCCTGCTGCTAGTCGGCGGGAACTGATGGAGGCCTCGGGCAGCTAGCGCTCGAGGTCTTCCCTGGCAATTTCGACCGAATGTCACACGAGGCGCTCAATTGCGCCTACTGTCCGAGTGGGCGGTCAGTCGCCGCCCTTTGTGGCGTCCGCTCCATTCCCGGATGCCACCGGCAGAAGCCCAGACCCCGCCCCTGTCATTCGACCTTTACGCGGCGTGACTTCTGCGACTCAGAGGCAGTTCCGATGTGGCACTACGAATACACCATCGACCAGATGTTCTTCCGATTCCCTGCCGAGACCTTCGAGGACTGCCTGACGGCGCTCGTGGTCGCGCGGGGCTCAAGTCCCTTCATGAGAGACCCCAAGATCTTCAGCGGAGGATCACGGGCGGCCGGCAGCGGATCGAAGGTCTTCGATCAGCACGAACGGGTCGGTTACGCCCGGACATCCTCCGCGGGGATCGCCGTCGAACCTCCGGTCGCCGCATGAGCCACGGCAGGCATCGCATGGGGTACGACCCCGGGGTTGCGGAAGGTCAGCTTGAGGCGTCGGGGGGCCACGACTCGCCAGAGCCGGCTTCGATCGAGTCGGCGGACTCCGAAGGCGCGGACGTTCCTGAGGCGGGATGACGGAACCGCCACCCATGGCGGCGGCATCCCGTTTCGACGAAGATCACGAGCATGAGTGATTCACGTTGGAAGATCGCCGTTCCCGCGCGCCTGAGCGCCGAAGAGACGGAGGCCCGGGAGCTCGTAGATCTCGTCGTGAAGCTCGCGAACGAAACCGGGTTCGACGTGACGGTCGTCAGCGATGGCGACGACTTGGATGAGTTCGACGGATTCGTCGTGCCCGGCGGCGGCGACGTCGACCCGGCGCTGTACGGCGAGACCGCCGAGCCCGGTCAGGTGTACGACGTCAACCCCGCACAGGACGCTCTTGACCTCCGCGTGCTCGAATTCGCAGCGGCCAACGACAAGCCTCTGCTGGCGATCTGCCGTGGCGCGCAACTTCTGAACGTCCAGCGTGGCGGAAGCCTTCACGTCGACCTCGAGCCGTCCGAGGTCGTTCATCTCCCGTCGGAGCCCAGGCGCGACGACATTCGCGACATCTTCGTGTGGCACGACGTCGCGCTTGCTCCGGACTCTCCGCTCGCCGTTGCCTTGGGAAGTACCCGGCTTCGGGTGGCCTCAGGTCATCACCAGGGCATTCGCGAAGTGGGTGAGGGCCTCACGGTGGTCGCGACCTCTGAGGATGGACTGGTCGAGGCCATTGCGAGCAATCGGCCAGGCGAGTGGATCCTCGGGGTGCAGTGGCATCCCGAGATCGCGGATGGCGATCCGAGCGGGGAGCAGGCCCCGTTGGTGCTGCTCCGGGAGGCAGTGGCGAGATCCCGGCCCGCCTGAACGGCTTCGCCTAGACCTCGACCTGGTATCCCAGCGCGAGGTCGGCGGCGTTCTGGCCGCGGATGCCCCAGTTGACCTGGGGAGTCTCGGTGATCGTGATCTCCAGGCTCTGCGGCGGCACTCCGGCCTCGAGCTGCACCCGCTCGAAGAGCTCGGCGATGAGTTTTCGCTTGGCGGCCTCGGATCGCCCCTCGAACATCGAGATCTCGATGATCGTGTAATCATCGCCGCGATCGTCCGGATGGATGAAGTCCTCGGCATCCAGCGGAACGAACCGCTGAAACCGCTTGTCAGCCGGGTACTCGAGCGCCGCCATGATCGCGCCGTGGATCGCACTGCTGAGCTGCGCGCGCCGCTGCGGCAGCACGGCGCGATGCGCCCAGATCACCACTTGAGCCATGGGCACACCCTAAACGCGCCGAATCGAATGTTTAAGCTGGAGCAACCCCATCCGTTTGAGAGGACTCCCGGATGCCCGCCGACGCCCTGATCTTCACCAAGACCGGCACCTTCAAAGACATGACCTCCGCGCAGCAGCAGAAGCCCACGGCGACCGTGGCGGCAGCTCGCCGCGCAGGCGGATTCGTGTGGCTCAACATGGTGAATCCGACCGCAGACGAGATCCGATCGGTGTCGAAGGATCTCGCCCTGCACCCGCTCGCGGCCGCCGACATCATCGGGGCCCGGCAGCAGCCGAAGGTGCAGCGCTACGACCAGCACTTGTTCATCGTGATGTGGTCGCTGCTGTACTCCCGACCGACATCCGATATCGCACTCGGCGAGGCCTTCATCTTCATCGGGAAGGGATTCCTCCTGACCGTGCAACGCACGAGGGACGCGAAGCAGGTGCCCCTCAATCTTCGTGCTGTGCTCGACGACGAGGCGCGACCGACAGCGACCCTGGTGTCGCTAGCCTACTCGGTGATGGCGATCATCGCCGCCGGGTACACCGAGGTCGCCGACGCGATCGAGACCGAGCTCGAGGCGCTCGAGACGCAGGTCTTCGACGAACACGCGAGCAACGATCCGCATCGCATCTACCGCCTGCGCCAGAAGATCGGCAAGGTCGACCGCGCCTCGTCCAGCCTCGTGACCGCACTGCAGAGCGCTCAGGAGCATTTCGACGAGATCACCGTGGGCGATGAAGACGTCAAGCCGTACCTGCGCGATCTGCTCGACGATCTGGTCGGCACCGCGACGCTGACGTCCGACCAGAGCACCGCCCTGGACGGCGTGGTCTCGTCGCACGAGAACACCGTCGCCAGCCAGCAGAACGCCGACATGCGAAAGATCTCCGCGCTCGCTGCCCTGCTCGCGATCCCCACCGTGACCGCAGGCCTCTACGGGATGAACTTCAAGAACCTGCCCGGCGTCGACTGGTCGTTCGGCTGGGTCGTCACCCTGGCCGCGATCGTGCTGCTCGACATCTGGACGTTCATCGCGTTCAAGCGCCGCAAGTGGTTGTGACGCCGGCCGACGCGGAATCGTGGAGGGGATGACGGGAATCGAACCCGCGTAATCAGTTTGGAAGACCCTCCCGATAAGGCTACCGAGCGGCACCGCTCAGAGCCGAACACGACCGCTTAGAGCCGTTCTCGCCTGTGTTTCCGGGCATTCTCGGCCTCCGCGAACGGACCGAATCGGTCGCCCTCGGCCGGTTCCGGTCGTGCTCGTCGCGGCGCGGTAGACGGGATTTCGGCCGGGATGTCTGCGACCAGCGCAGCAAGTTTCTCGCCGGTTCTGTCATGGCTCTGGGAGCGACCGACCCCGCAATGACTCGGCCAGTCGATAGATTTCACCCGTGATCACAAAGGATGAGATTCTCGTCGCGATCAAGCGCGGGGCGGTGCTCAACGGTGGTGTGCCTTTGGGTGAGAAGCGCTTCGCGCGCGAGACCGGTATCTCGCCTCATCTGTGGAAGGGGCGTTACTGGGCGCGATGGAGCGACGCACTGCGTGAGGCAGGATTGGAGACGCGGGACTGGGGCCCGGTGGGCAGGCTTAGCGACGAAGCTCTAACGGCGGTCCTTGCCGATCTCACTCGCGAACTGGGGCGATTTCCCACTGGCCCCGAGATGCAACTCCGTCGGCACAGCGACCCCTCACTGCCGCATGCCGGCGTCTTTCGCGACAGGTTTGGCGGTGTGGCTGAGCAGCGCGATCGTGTCCTCGACTTCGCACTGGCGACGCCCGGCTATGAGGCTGTTGTCGAGATCCTGCAACCAGTTGTGAAGGCAGCAGGAACTACGGTCACATCTGATGGAGCAGCGCCAGTCGTTACCGGGTATGTCTACTTGTTCAAGAGCGGCGACTTCCACAAGGTGGGGCGAAGCAACCACGTCGGTCGGCGATCCTACGAGGTCGGCCAACACCGACCCGAAGGCATGGAAGTCGTGCATCAGATCGAGACGGACGACCCCGAGGGCATCGAGGCCTACTGGCATCGTCGGTTTGAGCCGAAGCGCTCGCCACACGGTTCTAGTCGAGAGTGGTTCAGTCTGACCGCCGATGACGTCGCGGCCTTCAAGCGTCGCTCGTATATGTGAGCCTCAGCATCGCTACGTCTGAGCCTGCCGAGAGATAGCGCCATGCCCCTCGCGCTCCGACCGCCCGACGAGGACAGCTAACGGAGCCCGCGTTTCTGGCGAACGACAGCACACCGCTCTACTCTTGGAACCGAACCCAAGTCCTGTCCGTCAAGGCCGTGCACGCCATGACTCAGGCACCACCCGATCACTCCGAGGAGCACAAGGAATGAGCACCAACCTGTCCATTGAGACCGCCCGCAGCGCCTTCCAGGCACTGGTGTCTGCGCTCGGCGCGACCGAACGGACCCCCATCGAACGCGTCCACGAGGACGGCTTGGGGCTCCGCGGATTTCACCCTGTGTATGCGCTGGCCATGCACTCTCTGGGTCACGACAACTACGACGCCCGTGGCTATGCCGGGAATCCGTATCGCGGTGACTGCATGTCCATTCCAGGTTGGCTAGAGAGCGGCGGCGTTGGACTGCTCGACATCGGCTTCCACAAAGGCGACACCATGATTGAGTTGGTGACCTTTCCCCAAGCTGACGCGTCAGTAGAGAAGGCCGCAGTCGGATTCCTCGACGCTTTGGAAACCCGCTAGTACCGGGCAGCGGCCCTAGCTCGGCTCAGCTTCGATAACGATTGGGTCGCCGACCATGTACTCGACAACGGCGGCTCCAATCAGAGCCGTCACACGAGGTGATCCAGATCGGCGCGTGACGACCTTTACGACGCCATCAACGCGAGCCACGGACACGACCTCGCTGTCTGGCGCGTCGAGCAAACGCCGCCTGAATATTTCGAAGGTCTCGTCGCTCATCGGATAGCGCACCGGGCGACCGTCCATGCCGACGAGGAAGCTTGGCCCCCGGTTGCTCGCCTCGTCGCCCTTGTCCTTGCCTTCGCCACCGGGCCAGATCGACTCGCTCACGGCATCTGGCGGGGCAGCATCACAACTTCGGGACACTCGGAATCGACCCGGTCGCCATCCGGGAAATGCAGTGTCACAGACTCGGCCGCGACTGTGAACGCGACTAGTTCGCCCAAGGGCTCGCCGTCGATGGTCTCGAACTCTCGCCCAATGTGGCGGCGTGCCATGTTCTGCACGGACGTCGCGCGCAGGGTGTGCTCGCGCTTCTTGATGCGGCGCGTTGTGTCCGGGTTGCACGTCTGGCAAGCACGGTACGTCTCCAACGCCTCGACCTCGTCGGGCGTCAGCAGGTTCGGCATGTCGTAGGAGTACGACAGCCCGCGCGGGTCGTCGTCGTAGCGGGCCCAGGCCTCGTCCCGATCCATTTGATGACGGATGGCGAAGCAGTTTGAACGGTGGATCACGAATGTGTAGTCGACCTTGTTCGCGACGAGCGTTCGGCCCTCCGCGAGCGCAGCGTCGATTGCCGCTTTCTGCTCAGCGATGAGCACCGGGAGGTTCGCCCGGAACTCGGCCGCGCGCTGGTCCTGCGAGTGCATGAAGGCGACGTCTGCTTCCGCGTTGCGGCGGTTCTGCTCATGTGCCCACGGCAGGTCCTTGACTAGGTAACCCACGGCAGTCCTCCTCGTGATCGGTGGAGGCAAGGTAACACCGGTGTCCGACGTCGCTGACGCGACGCTCCACGGATTCGGCCCTCTCCTACCTACTGCGGCATTTGTCGGGCGAACACACCGTCGGCCCTGTCAACCAGCCAGCGTCGGCTCTTGGCGATCGTGAAGGCATTGAGGTCACGCAGTGGGGCCGGGGGCAGGTCGGCGCCCAGGACGAGTAACCGCGTCGGTGACAGCGGGAATGTGATCGTTGCAACGCCCGTCCCCTTGGTGCGCTCGAACAGAAGGACAGCGCCGTCGCCGGTGAGCAGCAGTCCTTCTGCCGACATGCCTACCCGCCACCGCCAACGCAGCAAGTCGAAGTTCGAAAGTCGAACAGCGTCTTTGTCGATATCGCGAGACAAGGCAAGACGGTCGCCTAGGCCCATCTCTGCCATTTCGACCCCGCCATTGAAGACGTCCAACTTCGCAAACGGGGTCGTGACGCTGGTCTGATCCGCGTAGCGCCCGCGCTCCAGGTGCATGTCCAGGAATCTGACGACCGCTGCCCTGCCGTCGTCATTTGGCTGCCCGCCCTGGGCGAGGCTGCGAATGGCCGGCAACGCGTCGCTCTCAATCCGGCCGAACTCGGCTTCAAGATCGAGAGTCGTGTGCTCGGTGTCGTACGCGTGTCCGTGGACTGTCGCGTTGTTGATGCTCTGTGGGCCCGTGCGTCCGGATTCCGCGTCCCACAGATACAAGACGTTGCGATTGTTCGCCCAGGCTTGGAGGTAACCGCGGGTCACCATGTGTGGGCGCTTGACGGTCATGGTGGGAGTCTCCGAGGGGCACGGTAGCACCGCGCGCCGACAGGCCGAGGACGGGCTCCGGACGGGATTTCCGATTTCGGGGATCGAGCGAGGGTGCGAAATCCTCAGCGGTTACTGGGAGGGGATGACGGGAATCGAACCCGCGTAATCAGTTTGGAAGACTGAGGCTCTACCATTGAGCTACATCCCCGTGGCCCGAAGACCGACCTCTAGAGTACCGGTTCAGGCCAGGGGGATTGTCGCACCGGCGCGCATCGACCCGAGGAGCCGAGAAGCCACGTCCGAGTCCCAAGTGGGAGCCCCGCCGCCGCGGGGTCGCGCCGACGCGGCCAGGGTTCTGATGCGGTGGCGAGTGATCCGCATCGCTCTCCGCGTGCTCGCGATCGCCGCACTGCTCTTGCTGCTGCGCTTCGTCGTCATTCCCCAGTTCATCGATGCGGGGCACGGTCTTCACGAGATCCGCGGGCTGTCGCCGTGGTCGCTGCTTCTCGCGCTCGCGCTCGAACTCGCCTCTCTCGCCGCCTATGGGGCTCTGACCTGGGGCGTGCTCGATCCGCGGGATCGCCCGCGCTACGACACCGTGCTGCGCGTCGATCTGGCCGGCGTCGGCACGACGAATGCGATCCCGGCCGGGGGAGCGTTCGCGCTCGCGGTGCGGTACCGCCTTCTGGCAGCAGCGGGAAGTTCGCCCAGCTCCATCGTCGGCGGCCTCGCGGTCGAGGTGATCCTGTCGAACCTGCTGCTGGGCGCCGTGTTCGCGCTCGGGCTGCTGCTCTCGCTCGCGAGCCTGCCGCCGAGTCCGTACTACCAGGTCGCCGGTGCATTCATGGTGGGCGTCTTCGGGGGAGCCGCGATCGCATTGGCCGTCGCCGTGCGCCGCCGCAAGCGCGTCGCGGGCGCCGTAGGCAGGCGTGCCAGGCGGTTGCCAGAGGCCTGGCGCGAACGCCTGGTGGTATTCGTGGATGACGCCGTCGGCAGCGTCGCGGCCCTCGCGGTCGATCGCGGGCGATTCTGGGCGGCCGTGTTCTGGGGCGCGGTCAACTGGCTGCTGGATGCAGCCGCGCTCTGGGTGCTGCTCGCCGCGTTCGGCTATCGCGCCGATCCTGGGCAGTTGCTGCTGGTCTACGGCCTGGTCGGCATCCTGGCCATCATCCCGATCACGCCAGGCGGACTCGGCGTCGTCGAGGGCGTGATGGTGCCGCTGCTGGTATCGCTCGGGTCGACATACCAGATCGCGATCCTCGGCGTGATCGCGTGGCGACTTCTGCAGTTCTGGATGCCGATGCCGCTCGGCGCCCTCAGCGCGCTGTCACTGCTGGCGCGGCCTCGCGCGAGGTCCTAGCTCGCGGCCGCGAGCTCGGCCTCGTCCGCGTCGACACGGATCGCGACGCAGACGTGCGCCTCTTCCCACGCCATCGCGAAGAACGCGCTCGTCTCGATCGGGCCGGTCTCACCGCAGTCGAGGCAGCGCGGCTCGAATGCGCGCAGCTCCATGATCTCGATGTCTGCCATGCGTCCAGTGTGCGGCGGTGCACCGACATCGAGCCGGAGGCACGCGGTGATGCAGACCAGTTAGACTTCGGGGGGCCATTTTTCGAGCAGCACAGCTCAGGCTCCGCACGACATCCGGGGCGTAGCTCAGCTTGGTAGAGCGCCCGCTTTGGGAGCGGGAGGCCGCAGGTTCAAATCCTGTCGCCCCGACACAACTTCCCACCGACTTTCAGCAATCCGATCAACAGAACTACGGAGATACCCCATGGTCACCACGACCGTCGAGAAGCTCAGCCCGACCCGCGTGAAGCTCAACATCACCGTCACGCCCGAAGAGCTCAAGCCGAGCATCGATCACGCGTACCAGCACATCGCAGAAGACGTGAACATCCCCGGCTTCCGCAAGGGCAAGGTGCCGCCGCCCATCATCGACCAGCGCGTCGGCCGCTCCGAGGTGCTCAATCACGCGGTCAACGAGGGTCTCGACACCTTCTACCGCGCGGCCGCCGAGGCCGAGAAGGTGCGTCCGCTCGGGCGACCGGCCGCCGACATCACCAAGTGGCCGAGCGTCGACGACTTCAGCGGCAACCTCGAGCTGTCGGTCGAGGTCGACACCCGGCCCGAGTTCGACATCCCGAACTACGACGGTCTGAAGCTCGAGGTCGAGCCGATCGTCGTCAGCGTGGATGACGTCGAGAACGAGCTCGAGAACCTGCGCAGCCGCTTCGGCACCCTGGTGACCGTCGATCGCCCGGCCCGCTCCGGCGACTTCGTGCAGCTCGACCTCACCGCCACGATCGGCGGCGAAGAAGTGGACACCGCGAGCAACATCTCGTACGAGCTCGGCTCGGGCGAGCTGATCGAGGGCATCGACGAGGCGCTCGACACGTTGACCGCGGGGGAGTCCAC
>Ga0207667_10002590_pt1 | contig 22461 bp, 14 predicted proteins | sample KBSCornC52_FD_184301 | JGI IMG/M metagenome (GOLD analysis project Ga0207667, IMG submission 184301) | Corn rhizosphere microbial communities from Kellogg Biological Station, Michigan, USA - KBS Corn C5-2 (SPAdes) (version 2) | ecosystem: Host-associated > Plants > Roots > Rhizosphere > Soil ...
TCCGGGTCGTAGTACGTCGAGATAGATAGAGTACCGAGGATAGATGTGCCGTGCTGGAGGATTTCTGCGGCCCTCAAACTTGGGGGCCGCGGAAATCCGGAACGCACATCCGAACCGAGGTACTAGTTCGACGCTCCGGTGAGCCGCGCCGCAATTCCTGCATGTCACCGCGATCCGGTGAATCTGTGACTTTGATGCAAAATTGTCTCGTGGCCGCGCTCGCTCGGCTTCCGTTGTGCAATCGGTTCCAGTGCCGAGCGATGACCCGTCCTCGGAAATGGCGCGCGGAACAAGCGGGCGCTATTGTCGTTGATAGGCACCGGTGAACGCGTTTTGGCGGCAAGCAAAGCTGTCGGCCGTGTGCCCTGCGCCCGCCACCCGGATTTGACCGGTGAACGGATCGGCGTAACAGCGCTCGGTCTTCGACTGCGCGGCGCCCGCGTTCGCGGAAGAAGGGACTGCTGCGGCTCGGGCGGTTGGCGCGGCTGACGACGGCTTTGCTTCTCGAGCTTCGGCCACACTTAGTGGAAAATGCGCGGTCTTCGAAGCCGGCTTGCTGCCGATCTCAGCGGCCGAACTCGCGGATAAGGCAGAACTCGCCGCGGTGCCGACCGTGACGGCCGCGCTCGCCGAGGCCGCGGAAGCGGCGAGCTTGGCGCTGTCTGCCTGCGCGTGCTCGGACTTTGCGCGGCCGAATTGGAGCCACACACCGAGCCCAATCACCAGCAGCACGAGGCCGCCCAGCACCGCTGGCCAAACGCGGCTCTGTTGCATGGGCACGCGCACTTCGAGCGCATCCGCGGTCGAACCGTCGCTCACCGTGCGCGCCGGAATGGCGCCGGCCAACGCGGCCGTTTGCGGGCTCATTGCCTGCGTCGGCTGCGGCGCGGAAAGTGGCGCCCCGATGCGCGCGCGGCCGGCGACGACATCCGCCAGCGCCGCGGCCATTTCTTGGGCCGAATTGAAGCGTTGCGCGGGATCGCGATTGGCTGCCTTGGCGAACCATTGATCGAAACCGGGCAGCTGCAGGCCTTGGCTCGACGGCGGCAGCACGGGCCGCGCGCAAATGTTGAGCAGCAGCTCGCCGAACGTTTCGCCATCGAACGGCCGCACGCCGGTCATGCACTCGCAGGTAATGACGGCGAGCGACCACAAATCGGAACGATGATCGAGCGCCTTTTTGCCCTCGACCTGCTCGGGGCTCATGTAATACGGCGTGCCCATGGTCACGCCCGTGCGCGTCTCCATGCCGCCAAAGCGAGCTCCGGTCGTTTTAGCGATGCCGAAATCGAGCACCTTGGCGAGCTCCTGATCGTCCTCGCGCAGCAAGAAGATGTTGTCCGGTTTCAGATCGCGATGCACGATGCCGGCCGCGTGCGCGCGGCCGATCGCGCGCGCGACCTGAGTAATGATGGCGAGCGTGCGCTCCGGGGTGAGCCGCTTCTCGCGCTCCAAACAATCAGCCAGGCTTTGGCCCTGCAAGAGCTCCATCACCAAAAACGGCGTGGTCTCGTGCACGCCGTAGTCGAGCACTTGCACCACGTGCTGGCTGCGCAGTGAAGCCGCCGCCTGGGCCTCGCGCTTGAAGCGCTCGGCGCCCTCGGCCGTAGCAGCGATGGACGGATCCATCAGTTTGATCGCCACCCAAGAATTCAAAGCCAGGTGCTCGGCCAACCAAACCGAGCCCATGCCACCTTTGCCGAGCTGCCTGTCGAGCCGATAGCGGCCAGCGAGAATTCCCTGCATGCCTTTGACCAACCCCGATTCTACGCCCAAGTCGCGGGCGAATCGATGCCACTCCGAACTCGCTGACGTGCTTGACGCTCGAGCCACTGCTCCTTACGCTCCCGCGCATGCGTTCAGTCGCGCGCGCGCTTGGCTTTTGTTGTCTCTTGACCGCTTTGGGGCCGCTCGCGTGCGGCAACCGCTTCCGCCCGATCGAGAGCCACGACGTGGCAGTGGCGGCCGACCCGAATCAGACCTACGCGCTCGTGCTCGACGCGCTGAAGAGCGAAAAATACCAGATCGTCGACCAAGACGCTGCTGCGCACGGCGTGCGCGTGCGCAGCCACATCGACGAACACGACGCGAGCCGCGTCAGCTTGATCAGCTTGCAGGTGGACGGAGCGGCCGTGCACATCGGCGCCGCGGGCTACTTGGTGCATCCGGACGGGACGATTCACAAGAGTTTGAACTCGGAGCTCGCCAGCCTGCAAAAATCACTGAGCAAGCGCTTGCTCAGCGCCGGCCCCATCGCGCCTACACGCCCGCCACCGCCGGCCGAGCTGCCACCGCCGCCGAATGCGCCGCCGGGCTCGCTTCCGGCGGCGTGGAGTGAGCCTGCCTACGACCCCAGCGTCTGGGGGCACGGCAACTTCACCTGCCTGCCGATCAAGATCCCGGCCGACCAGCAGTCGCAGCTTTCGTTGAAGCTGTCGAACGGTGAGAACGCGGATGTGCTGCTCTCGCTCGCCTATGCGCCCGAACTGTGCCGCTCACCGGGCGAGTGCAAATTGCCGGGCGGTTGCCCGGCGCTCGGGATCGGCGATACCGAGCGCGTGTCGCGCTTGGCCGGGCGGCTATCGAAGCACGAGCTGAGCTCGCAAGCGACGCTGCTACTGAAGGGTCAACCCATCGCAATCATCGACCTCGGCAAGCACGGGTCGATCGCGCAGGCGATGACCGAGGTCAAGCACTGACGTCGCATTGGTTCCTCAGCCACCACGTCGTGGCGATCGCGACCGACGTGCGCGTGTTCGGCTTCGTCATCTCGCGGCTCCGCCAACCGAGATAGCCAACCCGCTCAGGGCACCAGCTGGAGGCAGTCGATCTGAGTCTGCGACGCTCGTTGGCAGGAGCCAGAGCACAGCGCTTGAGCGCAAGCACAACTCACCGTGCCGTTGCAGCCCGCTGGAATGGACTGACACGTGTACGTCGGATCGCGCTCACAGGCGCCGCTGCCATTCGAATGATCGCCTTGCGGGCACGCGCCGGCGTCATCTTCCGGGATGTGCGCGCCGCCCGATACTTGCTCTTTGACGCAGACCGAGTCCGCATTGCAGGCCGGCCCGCAGCCGCTATTCGAGCAATAGGTAAATTGTGTCGGACAGGCGGCGCCGCTGCCTGGGCAGGGAATGATGCCGTAGATCGCCTGGCAATCCGTGCGGGCCTTGCACGCCGCCTCGCTCGTGACCAGCGAACAATGGTCACCGCTGGTCGCGCCGCCGCCACCCAGCGCGCCCGTGCCGCTCGAACCGCCGCTATGCGAGCCGCCCGCGCTCGACGTGCCGCTCGAACCGCCGCTGTGCGAGCCGCCCGCGTTCGACGCGCCCGTGCCGCTCGCGCCGCCGCTGTGCGAACCGCCCGCGTTCGAACTACCCGCCGACGCGCCGCCCGCGCCGAGCCCAGCGTTGCCGCCCGTGCCGGAGCTGGAAGCGCTGCCGCCGCACGCACTACCGGCGGCGAGCGCGAGCGCCGCAATGAAACCGGCGGCCCACGTCCGGCGAATCGGCTCGAATGAGGATGAATGCGACATAACCACTCCTGTTCGGAAACCATGCGCCGCCCACGCGGCCCCTGTCGAGCCAAAACCAGTCAGAACTGCAAGTATTGGCTATCGGTCGCGCACGCTATATTGCATAATTGACGTAGTGGAACAGCTCGCCCGAGAATTCATGCGCGCGGTGCGCGCGGATCGCTCGCAGATCGCGTTCTCTCGGCGCGTCGGCTGTTCGAGCAACGTTGCCGCGGAGTGGGAGTCGGGGCGGCGGATCCCTTCGGTCGCGACGGCGCTGTCGTGCTGCGCGCGCGTGGGCATCGACGTGGCGGCGGCGCTCGCGCGCTTCCACACCGCGACCGCACCGCTGATTCAGGTTCGCGGCAAGGGCAAGCGCGCGCAAATCGAGGCACGCGGCATCGCCGAGTGGCTCGCGGCTCACCGCGGGCGCACGCGGGCAACCGAGATCGCGGCGCGCTCGCAGCTCTCCACCTTCCGCTTGTCGCGCATCTTCAACGCCAAGAGCGGCGTCAACCTGGCCGATTTCTTTTTGCTCGTGAGTGTGATGACCGATCGCCTCACCGATCTGATTGCGGCCCTGGTCGACATTCGATCGGTCCCGCACGCGGCGCGCGTTCACGCAGAGCTCGAGGCATCGCGCGAGCTCGCCTTTTCACAACCGTGGACGAGCGCAGTGCTCGCGGTGCTCGAGACCGAGAGCTATCTCGCGAGCCACGAGCCGGCCGCAAGCTTTCTAGCAAAGCGCCTCGGCATCGACGAAAAAACGGCGGCAGATGCCTTGGTTGGGCTCGCGGGCGCAGGCTTGATCGCCGAGCGAGGCGGCAAATACCGAGTGCTCCGCGCGCTCACGATCGACACCCGCGGCCGCCCAGGAGCTTCGCTCGGTTTACGCCGGCATTGGGCCAATATCGGCGCGGAGCGGCTGGCCGCGCCGGGCGCGCGCGATCTGTTTTCGTACAACGTCTTTTCCGTGTCGCGCGCGGATTTCGAGCGCATCCGCGAGCTCGAGCAGCAATACTTCCGCGAAGCGCGCGCGATCGTCGCCGCGTCGTCGGTCTCGGAGGTGGCGGGGCTACTCACCGTGCAACTGTTCGAGTGGGATTGATGGTCACTCAGAGTGGGCGCGGCGCGGCGTAGCCTTCGGCGTCACTTGGGCCCGGGAATGGCTGAGTCGATCGCTCTCGCGACCGATGCATCCCGGCAGGCTTCGTTGCTCCTCAGTTACATACCAGCAGTATGCGCCTTCGTCGCGCCTCGCCTTCCGGGCGCCTCGGCCGCGATAATCGACCGACTCAGCCATTCCCGAGCCCTTGTGGAGTTCGACGCACTCTGCCGCCGAAGGCTACGACGTCATCTGCTGCGAAGCGTGACCATCAAAACCAATTGCTGGGAGCGCAGCTCACGGTGCTACGCAGCTCGTTTGCGCTGTGCTCGCCGTGCACGCGGCGCCGCTGCTCGCCCTGCAACAGCGCTCGCTCGCGCTGCACACGTTGCCGCAACGGCCGCAGTTTTTCGGATCGCTCTGCAGATCGACGCATTGTTTGCTGCAACAGGTTTGAGTCGCGCCGCATGTCGGCGAACAGCTGGCCCCCGGTTTCGCGACGTCGCCCTCGTCACCGGTCTGCGTGCCGGTCTGCGGCTCAGCGCTGCAGCCCGGCCCGAACGCGAACAGCGCAAACAGCGCGCAAGCCGCGCAGAACGACCGCCTGATTCGCCGCAAACCCATCGCCTACCGACTGTGCGTGGAATCGAGCGCGCGCGCTAGCGGCGCGATCAGTCAACTTTGCAATTGTGTGCGTCCGAAACGCAGGATAGATTGCAATTTTGACGTAGTTACAGCTCGATCGCGGGAAGCCCGGCGCCCGGATCGGGGGGAAGGAGCAGTTTCGCCGCACCAGCGTTGGGTGCGCAAAGCGCGCGAGACTGGCGCGCAAGAAAACCCGGAACTGTTTACGAGTTGGCGCGTTGGACGTGAACAGAAGGCAGCGCCGCGCGAAAAATCCTTAAATCTCGGGAGGCTTCAAGATGAGAGCGAGTGACAAGCGGAACGGGGTGTTGTTGGTGGGGCTCGTGCTTGGTCTGGGCGGCGTTGCTTCGGTCAGCTGCAGCAGCGACAACACCAAAAAGACGCCTCCGCCCAGCGCTGAGGCGGGAGCCGCGGGTGAAGGCGGAGATGGCCCAGGCAGCGCCGCGGGCGCAGGCGCTGTGGGCGGTTCCGAGCCGACCGTTGCCGGCGCGGGTGGCGCGACGCCGAGTTCGGCAGGTGCCGCAGGTGCCGCAGGTGCGGCGGGCGCTGCTGGGCCAAGCGGCGAAGGCGGCGCGAGCGGCGCGCCCTGCGATGCTCCGGTTACCGGTCGCATCACGATTGCGTTCGACGCCGCCGACCCCGAGCGCGTCACGACGCTGAAATGGACGAACAGCGCCGCAACGCTCAGCGCAAACTTGGCCGCGTCGGGCGGCCCGGCACATTGCACCGATCCGCAGGAGTTTTTCGGACAATCGTACGGCGCACCCGAGGGCACCTTGCCGGACCCGGTAGTTGGCGGTCATTTGGCGTCGCTCGTGCAGTGTGGCGCGGACGCGACGATCACCTCCGCGGAAATCGGCTGTGAACCGGCAGGCGCAGCGCAAATGCCGGTCACCACTCAATATCACTTCTATACCGGCGCCCGCGCGAGCCAAATGCGTGTCACGCGCACGTTCGGCTTCAGCGCGACCACGCAGCCCTACGTGGGCACCACTGGACTGCGGCCCTACGTCGCCCGGGTTCCGGTCAGCGCGTTGCCCAACGTGATCTACCCGACTCAAGCGGGCACCGCGGTCACTTCGGTTGCGGCTTCCAACTGCGGCGGTGATTGCATCATCCCGACCGGCGCAAGCTGGAACGGCAAGTGGTTTGCGGACGTCGATCCGACCTCGGGTTTGGCGTTGATTGTGGTGCGCGATCCAGCACTGACCTCCGCCGTCGATCTGACGGTGAATATGGACGGCTCCTCCAGCTCGAACCTGACTTCGTTCGTGCTCGTGCAGCCCGCCGCGGGCTGGAAAGCGCCGGTCACCGAAATCGAATACCTGTGCTTCGCCGATCTCACCAGCTGGGCACAGACCGCGCGTGACAGCGCTCAACTGCCCGCGGGCTGCGGGCCATGACGGCGAAGGCGAAGCCGAGAGCGTGAAGCCTGAATCAAGAGGCACGAGAGACGTCGCGTCCATGACGACGTCGTCTTCAAGCCGCGCGCAGTGCCGTGCGCCAGCTAGGCCGGCGTGGCGCGCGACTGCGCCACGTTTCCACTTGGCTCGCGCTGGAGCCGCGCTAAGCCGCGTGCCAATGCGTCGGAAAAGTCCGTTCGTAACCCGGCAGCGCTTCGACGCGGTCGAGCCATTTCGCGAGCTGCGGATAGAGCACTCCGAGCGGGTGAAGCTCCAAGCGCCGCATCACTTCCGGAAAGCGTTCGCTCGCGCGCTGGACTAGGCGCACGTGGGGAAAGCACACGCAATCAGCGGCGGTCATCCGCGCTCCCGAGAGGAACGGCGAATCCGACAGCTGGCTCTCGAGCCGTGTGAATTCTTCCCGCACCGCGAGCGCGGCCCGCTGCACTTCTTCGTCGGCGTCATCTTTGCCTCGCGAAAAGAGCGGCAGGAGCAGCGCGCTGCAGGCGTCGTTCAGGTCGTGCTCGCCGGTCGAAACGAGCTGCCAGATCCGCGCGTGCTCTTCCGCGGTCGTGCCGAAGAGCGGCGGGTCCGGGTGCTGCTGCTCGAGGTAGCTCAGAATCGCCAGGGATTCGCTCAGGACGAAACCGTCGCGCTGGATCACCGGCACGCGGCCTCGGGCATTGAGCGCCAGGAACTCGGGTGATTTGTGCTCTTTCTTCGAGGCGTCGAGCACTCGCACCTCGAACTCGACGCCTTTCACGATCAAGCCGAGCAACACGCGCCAGGGACGAGGCGCGCCGCTGATCGAATAGAGCTGGTACGGGGTGTTTTTGTCAGTGGTCACGCGCCGAGGACGGGTTGAATTGAGATCGCTTTGGGGAGCAAGGGTCATCTGGTTTTCTCCGTGGGTTGAGCAGCGCTCGTTCGGATGACGATCGGCGCTGTCGAAAGGGTGCGGCTCAGCGAAAGAAAATGTGCGGCGCGGGGGCGCGTGCTCAGGACGTCTCGTACTCGTCGTGGCGGCGCCACCACACCTTGCCTTTCCTGCCGGTGTCGCTTGCACCGCCGAACTCGAAGCTGCCGTGCGGCGTTGCTCGTCGCATCGGCCCCTCTACTGAGAGCCGCTCGCGTGCCGGCTGGGAGTTACAAGCGCGGCGCGATTCGCGAGCGCCCCCTCGCCATTCGACCGACTCTGCCCGTCGCTGCGGGAGCTCGCGACTGGCCTGGCGCTGCCCGCTGCATCGGGCTCCTGGAAGGTGTGACGAGCGCGAGCAGGCCAAGAGCGATCCGGCCGCGAGACACAGCACGGCAAGCTCGGGACACTGCGATCCAGACAAGCGGAAAAATCCGCTATTCATTGCACTCCGCCGTAGGCGACGCCCAAACTCGCCCAGCTCGGACAAACGCGCGCGGAGCGACAGCGCTGTATGCCTCCGGGATGGCGCGCTGTCCAACGCTGGAAGTTCCAGCGAGTGCGCGACTTCATGGCGGAAAAGTGGGACCGAGCGCGATCACTAACATGTAAGATTCGAGCGTCGGCAAGCGATGCCTTGCGAGCATAGGAGTGAACCGCTATCTTTGTCGCGCTTGGCACTCTTTACAACGCCCACCAGGGTGAAGGTTCTCGGTCTCGCTCCGTGGGTTTCGACGCTAGCGTTGGCGGCGGGGTGCGCGAGCGCGCCCAGCGTCGACGAGGCCCATTCCGAGCATCCCGCTCGCGTCAGCGCGCCCATCGTCGGCGGCCACCTCGATACGGCCACGCACGGCGTGGTCGCACTCGCGTTTCAAACCAACTCGGGCCAGACGGAAGTGTTTTGTAGCGGGTCCCTGCTCGCGCCGAACTTGGTGCTGACGGCGCGCCATTGCATCGCCCAAATCGGCGATGGCACGAGCGAGCAAGTCGATTGCACGAGCAGTCAATTCACCGCCGAGTTCGACCCTTCCGCCATCTTCGTTTCGACGGACGCACAGCCGCAGCAAAGTCCTGGTCGGCTTTATCCGGTCCGGGACATCGTCCAAGCGCCAGGCAGCGCGTCGGTGTGCGGGTTCGACGTCGCACTCGTGGTCTTGAGCGGGGCGGGCATCTCGAACAGTGCGGCCACGCCGATCGTCCCCGTGCTCGACCATCAGACCAGCAAGATGTCGGTGTTTTCTGCGGTCGGTTACGGCTTGCAGGATCCGAATGACATGCAGGGCACCACGGCCGGAAGCCGGATGCGCTTCGACTCGGCGCAAGTGTATTGCGTGGGTCAGAGCTGCCCGATGGCCGCCCAAAATGCGGGCGATGAATGGGTCGGCGATAGCCCCGTTTGCTCGGGTGATTCGGGCGGTCCCGCCCTCGATAGCCAAGGCCGCGTATTCGGCGTGACCTCTCGCGGTGACGCCAACTGCAGCTACGCGCTGTACTCGAACGTAGCCGATTGGGCCGACTTCATTCGCGCGACCGCGCGAACGGCCGCGGCCCTTGGCGGCTATCCAGTGCCGAGCTGGGCCGGCACCATGAACCCGGGCGCCGATGGCGGCACGACCCCGACTGATGCCGGCAGCCCCACATCCGATGCAGGGACACCGGACGCAGGTGCTCAGCACGACGCGGGCAGCGGCGGCTCGAGCAGCGGCGGCTCGAGCAGCGGCGGGTCGAGCAGCACCGCGGTTGATTCGGGAGTCAGCACGATGCCCCCGCCCGTGCACAGCACGCCGCCAACGGTCGACCCGCTAGGCGCGCAGTGTAGCGGTGAGTGCCCTGGCGTTTATCAATGCTACTCCACGAGTGGCAAGCCGCCGGGCATCTGCGTCCCTCCGTGCAGCACGTCCTGCCCGAAGGATTACACGTGCTCCGACTCGCTAAAGGTTTGCGTGCCGCACAATGACGTGCGCAGCGGCAGCGGAAATGCATCTGCCAGCTGTGCCCTCGTTTCAGCACCGCGCTCGAACCGCAGCGGCTTCGCCGCACCACTGCTGCTCGGCCTGGCGTGGCTCGTCCGCCGTCGAAGAAACGCTCTTTGAGCACGTTCGCTCGGCCGAGCTCTTCTTAGAATTCGCGCCGAAACCGGGCTGAAGCAGCGGGCGCATTCCAGTGTGAATTGAGCCGCCAGTTCGCTGGCCCGGCGGCGGCGCTCGACGTGCAGGCGGGCAGTCCGAAGCCGTTTTGGATTGCGCGCGCGGAGCCGCGCTGGCAGAGCGCTCGCCGGAAATTGGGTCCGGTCAGGAGCTGACGTTGGTGAAGCAGATGGGGTTCGGCGGGGTGAACGGCAATGTGCGGCAGCGCCGCTCAGCCGATCTGCACTCGCAGCTCGTGAGATTGACCTTCGTCGGCGTCACGCTGCTCGCGTGCGATTCCATTCCGCTGAGCATGGCAAGCGGCGGCGCAGCGGGGATGGCTGGCGTGGGCGGCAGCTCGGGCATGGCCGGCACGGGCGGCGCTACGGCAGGCAGCGCGGGCGTGGGCGGTCTCTCCTCACTCACCGCATCGCGAACCAACCTGTTCAGGGCGAGCCTGGCGAGCGGTGGAGCGTCCGGCGGAAGCAGTGGCAGCGCCGGCACGAGCGGGAGCGCAGGGGCGAGTGGTGCCGCGGGCGGCGGCGTGCTCGGGCTGTGCATTCCGAACGCGCCGAGCGGCTCACCTCCGTTGACCCCCGTGTGTGGCGACGGCTTCCGCGCGCCGAGCGAAGACTGCGACGACCACAATTCGAGCGACAACGATTCGTGCAGCCCGTCGTGCAGCGTCACTCCTGAGCTGGTCGACCCGCGCACGCAGTCCAGCGGGCCCATCCCGCTTCCGAGCCGTAGCCTCGGAGCGAGTCGCCATCCGCTGGCGGCGGCCTGCAACCTCGTGGGTGTCTCCTTCGTCGATCAGACGAGCGAGCCGCCCGCGCTCAGGCTGTCCACCTATTCGAGCTCTGGCGTGCCGGCGGCGACGCTTCAATACGGCGTGGGCAGCGTCGATTTTCCGGATCCGGCCGTGGCTGCTCTGCCTGGCGATGGCTTCGCCATTGCGTGGACGGATCTTGGCGCGGATGGCGACGAGCTCGGGATCCAACTTCGGCGCGTGGTCCCGAGCGCGAGCGAGCAGCCGCCTTCGGTGATCGCCAATGAGGCGACAGACTTCTCACAGAGCGCGCCGGATCTCGTCTTCGACGGCAAAGAGCTGGTGGTTGCCTGGATGGACAGCGCGAACGCCGCGACCGCACCCGATCTCCGTTACCGGCTATTCGCGCCCGATCTGACGCCGCTCGGCGGCGATCTCACGCTCGCGAACACCGCAGCGGTCGAAGGTGACGTTGCGCTCGCCGCATTCAATGGCACGTGGGCAGCGGCCTGGCGAAGTGATGCGGCGGGACTCGAGACGATCGAAGTGCAGAGCGGCGCCGCGCATTGGAGCGTGGGCCCGTTCATACCAGGGCTGGCCGGCGATCGCCCGGATCTGACCTTTCTAGACGCGACCCACCTAGCGGTCGCGTTCACGATGGGCACCGATCCGAACGGCACCGGAGTGGCCAATGTCTCGCGCCTGCACGGCGCGATCCTCGACGCGGCAGCGCCGGGACACGTCGCCTCCTTCGCGATTCCCCCCGCGCAGGATCCCTATTCGAGCTCGCCCAGCATCGATCAAACCCAGCCCGCGCTCGCGCTCTTTCCCGATCACCTGCTCGTTTCGTGGCGCTCCGGTGCGGTGCCCGGTGACGCGAAGGACTCCGAGCTCTGGTCTCGGCGCATGCCGTTCACGGTCGCGCTCGATCATTCGGTGACAGTCGATCCGTCACACGTCGAACAGCCGCTCGTGCGCGCGGTCGCGCAGCGCGCCGGCGATCAGTCCGCATTCCGCTTACTGAGCACGAATCTGTGGCCGAGCGGCGGCCTGGTCGCCGCCTGGAACGACCAAGGCCGCTCATTTCACAGCTTCGCGGGCTTGCCGGACGTTGCCGTCCAATTCTTGCCCGATGTTTCCGAACCAGCACCGCCCGTGACACCGTATCCGGTGAGTGCGGATGGGAAGTATTATTACGTCAATTTGCTACGGCGGAACTATGCGCCGCCGACGGCGAGTGCGACGTTTGCGAATGATGCGGCTCAGTATCTTAGCAACTTGCCCGAGTTGGTATTCGACGGAGGAGATACGCCATTTGCGTGGGCGACGCCTTCTGGCTCGGATCCCGATGCTACCGCGACGCTGACGGTCGACATGGGACAATATTTTTCAGTCGGTGCCGTTCGCCCGCTGTACGCCCGAGGTGGGGAAGGCAGTCCCATCACGCAGCGCGTCCGTCTCGCAGCAACGCTCGGCAATTGGACGACCGTGGTCCCAACGACGCCGGTCGCTTACGTCGCCTCGAACGATACGACGTTCAGCTTCGATGCGACGCCCGCGCGATATCTCGAGTTAACGACGGTCGGGACGCCGCCTAAGGCTCGTGTGATCTTGTCGGAACTCTTTGTATATCCCAGCGCCCCGGTAGCGGCGCCGCCAAACTCGGCAAGCGGCTATGATCTCGGTTATCTAGCGACCAGCAGCTCAGTCAACAACAACTTCTTCCCGCCGGGCCAGTTCCCGATGTATTGGCCTGCGGGCGACTTTTGGGCCAAGACCTTGGCACAAGGCGCAACCGGCGATGCGAGCGGAACGGTCGATCTCGGGGCGCAGTACGCCGTTGCGCGGGTCTCGCTCTGCTTCAGCGGCAGTGCGCCATGGGCAAACGGCGGACGACTGGAGGTTGCTGCCATCCCCGATGCGTACAGCACGATCTTTGATAGCGGCCCGGGCAAGTCGTTTGGACTTGCGACTTCTGGATGCCAAGACTACAGGTTTCCGGCGCAGCCAGTTCGCTACATTCGAGCAACGGACTACTTTACTGCCGGCGTTGGTCCATCGGCGGGCATTCTCTGGTCAGTGCAGGCATTCACGAACCCGGCGCCTCCGGTCACGTACTATCCGCTCAGTGCGGACGGCAAATACTTCAACGTCGACGTGCTACGCCGCCCGGCGGACGTCACGCAGCCAACCGCATCCGTCGTGTACGCGAACGGCGCGCTGCCCTACAGTCCAAGCCCGCAAGCACAAAATCCAGCCAACGCCATCGACGGCGATGACAACGGCTTTATCTGGTCAACGACGGTTGCAAACCCGGATGCGACTGCAACCTTAACCATCGACCTCGGACAAACGGAGAGCATCGGCGCGGTCTTCGCCGGTTTCGGTGGGTTCCCCGTCGCGTACAGCCTCCGCGCTGCCGAAACGCCGGGTGTCTGGACTCAGGTCATTCCCGATCGAGCCATCACGACGAACACTACTGCATCGTTCGACCCGGTCACGGCGCGGTACCTAGAGTTCACCATGCGCGGAACGACCGGCGCACGTATCGTCAACCTAAACGAACTCATCGCACTCCCCAGCTCAGCGACGGCTCCAGCGCCGAGCTCAACGAGCAAGCTCAACCTCATGACTGGACTGGGCATGTCGGTCAGCGCGAATGCAAATATGAACGGGGCTGGAAGCTCTAGTGCGTCGGTGCAGCAGCTCTACTATTACGGCAAGTCAGTCGCTCAAGGCGCGACGGGTGACGGGACGATCACCTACGATCTCGGCCAGCAGTATCAGGTCTCGCAAATTGGCCTACCCTTCTACATCGGGCGCAACTGGCCGGGCGGCGGCAAGATCGAGGTCGACGACGGCTCGGGCACCTGGGTCACTGTGTTCGATAGCGGTCGTGGGACACCGCTCGGCCTGGCTACCGGCACGCAGGCCATCACCTTTCCCACTCGGGCCGCACGCTACATCCGCTTCACGGATTACTTCATTCCGGGCGTGGGGACGTCGCCCGGCGGCTTCTTTATGAATTTCGAGCTGTACTAGCACTCGGTTCTCCAGAGCGAGCAGCAACAGCCCGGCGCGGGCGCTCAAGCGCGCCCGCGCCGAGCCGCACGGCTCAACCCGTCGTCGGGCAGGTGACGAACGTCTCGCAGTTAGCCGCGGTGCTCTGAGTCGGGTCGAACGCGCACACGTCCGTGCCGCCGCCCGCGTCCAGTCGATTGTGGCTGATGCAGTCGATCACGTTGTCGTTGCCTTCGCCGCCGAACAGCTGATCGTCTCCGAGCTCGCCGAAGCCGGGCTGCGTCGCGCCGCTCAGATCGTCATTGCCGGCGTCGCCCATGACGATATCGTTGCCGGCTTGGCCGTTCACGGCGTCGTCGCCGTCACCGCCGGACACGAAATCGTCGCCGTCACCGCCGAGCACGACATCATTGCCCGCTTCACCGAACAGCCGATCTTGGCCCGCGCCGCCTTGCAGTAGGTCGTCGCCAATGCCGCCAAACAGTTGATCGTCACTGTCGTCGCCGGAGAGCGAGTCGTTGCCGTCGTTACCGTTCAAGGTGTCCTGCCCGGCGCCGCCGGCCAATGAATCGTTTCCGGCACCGCCGGAGAGCCGATCGTCACCGTCGCCTCCGTCAATCGTGTCGGCGCCGTCGCCACCTTGAATGGTGTCCTGTCCACCTCCGCCACGCAGATCGTCGTCGCCCGCGCCGCCGTCGATCACGTCGTCCCCATCACCGCCGAAGACGACGTCATTTCCGCCCAGCGCGTTGATCCGGTCGTTGCCGCCCAAGCCGATGATGCAGTCAGCGCCTTCCGTGCCGGTGAGCACGTCCGAACCGTTCGTGCCCATGATGATGTTCAGGCCGCGCGCCGTGCAAAACGCGACCGGATCCTCGGTCAGCATTTGCTGCTGCTCAGCGACCGACTCTGCGCCGGTGTTTACAGCGGAACAGCCGAACAAACCCAAGCCGAGGCCGAGAACGAGCGAATAGCTGCGATGGATGATCGTAAACTTCATGTTGATTCCCTCCGCGCGCGAACGAGCCCACGCATGCCAGCGGCGCGCGCACACCACTGCCGACTCTGACCCCCGTTAGAGGATTGTCGCGCCCGAAATCTTCACGGCAAACGTGAACCGCGAAAAAATAAATCTGCTTTGCAGTAGTGCGATCGAAAAGGCCACACGCACTCGTGCGCGCGTCAGCAAACGAACACGCGATCATCCAGCGACACGCACACGCGCGCGATCAGCCGGCGATTCTCGCCACTATCACGCACGCAACGCAGGCAATCGAGACAGCTTTAGTACCGATGACAGAAGTGGCGCGACCGCATCCAGCATGCACTCGCCAACTCGGAGTAGGAATGAGTAGTCGCGCAATGCGCTTGCCGGCGCTGGCGGAACACGCCGCTCTCGCGTCTGTCGAAAGGCGTCCACGTCGATCACCGATCTATTGGGTTGATGGTCACGCGGCGCGCACGCTACGGCCCAGCCTTCGGCGTCGCGTTGCGAGATCCGCGCTCCACATCGTACGTCGCGAGCGTCAACTCGGTAGCGCACTTTCCAGGAACGGCCGCGAGGCTCAAGGCCGATGGTCACGGTAAACCGGATCGTCAAACTCGAGTCGAAAGGTGTCGCTCCGCGTGCTCGAACAAGCCATTCACACTCTGGCGAAGATCGCCGGCGCGGGGCCTGAAGGCCCTGAGCTCGAACATGCGGCCTTTTTGCGGCAGACCTCGCCGCGGCTACGCCTGCGCAACGCGCGCTGGACGGCCGGAACGCTGCGGGGCAATTCTCGCCGCAACACCGCTTCCCAGTTGAACTGACCTTGCCGTGGTCTGGTCGCGGTGTCTTTCCTTTCTCAATCACCCCAACTGCGTTGGGGTGTTGCTGGCATGGCCGATGCCTGCCAGAAGGCCGTGAACGTCGTGAATTGGTCGAAAGCTCTAGGTTCGTACTTCGGTGAAGCTTGGCTCGTGCGCCTGATCCTTCAACGCGGCATCGCCGCGCTGTATGGCATCGCGTTCTTCAACGCCTTGAACCAGTTCCGCGCTTTGCTCGGAGAACGGGGCCTACTCCCCGTCCCTGATTACCTGAAACGGGTCAGCTTTTGGCAATCTCCGAGCCTATTTCATCTCCGCTACTCAGACCGGATGTTTGCGGGCGTGGCCTGGGCTGGGCTCGGGTTGTCGATCGTGGCGCTCACGGGCTTGTCCGAGAGTGGGCCTTTTTGGCTGTCGATCGCGGTCTGGCTCACGTTGTACGCGCTTTATTTGTCGATCGTGAACGTGGGCCAGACGTTCTACGGCTTTGGCTGGGAATCGATGCTGCTCGAGGCCGGCTTTTTCGCGGCCTTCTTGGGTCCCAAACAGCTCGCGCCCGCGCTCTATCCGATCCTCGCCCTGCGCTGGTTGCTCTTTCGCGTCGAGCTAGGTGCCGGGCTGGTCAAGCTCCGTCACGATCCGTGTTGGCGCGATTTGACCTGTCTTTACTATCACTACGAAACGCAGCCGCTGCCGAACCCGCTCAGCTGGCGCTTTCATCATTTCCCAAAACCAATCCAGCGCATGAGCGTGCTCTTCAGCCACTTCGTGCAGATCGCGGTGCCTTTTGGGCTGTTCGCGCCCGAGCCCATCGCCGCCGTTGCAGGCGCGCTCATCATTTTGCATCAGCTGCTCTTGATCGTGAGCGGCAACTACGCCTGGCTCAATTGGCTGACCGTCGTGCTCGGAGTCGCGGCTTTCAGCGATCGAACGCTGGGGGCGAGGTATGCATTTGCACCGATTGCGCCCGAGCCGCGACCGCTGAGCTTCGATCTGATCTCGTACGCGCTCGCTCTCGGAACCGTCGTGCTCAGCGTCAAGCCGACCTTGAATTTGTTTTCCAAAGCGCAGGCCATGAACGCAAGCTACAACCCGTTTCACCTGGTCGGTAGCTACGGCGCGTTCGGCAGTATCACTCGAAAGCGCCACGAAATCGTGCTCGAAGGCACCGACGAGCGCGACATCTCCGAGCACACGATTTGGCGCGAGTACGAGTTCAAGGGTAAGCCGTCTGACCCGAGCCGGCGCCCGGGCCAATGGGCTCCCTATCACCTGCGGCTCGACTGGTTGATGTGGTTTTTGCCACTGCGGATGGTCCCGAGCGCCACGCGCACCCGCATTCGTCACGAGCGGTGGTTCGCTCGTTTGGCGGAGAAGCTGCTCGAAGGCGATCGCGCGACGCTGGCTTTGCTACGACCGACCCCGTTCGCGACGCGGCCACCGGCACACATCCGCGCCAGCATCTTCTTGTATCAGTTCACTGGCCCACTCGAGCGCAAGCAAACCGGTTTGATTTGGAAGCGCACGCGCATCGGCGAGTACCTGCCCGCGATCGCTCTGCCCTCCACGCGGACGTGAGCGGCTCGAGCGATCTCGCGTTGCGTGGGCAGCTAAGGCTGGGTGAGCGGCTTGCCAGCTACGTCGCAGGTATAAAACGAGTTGTATTGACCGTCAGCGGTGTGGCCACCGTCCGTGCCCGTTACCTTGTCCGACCAAGCGCAGGAGGGCTTGCAGCAATCCTGCATCGTGGTCGTGGAGTAGCCGGTTTTGAAGCTCGAATCGGCTTGCGCGGCAGCCGGTGTGAGCACACTCGGCGTGGGCTCGGGCAGGTTTTCCAGCAATTTGCAGCCGGTGACCTGCGTCAACGCAGCCGGACACTTGACCCGCTTCGCGTAGACCTTCCAATTCATGTGGTAGAGCGACGCGGGCTTGTTCGACTCGATGCACGATTTTCGAGTCACGTCCGTGATGAAGCCGGTGTCCGAGGCGATGTTGTTGCAGGCCGTTGCGACCTTCGATTGGCAGCCGTCCGACGACAGCGTGTCCAACGTCACCAGCCCATACTGGTTCTTGCACGCGCTGTTGCTGCCCCATTCACCGACCGCTTTGATGCCGCCGCCGCTTGGCTGCCCGTCCATGGGATAGGTCGTGTACTGGTTGGGCGGGCTATCGGGTGAGCATGCGTTTTGCGCGCCGAGCCCGCCGTGCCCCATGTAGACGTCGAAGGTCTTGGTGGTGGCGCCGGTGTTGAAGGTCTGCACGATCAGCGGCTTTGGCGGCGGGACGGTCGATTGCATGGTCATTTGGTCTTTGACCTGCTGCTCGGGCTCGTACGGAATGAGCTGATAGCATTGGCAGCACGGGCTCTTACCGGCGTCATCCAAGCCGCCGGCATCGCTATCGGTGTCGTGACCGACCACCGCGTATTCGAAGGGTGATTCGCCGTTCGTCGACCAGCCGTAGTACTTCGCGTCGTCTTTGGCGGCCTGAGCCATCTCGTCGGCGAAGAGCATGTAGCGCGGGCAAGCGAAGCCCGGGTCGCCCGTTTTGCCGTCTTCGCACGCGTTGCGCGACGTGCACACGCCGCCGCAGGTGCTCGTTGCCTTGCCGTCCTCACAGCCCGCGACGTAAAACTGATTTTTACACTGATCGGGCGCGCCCAACGCGTAGCTTCCCGGTGTGACGGGCGGGCGCGTGCTGCTACCGCCCGTACCGCTTCCCGAGCTCGCGACACTGCCCGCATTGCCCGTCATTCCGGCGCTGGTCGAGGTGCCTCCGGCTGACTGGCTCGCTCCGGCAGTGACCGCGCTGCCAGCACTGGCGTTACCGCCGCTGGCTGAGCTTCCGCCGCCGACGCCCGCGGGGGCCTGGGCTGGATCGCTGGTCGTGCAATTGACGAGTAAGGCGGGGACAGCGAAGAGAGCAAAAGAAAGAACCGAGCTAAGTCGTGATGAGCGCATTCTGGAACCGATTCCGCAATGCTATCACAGACACCCTCCGCCGTCCTCGCACGACCAGCCGCGCACGTTTTGCGCTCGCACATCGCTCGTGCTCGCGCTCTGGCCTCGGCCGACTCTCCCTCACAGCGACAGCAGATATTGCTCGAGATCGGACGCTTGCGCCGACGTCAAACCGAGCTTGAACGTCGTGTCGTAGTGGTCGATGACCTGAGCCAGCGTGGCGAAGCGGCCATCGTGATAAAAGCCGCCTTTGGTGTGGGAAAACAGGCCCTTCAGCGGGGTGGTTCGGTAACGGTCTTCGGGTGAACGGCTGGCTTGGAAGTCGTCGATCCCGATTTCGTCGGCGGTATGCAGGTTCCAGCCGGGCTCGGTGAACAGAGGGGGCACGTGACAGCTCGCGCACTTGCCGGCGCCTTCGAACACGGCTTGGCCGCGCTTGGCGGCTTGGGCGTCGAAGCTGCCCGCGGGCGGCGTGGGCGCCGCGAGCGCCAGCTCATAGAGGTGAAGCGGGCCGAGCGCCGGCGTGATCAGATCAGTGTCGTTCGTGACGTGGCCGGATTGGTTCTTTGCGGCCACCGGGAAGCGCTTGGCGTCGTCCAAGCGCGGGTCGAAGAAGGTGCCCTTGCCGTGCATCTCGAGGTTTGCAACGAACGCATTCCAATACGTGATCGAGCCCCAACCGGTATAGGTGTGGAGGTTCACGCCCGAGAGGCCGAACGCCGGAGGGATCAAGGTGGCCGCGCTCGTCACCTTGTCCGGCTGGAACGCCTGGCCGTCCAAGAACAGCTCGGCGTCGAATTTGCCGGGGCCCCAACTCTGCAGCACCGTGCGTACGGTATCCTCCGGCACGCCGAGTAGGCTCGCGACCGCCGAAAGGTCGGGCGAAAGATTGACGATCGCGCCGACATTCAGATCGCGATTGGCCCAGCCGTCCAGGCGATGGCCAATGCCCGGCGCGAACGAGTCGTCCACCGTCGAGTGACAGAACGCGCATTGAATGCCGAGCGAACTCAAGCTGTCATCGGCGTTGAAAACGCCCGTCACGCCGAGCACGGCATTCAATTTGAGCACGGCCAGGGTCGTGGCAGGGGACGTCAAATCCAACTGCTTGTTTTTGAGCGCGCTCACCACCGAATCTGGCAGCGCGTCCACGTCGATCTTCAAGCCGACCGCGAGCGCGAGTTCGGGGCTCACTCCGTCACCGACGCCGCCGTTTTGCGCGCCCTCGATGGCTTGGTGCAATTTGAGTGTGCCGCCCCAAAAATCCTCATCGCCAAAGGTGTTGAAGCGAAAGACCTGCCGCCCCGATTCGAGCGCTGGATCGGCCGAACTCGGCAGCAGATCGCTTTGCCCCGCGGCCCCGCCATCGGCGCTGATTTGCGTGGTGGCAGACTCTTTCGCCTCACTGCTGCACTGCACGCCCGCCATCAGCGCGAGCAGGCCAACCGAAGCAAGTAAGGGGACACGAACGGTGTTGGACGGCAGATCTTTGGAACGCATGGGCGAGCTCCTTGCGCGGCGTGACGTGCCTCGCCCAACAGAGAGCGCGCGAGCGCGGAATGGTTCCCCGATTTATTACAGCGGCAAATCCGCTACGGACTCGCGCCCGCGAGAGCGTGACCGTTCTGCGCCCGCAAGGCGCCCTTTGCTAAGAAGCGCCATAAACGCAGCAATGGCAGTGGAGCGGAGATTGGGAATCTGAGCTGCGAGCAGGAGAGTAATCTGCTCTCCCGGCCAGGGCCGCCGAAGGCTGGGACGGCCTTGGGCGTGATCGGTGACCATCAAAAAAACAACCGATAGCTCTGCTTCTTTCGACGTTGTGCACGGTCGCTGTGGCGAGTCGGCGCGCAAAATAAGCGCTGGCCGCGCTGATCTGCGCGCGTCGAGCTGTCCGCCGGAGCGCAGCGCTCGAACGCCCCGTTTCCTCTGCTCGTTCACGCAGAATTTGCCAAATTCGTTATCTGGCGCGAGCCTCGACCCGAGTTTTTGGGGCGTTTGTGGCTGAAACGGAATTAGTGGTAGGGTTCAGAGTGGCCGTTCCGCAAATGCGAGCGAACTGGGCAAAGTACACGATGCGTTGCGCGAAGCGCACCGCTGAGCCACTGCGGAGCGCGTTGCTTTCGGCCATTCCGGACGCGCTCAGAGCCGAGATTCGGGAAGTTGGGCCGCTCGAATGGCTGCCGGCGCGAGTCTTTGCGGAGCTGTGCGAGTCGATTCGGGCGGGCGCGGGCCCCGAGGGCGCGCGCGCGTTTTGGCGGCAGTCTTTGCGCGAGGCGATTCGTCAGCCATTTATTCAACCCTTGGCGCGCGGCGCCTTCTTCTTGTGGGGCAGAACGCCGGCGGCACTCGTGCGCCGTACGCCGCAGGCGTGGCAGCTCGTGTCGCGCAACTGCGGCGAGATGAAGGCGATCGAATCGGAGGAGGAGGGAGCAATCATCGTGCGCGTCGAGCAGCTCCCTACTGTGTGCCGAAAGCAGGGCATGCTCAACATGTGGGAGGGCGGCTTGATGGGGCAGCTCGACGCGATCGACGCCGAGGGTTCGGTGGTCACGCGCGCAGAGCAGTTTCTAGCCCTCGGCAACGCCGACTTCATCATGCGCTGGAAGCGGCCGTGAAGCTCGCGCACTCGCGCGCTCGCGCTGACCGTGCGCACGGGTCGCAGAACGCAGCGCCAATTGGCGCGAGTCGGAGCGCCGGCCCGCTCGTGACGCGGCGCTCCCGACTCGCATAGACCTTTTTAGTGGGGGCTCAGCGGCGAGATTATCGCACCGCCCGCGCTTATTTTCGCTGAGCCCGTGTCCACTACTTCACGTGGACGGTCGGGCAGCCGAACGTCACGTCGACTTGCTGCGCGCCGGTCGTCTCGACCATCCGGCAAGTCGCGCCCTTCAGGACGACGGTTGGCGGCGTCGTGGTCATGTCGAGCGACCAGCCGTCGGCTGAGCCTTCGGGAATGGTCGTGCCGTCGATCACCACGTTGATTTGATCCAGGTCCGGCGGTGTCGAGCTCAGGTGGAGATCGCAGGTCCGAATCAGACCGGTGGTGATGCTGGTCAGCGCCTGACTCAGCGCCATCACGCCGCCCGCTGCGCTGACCGCAAAATAGCTGGGCGGAGCTTTTGGATTCGTCGCCTCACCGGCGACCGCGACTGCGTTCAAGGTCGCCTCGTACGACTCCGTGCCCGGGATGCCGACGACGAACGTTCTCACGTTGGCCTTGGCCAGCGCGGTCACGACCATGGTCGTGGCTGTATCGTCGAGACATTTGCCCGGCCCTGCCGGATCGAGCTTCGGGTCGCAACAGTTGGTGTTCGGCGGGCACTTGCCATCCATATTCACGGTGCAACTGGCGGCCTGACACGTCAGCGCGGTGTCGCAATTCGGTCCGCCGTCGGTGGCCAAGAGCACGTAGCGGTCGCCCTCGAGCTGGGCCCCGGCGCCCTTCGTGAAGTAGTCGAGCGCGCGGCTCAAGGCGGCAGCCGTAGGAGTCGCGCCCCCGGGGGAATTGTCGGTCAACGCTTGCTTGATCGCGGCGATGGTCGTCGCATTCGAGCCCATCGCCACCGCGGGCGTGTTGCCCGCGGGCAACGAGCAATCGCTCGGCAGGGGCTTCGAAGGGTCGCTCGAGCTCGGAAAGAAATCGAGCCCGTAGGCAACGCTGCCCTTCGTCGCGTCGACGGCGCTAGCGAGCGCCGTCGACAAGGCCGACCATTTGCTTTCGCCCGTGCCGCCGCCGGCACCGGAAGAGCCAGCTCCGCCGGAGCCGCCGGAGGAGCCCGCAAAGGGGTCTTTCATGCTCAATGATTTGTCGACCACGAGCAGCACGTTGACCGCGGTGGGAGCCGCGCCGAGCTTGGTCCCACCGCAGGTGTCCGCGCCACCGTTTCCAACGTCGTTGTTGCCGCCGATGCCGACGATCAGCGAGCCGCCGCTGTTGCTCGCAGCGCCATCGCCCGAGCCGCTGCTGCCACCTCCCGCGACGAAGCTCGTGCCGTGAGAAGAGCCGCACGCGGACGCCGCGAGCACGGCGGGGATCAAACAAGCGAGCAGAATGGTTGCTTTGTTCATGATCAGCCCGCCGGGAAGACGCAGATACCGCCCGTGCACGGCACCGAGTTGCAGCAATTCGCGGTCGACGTGCACTGCTGACCGTACGCGCCGCAGGAGGTCGTACCGCCCGTGCCACCGGTGCTGGT
>Ga0207667_10002591_pt1 | contig 22450 bp, 19 predicted proteins | sample KBSCornC52_FD_184301 | JGI IMG/M metagenome (GOLD analysis project Ga0207667, IMG submission 184301) | Corn rhizosphere microbial communities from Kellogg Biological Station, Michigan, USA - KBS Corn C5-2 (SPAdes) (version 2) | ecosystem: Host-associated > Plants > Roots > Rhizosphere > Soil ...
ACCAGTACGATACTATTGTCCGTCCGCTGCGCCGCTGGCTGCAGGCGCAGGGCGTGACGTTCGTGCACGACACGAAGGTGACCGATGCGGACTTCGTCTCCTGCGGGGACGGCCATCGGGTGTCGACGCTGCATGCCGTCCGGGGCGCAGAGCCGTTGACGTATCCGATCGGCGCCGACGATGTCGTGCTGTTCACTCTCGGTTCGATGACGGCCGACGCCACCTATGGCGGCGACGCCTGGCCCGCCCCGCTGGTGCGCGACAAGCGCGACGGCGCATGGACGCTCTGGGAGAATCTCGCGCGCAAGGTGCCAGGCCTGGGTCGGCCCAACACGTTCTGCGGCAACGTGGACGAAACCAAATGGCTGTCGTTCACGCTCACGATGCGCAGTCCGCTGCTGCTCGAGCGGATCGAGGCATTCAGCGGCAACGAAGCGGGCACCGGCGGGTTGATGACGTTCAAGGACTCTTCATGGCTGATGTCCATCGTCGTGCCGCATGCGCCGCACTTCGCCAGTCAGCCGGACCACGTCCAGACGCTGTGGGGCTACGGTCTGTTCGTGGACCAGCCGGGCGACTACGTCCGCAAGCCGATGGCCGATTGCACGGGTCAGGAGCTGCTGACCGAGCTGGTGCACCAGCTGGGCTTCGAGGACATCCTGGCCGACGTACGTGCCAGCACCACCGTCATCCCCGTGATGATGCCCTACATCACCAGCGAGTTCGAGCGGCGCGCCGTCCAGGATCGCCCGCACGTGATTCCCCACGGCGCCAGGAACTTCGCCTTGATGGGCCAGTACGTCGAAATTCCTGAAGACTGCGTGTTCACCGTCGAATACTCGGTACGTTCGGCCATGCACGCCGTCTACGGGCTATTCGGCGTGGAGCGCGCCATTCCGGCGATCTATCACGCCATCGCCGATCCAGCGGTCAGCGTACAGGCCCTGCATGCGCTCCTGAAGGGCAGCACGCCGGACACGCCGGCCACGGCCGAGGCGGCCTGAGTTCGGGGCTCGCCCCGCGGGGGCGAGCCGTGACCCCGCGAGGTCCAGCCAGGTCTACTTGCCCTGGATGAGGTCCATGATCGGCGGGAACGTGAACGCGAAGCCGATGCCGATCAGGACGAAGGCGACGATGCTGGTCCTGCCGATGTCGACGTCCGCGTCGCGCCAGCGGCGGTTCAGCACGAACCAGCTCGCCAGCCACACGACGATCGCGCCCGAGGAGACGCCCGAGAGCGCCCCGGTCGGCTTGTAGACGTTGAGAACGTGCGAGATGGCTGGGAACGCGTCGCCGAGCAACGCGAGCAATCCCAACGTCGCGCAACCGATGCCTGCCGCGGTCAGCGCGGCGGCCCCGGGGCCCGTGCGGAGTTCCACCGCCGCGGATTGGAGGTCGGAAGTCGCACGCTTGCCGGCTTGCAGGGCAGAGCCTGCCGATGTCTGGATGGCCATGATCATTCTCCGTTCATCAAGTGGATGTTGGCGCCGCCGCGAACGGGGGCGTACTTGTTCAGGAAGGCGCCGAACGCGCCGGCGGCACCCGTGGCCACGAAGGCCGCGAGGGCGAACACGAAGACGGCCTTGCGCAGCGACGCGAACTTGCCGAGCTGCACGCCGTACTTGCCATACACGTAGGCGACCATCGTCATCGCGATGGGCGCGATCCACGCCACGTGCTCCTTCCATTCCATGCCGAGGGAATGCCAGCCGGACGTGGTCGGGCTCGACTGGAGAAGGTACTTCGGATACGCGGCCAGGTCAGCGCCCGACGGGACCGGTGCCCGGTACCACGGGTAGACGACATAGGCTCCCGAGAACACCGTCAGCCAGGCCAGCACGACCATGGCGATGAGGTAGGTCCGCAGCATCGACTGGTCGTTCGACGGCGCCGCCATGACGGGTCCGCCTGCGGTCATCCTGTAGAACTCCGCGATCGCGCCGCTGAATGCGAGCATGAACAGCGCACCGAATCCCATCCCGTGAAGAACGGTCATCAGATCTCTGAATGTGATTTCCATGATGGATCTCTCCTTGATTCAGTACGTCACCTGGTAGGCGATGTACGTTGAGGCCTTGTTGGTGGCAGCCGCGTTGCGCAGTCCCTTGCCGGCCGAAAACAAGAGATGGTTGTGATCGTCGAAGTTGACGATCGCGCCGACGTTGAACCCGTCGCTGCTGCCCGCGCCGGACACTTGCTCGCTTCGATGGAAGACTTCGGCACCGAGGGTGAACATCTCGCTCAGTTCCCGTTGCACTTCCCAGCCCACGAACCAGCTGTTCCTGGCCCCCGCAGCGCGGTTGATCAGGTAGCCGGCGCCTCCGTAGCTGGTCCACTTGCCCCATGACTTCTGGAGCCAGACGGGCAGGTAGAACTGCGATGCGCCGTTGCCCAGGCCCCGCCCGTCGTCGCCCGTTGGGGCGATGTACAACGGGAAGAAGCCCACCTGTGGCGTGCCGTCGCCCTCCTCGACGAATCGATACTTCGCGCCGAGCTCGGTGTCGCCATACCCGCGCTGCACCGGTGCGCCGGCGGGGTGGCTGAACGCGTAGGGCGCGACGATGTGCAGCTGCAGGTTCGGCAGCGCGCCGTAGTTGAACTCCAGGTGCGGAAGGGTTCCGGCGCGCCCATCGCGGGTCACCGTCTGTTGCGAGGCCACGTAGAACTCGTAGTGATGGAGTTCGACCGGTTCCGGGTCATCGGTCTGGAACGGCGGCCCCGCGTGCACCGCGTCCGACGCGACGAGCAGTGCGAAGGCGATGACCGAAGTCACCACGCCCACGCTCCAAGACAATATGTGCCTGCTCATGTCCTTCACCTCGATTTCCTTGTTCGGTGGTGATGAGCATAGGAAGCGGCTCAGGCCCACCCTTGCGTGGGATCAAGCTCGGCAGGCCAATGAACATTGCAGTCAGGCTCATGCAAGTTTGGCCAGGGAATCGATGCCGATGAGGGTCTGCTGACGTGGATCAACGCGAGGCTGCGCGCGTGGCCTAGCCGGTCGCTACACTGGTGCGGATGTCCCGCCGCTTCGTCACTCGCCTGGGCTCCGCGTTCATCGTGGTGCTGTCGCTGCTGTTCTCGCAGCTGGCGCTGGCGAACTACGTCTGTCCGGCCGAGGCCGACGCCATCGCGATGACGACGATGATGGCTTCGGGCCAGCCTTGCCGCGACATGGATCGAGGCCAGCCGGCGCTGTGCCACGAGCACGGCGCGGCCTCGCCGCAATCCTTCGACCCGATCAAGACACCGGCGGCCACGTCGCCGATGCTCGTGCAGATGCTCGAGTTGCCACTCGTGCCGGAGGTCGATGCGGCCGTCGCCGCGCCCGTGGATGACCCGCGGGATGCGCGGCCGCCACCCGAACCGCTGTTTCTCTCCACGCTCAGGCTGCGAGTCTGATCCCTGACGTTCGCTGACCGCACCGGTCCCGGCTCACCGCCGTGCGCCCGGCGAGTTCCCGTTCGTCCGTGGAGTTCCCATGTTCCTCATTCCGACACGCGTGGCCGCACTGGCCATCGCGCTGCTGCCCATCGCCGGCAACGCCGCGCCACTTTCTCTTGACCAGGCACTGACACTGGCCGTCCAGCGATCCGCGACCGCGCGTGCGGCGCGCGCCGAGACGGCCAGCGCACGACAGGCTGCCTACGCCGCCGGCCAATTGCCCGACCCGACCTTCAGCCTGGGCGTCGACAACCTGCCGGTCACCGGTGCCGACCGCTTCAGCACGACGGCCGATTCGCAGACGATGAGGCGCATCGGCATCAGCCAGGAATGGGTTTCGCAGGACAAGCGGGAGGCGCGTCGGGCCGCCGCCGACGCCGCGGTGGATCGCCAGGCGGCGATGACCGACACCACCGTCGCCGACACGCGCCTGCAGACAGCGCTTGCCTATGTCGATGCCTATTACGGCGGCGAGGCGCTGCGGTTCGCGATGCTCGACGAGCACCACGCCGACGAGGCGATCGAGGCGGCGCGGGCACGGCTCGCTTCGGCAACGGGCGATGCGCAGGACGTGCTCACCCTCACGGCCGCGCGCGGCCTGGCGGAAGACGATTCGGCGGACGCGCGCCAGGCGCAGGCCGACGCCGCGCTGGCGCTGCAGCGCTGGATCGGGGTGCCGATCGACCTGCTCGAGCCTCCAGGCATGGGAAGCACCCCGTCGGAAGCGGCCTACGTCGCCGCATCGCCTGCGGTGAGGTCGGCGCAGCGCGAGGTCGACGTTGCGCGCCGCGAGGCGGCGGTCGCGGCTTCGGAGCGGCAACCGGACTGGTCGTGGCAGCTGTCCTATGGCCAGCGCAGCGGCTACCCGGACATGCTGTCGTTCGGCGTCAACATCCCGCTGGCCGTCGCGCGCGCCGAACGCCAGGATCGACAGGTGGCCGCGCGGGTCGCGCTCATCGAGAAGGCCGAGGCACAGGTCGAGGAGGCGCGGCGCGCAGCGACGGCGGAGTACCAGGGACTGGACAACGATGTGCAGCGCCTGGTCCGGCGCATCGAGCGCTTCCGCGCCACGGTCGTCCTGCCCGCCCACCAGCGCACCGAGGTCGCGTTGGCGGGCTATCGCTCGAACCGCACGCCATTGGCGGCCCTGTTCGAGGCCCGGCACCTGGAAGTCGATGCGCAGCGCCGGTGGGTGGCCCTGCAGCGTGACCTGGCGCGCACCCAGGCACGGCTGGTCTACAAACCCGTCATCGAAGGAGTGCGGCCATGAAGCGGAACGCCATCGTCGTCGTGTCGGTCGCCGCGGGCATCGCGCTCGCCGCGGGCGGCTTCCAGCTTGGCCGCTCCATGGGCCGCCAGGCGCCGGCATCGGCTGCGGCCGCCCCGGCCTCGGCGGCATCGAATGCGCGCCAGGTGCTCTACTGGCAGGATCCCATGGTGCCCGGCACGCGCTTCGACAAGCCGGGCAAGTCGCCGTACATGGACATGCAGCTGGTGCCGGTCTATGCCGACCAGGCCGATTCCGGCGTCAAGGTCGCGGCCGCCGTGCAGCAGGACCTCGGCATCCGGACAGCCATCGCGCGGCGCGAGGACGTGTCCGCGTCCTTCGACGCCGTCGGGACGGTGCAGTTCGACGAGCGCCTCGTGGTGGCGGTGCAGACGCGCGTGCCGGGCTACGTGGAGCACCTGGCCGTGCGCGCCCCCATGCAGCGCGTCCGGGCGGGACAGCCGCTGGCCACCCTCTTCGCACCGGACTGGCTCGCGCCGCAGGACGAGTGGCTGGCGCTCCGGCGTGCTGGCGCATCGCGCGAACTGGTCGATGCAGCGCGCGACCGCTTGCGGGCGCTGTCGGTACCCGACGACCTGGTCCGCCGCAGCGAGCAGGCCGGCACGGCGCAAGCGCGCTTCACGCTGACCGCCCCCGTTGGCGGCGTCATCGCCGAACTGGGCGTGCGCGAGGGCGCCGCCGTCGCGCCCGGCGCGACCCTCTTTCGCATCGCCGGGCTCGACAAGGTCTGGGCCGTGGCGGAGATTCCCGAAACGCAGGCCGTGCACCTGGATCGCGGCGCGAAGGTCAAGGCCATCGTGCAGGCCGACGCGACGCAGGCCTTCGATGGCACGCTCGATGAGATCCTTCCCCAGGTCAACGCCGGAACCCGCACGCTCCAGGCGCGTTTCGAAGTCGACAACCGCGCCAGACGCCTGGCGCCGGGCATGCTGCTGCGCCTGCAGGTGTCCGGGCCGATGCGCTCGCGCCTGGTGGTGCCGGCCGAAGCGCTCGTCCGCACGGGCACCCGGACGGTCGTCATCGTGCGCCGGCATGACGGCGCCTTCGAGCCGCGCGACGTGCGCCTGGGCGTGGACCTGGGCGACCGCGTCGAGGTGTCCAGCGGCCTGGAGGACGGGGACGCCGTCGTCGCCAGCGGCCAGTTCCTCATCGACTCGGAGGCCAGTCTCCGATCGGTGACCACGCGCCTGGCCGGCGCGCCGGCGTCGGCGCCGTCGTCGGCTGCCCGGCCTGCAGCCGGAGGCGCGCAATGATCGCCGCACTCATCCGCTGGTCGATCACCAATCGCGTCCTCGTCCTCATCGCGGCGGCATCCATCGTCGCGGCGGGGGCGTGGTCGTTGGCGAGGACACCGGTCGACGCCCTGCCGGACCTGTCGGACACGCAGGTCATCGTGCGAACGACCTATCCGGGCCAGCCGCCGCAGGTCGTCGAGGACCTCGTCACCTATCCGCTCACGACGACGATGCTCGGGGTGCCCGGCGCGAAGACGGTGCGCGGCTACTCGTTCTTCGGCGACTCCTTCGTCTACGTGCTCTTCGACGAGAAGACCGATCCGTACTGGGCGCGCTCCCGCGTCGTCGAATCCCTCAACCAGGTGCAGGGCCGCCTTCCGGCCGGGGCCACGGCCGCGCTCGGGCCGGATGCCACCGGGGTGGGCTGGGTCTACGAGTACGCGCTGGTCGATCGCACCGGGCAACACGACATCTCGCAGCTGCGCGCGCTCAACGACTGGTTCCTGAAGTTCGAACTCAAGACCGTGCCCGACGTCGCGGAGGTCGCGAGCATCGGCGGCATGGTGCGGCAGTACCAGGTCGTCCTCGACCCCGATCGCATGCGCGCGCTCGGCGTGACGCAACGGATGGTCGTCGACGCACTGAAGAACGCCAACCAGTCTTCCGGCGGCTCGGTCGTGGAGCTGGCCGAGGCCGAATACATGGTGCGCTCGCGCGCCTTCCTGAAGTCGCTGGACGAGTTCCGGGGCATCCCGATCGCCGTGGCCGGATCGACGCCCGTGTTGCTCCGCGAGGTCGCCACGGTGCAGCTCGGGCCGGAGATGCGGCGCGGCATCGCCGAGCTCGACGGCCAGGGCGAGGTCGCCGGCGGCGTCGTGGTGATGCGCTCGGGCAAGAACGCGCGCAGCACGATCGCTGCCGTCAAGACCAAGCTCGCGGCGCTCAAGCCCGGCCTGCCGCCCGGCGTCGAAGTCGTGGAGACCTACGACCGCTCCAGGCTCATCGATCGCGCGATCTCGAACGTGCAGGAAAAGCTGGCCGAGGAGTTCGTGGCGGTCGCACTGGTCTGCGCCCTGTTCCTGTTCCACCTGCGTTCGGCCCTGGTGGCCGTGCTGGCACTGCCCGTGGCCGTCGCGGCGGCGTGGGTGGTGATGCATGCACAAGGGATCAACGCCAACATCCTGAGCCTGTCCGGCCTCGCGCTCGCCTTCGGGGCGGCGCTGGACGGCGTCGTGGTCCTGCTCGAGGCGTCGCACAAGCACATCGAGGGGTTCGAGGCACTCGAAGGCCGGCGCCCGACCGCCCCGGAGCGGTGGCGACTGGTGACCGAGGCCTGCGTCGAGGTCGGGCCGGCGCTGTTCTTCTCGCTGCTGGTCATCACGCTGTCGTTCCTGCCCGTGTTCACGCTGGAGGCCCAGGAGGGACGTCTCTTCTCGCCCCTGGCCTTCACGAAGACCTACACCATGGCGGCGGCCGCCGGCCTGTCGGTGACGCTCGTGCCGGTGTTGACGGGCTGGCTGGTGCGGGGTCGCATCCCCCGCGAGGCGGCCAACCCGATCAACCGCCTGCTGATGGCGATCTATCGGCCGGCGCTGGAGGCGGTGCTGCGCTTTCCGAAGTCGACGCTGGTCGTGGCACTCGCCGCGCTGGCGCTGTCGGCCATACCCGTGGCGCATCTGGGCGGCGAATTCATGCCGCCGCTCGATGAAGGCGACCTGCTGTACATGCCGTCGGCCTTGCCGGGCTTGTCCGCCGCGAAGGCCGGCGAGCTGCTGCAGCAGACCGACCGCCTGATCAAGACGGTGCCGGAGGTCGCCCGCGTCTTCGGCAAGGCGGGACGCGCCGACACGGCGACCGACCCCGCGCCGCTGGAGATGTTCGAGACCACGATCCAGTTCAAGCCACGCGAGCAATGGCGGCCGGGCATGACGCCGGACCAGGTCATCGCCGAGCTGGATCGCGTGGTGAAGGTGCCGGGGCTGTCCAATGTCTGGGTGCCGCCGATCCGCAATCGCATCGACATGCTCGCCACGGGCATCAAGAGTCCCGTCGGGGTGAAGGTCGCCGGGCCGGACCTGGCCACCATCGACCGGTTGACCGCGCAGGTGGAAGCCGCCGTCAGGCGGGTGCCGGGCGTGTCGTCGGCGCTCGCGGAACGACTGCGCGACGGACGCTACATCGACGTCGAGGTCGACCGCGCCGCAGCGGCGCGCTACGGGCTGTCGGTGGCGGACGTCCAGGCCATCGTGTCGACCGCGATCGGCGGGCAGGACGTGGGCGAGGTCGTCGCGGGGCGCGAGCGGTTCCCGATCAACGTGCGCTACCCGCGTGAGATCAGGGATTCGCTCGAGCGCCTGCGCGTCCTGCCGTTCGTCACCGACAAGGGCGCGCAGCTGCTCCTGCAGGACGTCGCCCATGTCGACGTCGCCGACGGCCCGCCGATGCTGCGCAGCGAGAACGCGCGCTTGTCCGGGTGGGTCTATGTCGACGTGCGCGGCCGGGACCTGCGCGCCGTGGTGCGCGACATGCAGGCCGCCGTCGCCAGGGACGTGACGATGCTGCCCGGCTATGCCATCTCATGGTCGGGCCAGTTCGAGTACCTCGAGCGGGCGGCCGAACGCCTGCAGCTCGTCGTGCCGGTGACGCTGGCGGTCATCTTCGTGCTGCTGTACCTGCTGTTCCGGTCGGCTGCCGACGCCCTGCTCGTGATGGCGGCCGTGCCGTTCGCACTCATGGGCGGGTTCTGGCTCGTCTGGCTGCTCGGGCACGCCGTTTCCGTCGCGACCGCCGTCGGGTTCATCGCGCTGGCCGGCGTCGCGGCGGAATTCGGCGTCGTGATGCTGGTCTACCTGCAGAACGCCCGCAAGCGGCGCCTGGCCGCCGGCGAACCGGAGACCGACGAGACCCTGCTCGCGGCCATCCGCGAAGGCGCCGTGCTGCGCGTGCGGCCCAAGGCCATGACGGTGGCCATCGTGCTGGCCGGCCTCGTCCCGATGATGCTGGGTCATGGAACGGGCTCCGAGATCATGTCCCGCATCGCCGCACCGATGATCGGCGGCATGGTCACCGCGCCCGTGCTGTCCATGCTGGTCATCCCGGCCGCGTGGCTGCTGGCCGAGCGGCTGAAGATGCGCCGGGGACTGCGCTCGCGCCATTGAATCGCCGGTCCTGTCGTGATGCACGGCGCCCGTCGCGGCGTCGCGAGCGGATCACATCGTCGCGATGTAGTCGGCCAGCGCCCGGATGTCGTCCTCGTGCAGCTGGTGGGCGACGGCGTTCATGACCGCTCCCAGGGGGCGCTCGTCGGGGCTCATGCTCAGGACGGCCAGCTGGCGCAGCAGGTAGGCGCGCTGCTGGTGCGCGAGGCGCGGAATGGCGCCGTTGCCCTGGCCCTGGTCGCCGTGGCAGCTCGCACAGGCCGGCAGGCCGCGCTCCGCAAGCCCCGCGGTGAACAGCTGCTTGCCGACGCGCGGATCCTGGAGCGCCTCGACTCGCCCCGCGGCCGCGGGCTGCGCGGCATAGTAGGCCGCCAGCTGCGCGATCTGGGCATCGGTCAGGTCACGTGCGATGCCCCACATGTAGACGGCGCCTGCCGGATCGTGGCGACGCTTGGCGCGCAGGCTGCGAAGTTGCGCGTCGATGTAGTCCGCCTGTTGCGCGGCCAGGTGCGGGAAGTTCTCCGAGGACGACAGGCCTCGCTGCCCGTGGCAGTTCGAGCACACCTGCTCGGCCAGGGCCTGGCCGGGGACCTTCGGATCGCCCAGCGCGCGGGAGCGCGACGGATCGGCACAGGCCGCCAGCAGGAAGGCGCATGCGAGCGCCGTGATCGAGAGGAGGGGCTTCATCGTGGGTCTCCACTCAGTAGGCGAACCAGGCGTACACGAACAGGGAATCGTTGTCGCTCGCGTTGCGGCCGAAGCCGTCATAGTTGCGGGCGCTGCCGTTGAAGCGCTGGTAGAAGGTGTACTGGGCTCCGATGCGCAGGTTCTGCCATGGCAGCCAGTACGCCTCGAGCGTTTCGCCGGTCGTCCTGGGATTGCCCGTCAGGTTGCCGTTGACGCGGGTCGATGGCGCCGCAGCCGACGATGCCGTCGTGATGGTTCCCGACAGCGGGTCGTAGCCCGATGACTGGTTCAAGGTGTTGGCCGTCCCGGACAGGTCGAAGTACGAGGCGCTGCCGCCGTACGTCGCGCGCCAGGTGTACGACGCCCTCGCGCGCAGCAGTCGCAGGACATCGGACTGCGAGCTCGGCGACAGCGCGTTGCCATGCGCGTCGACGAAGGCCGGTATCTGCCCGGCCAGGAAGCCCGGATAGCGATGTTGCTGGCGCGTGGCCACGGCCTGCAGCGTCAGGGCGTGCGGATCGAGCAGCCACTGGTACTGCGCGTCGATGGACGAATCGCGGAAGCGATGCAAGGTCGTCGGGTCAGCGACAGCCGGATCGTCATACACGTGCGAACTCATCGTGGCGCCGCCGATCATCAGGGTGCTCGCACCCCACGCGAAGTTCAAGGCGCCGCGCACGTAGGGCGCGTTGCCCTGCAGCCGGGTCAGCTCGGATGTCGGCTGGCCCAGCTTCATGAAGGCCAGGACGCCGCGCGTGGTCCGGTAGGCGCCGGCCTCCAGATAGAGACGTTCGTCGAGGAACGCGTACGCCGTGAGTCCGGACGTGTTCCCGCCCGTGCCGTAGCCCGGGTAAGGCGACGCACCGTCGATGAACTGGCTGCTCGACGGGCTGGGCACCGGCACGTACTGCATCCACGCGGCCACCGTGTTCCAAGGATCCGCGACCGATGGATTGTTGTTCGCGCTGACGCCCAGGACCAGGTCATGCGAGCTTCCGACGAGGCGGTCCGCGTAGCGGATGTCCATGTTGTCGGCCGCCGCATGCCCGTGGTACTTGCCGGACGCGTCCTGGCTCGCGTAGGGGTCGTAGGTGTACTGCAGGAAGGCGCCGACGTTGTCGGTGATGCGCCCACCAGCGAACACGCTGGCCGACGCGAGCACGACGTTGTTGTTCTTCGAGAAGTCAGCGGAAGGGTCGTCGCTCTTGCTCGTGTTGCGCACGGACGATACGCTGGCCACCGCCATCATCGCCAGCGGGATGCTCGTGCGGCTGCCGATGGTGTAGCCCGTCAGCTTGAACATGCGGCCGTAAGGCGTCAGCTCCGGGTACTGCCCGCCCGCATGGCAGGCCTGGCAGTTCTGCCCCGTCTGCCGATTGAAGACGGGGATGGCGGACGCAGGCAGCGCATGGGCCGCGGCCACGACGGCCACCAGCAACGCGATGGGACGTCGATACGCCAACGCCAGTCGCGTCCTCGTGCGGGCAAGCAGTTCGTGCATGGCACATCTCCGTCGAAGCTTGTGGCCATTGCATGCCTTGCGGGCACGCGACGAATTGACGGCGCGCAATCGTCGCCCTCGAACTGGCTTGCGCCAGCCTGAATGCGGCAACGGCCCCTCAGGACGGCGTGGCGAGGCCGGATCGTCGCTGGCTGGTGACCGGCTCGATCACCTCCCGCGCCACTTGCGCCAATTGGTCGACCAGCCATGCCAGGCCCGGATCCGCATCGTCGGCCGCGCGCCATGCGGCGCAGACGTCGTGGCCGGGCACCTCGAAGGGCAGCGGACTGGCGACCAGGCCGAGCGTCTCGCACCACACGCGCGCGATGAAGGTGGGCACCGTCACGAAGGCCGGCAACGCGCGCACGACGAGCGGGCTGGTCGCGAAGTGCGGGCTCGAGAAGATGACGCGCCGTGCATGGCCGGCGGCCTCCAGTTGCTCGTCCACATGACCGCGCAGGCTCGCGTCGAACGAGGTGAGCACGTGCGGATGGCGGAGGTACTGCGCCAGCGTCACCCGGCGCGCGCGGATGGGAAGCTGCTGCGGCGAGAACAGGCACACGAACGTCCAGCTTGCCAGCGAGCGCCGGCGGTGCCATGCGGGCGAAGGCGGCAACGAGCCGATGGCCAGCTCGATGCCGCCGTCATCCAGCTGGGCTGCCGCGTTGGCGCGCGTGGCGTCCACGGCGATCACGCGCGCATTCGGCGCCCGGTCGGCCAGCCGTCGCAGCAACGCCGGCATCAGCGCGACCTCCAGCGAATCGCTCAGGCCCAGCCGCCAGGTGCGCTCGCTCGTCGCGGGATCGAAGCCGGGTCGGTGCCGCAGATGATCCTGCACCGACGCGAGCAGGGGCGCGGTCGCGCGCGCCAGTTCGTGCGCGCGCGGCGTCGGCGCCATGCCGTGCGACGTCCGGACGAAGAGCGGGTCGTCGAACGCCGCGCGCAGCCGCTTGAGCGAGGCGCTGACCGCCGGCTGTCCCAGGAACAGCCTGGCCGCGGCGCGCGTCACGTGGCGCTCCTGCATCAAGGCGTGGAAGACCAGCAGGAGGTTGAGGTCCAGACCCCTGAAATCACGCGGATCGATGGTGTCCATGCGTTCAAACGATTTGAGTGATGAGGTGCCCGTGGCTATCGTGAGATATCGACGCGACTCCATGCGCCGGCCAACAAGGAATCCATCATGAATCATGCAGCCAATCCGACCGACCTCCTGTATGCCCGGAAACTCGTCGTCATCGGTGGAACGTCCGGCGTCGGCCTCGAGGTGGCGCGCGGCGCGGCGAGCCGCGGCGCGCGCGTCGTCATCGCGGGCCGCGACCGTGCGCGCGCGGATGCAGCGTGCACGAGCCTCGAGGGCGACGTGGTCGCCCATGCGCTGGACGCCGGCGACGGCTCCGCCCTGGACGCCTTCTTCGCGCAAGTCGGTCCGGTCGACCATCTCGTACTGACACTCAGCGGCGGCGAGGGCGCCGGCGAGTTCGCGTCGCTCGACCTGGGCGCGCTGCGGCGCGGGTTCGAAGCGAAGTTCTGGCCGCAACTCCAGGCCGTACAGGCCGCGCTGCCGTCGCTCGCGCCCACGGCCTCCATCACCTTCGTCACTGCGGTGTCGGCGCGCATCGCGCGACCGGGCACCACCGGGCTGGCGGCCATCAACGGCGCGCTCGAGGCCATGGTCGGCGGCCTGGCGCGCGAGCTCGCGCCGCGGCGCGTGAACGCTGTCTCGCCCGGCGTCATCGACACGGCGTGGTGGAGCCAGGCGCCCGCGACCGTGCGCCAGGCGGTCTTCGAGGAGCAGGCGCGCACGCTGCCGGTGGGCCGAGTCGGCCGGCCCGAGGACGTCGCGCAGTCGGTGCTGTTCATGGCCACCAACGGCTTCACGACGGGCAGCATCGTCGAGTGTGATGGCGGATTGCATCTGCTGTGAGCCGCAGACGCGCCACGCATCACGCGCCAGTGCTGCATGCGCCGCGTCGCTCGCGCCGCTTCGAGCCCGCGTCCCGTCGTGAGGGGACCCGCTGGCCGATCAGTGGCTCTTTGGACCGGCAGCGGGCGCACCGGGTCCTGCCAGGGTGCGGACCGCGTCGCGCGTGTCCATGTGATCGGATGCGGTCGCAGGATGAGCGCAGCGAGTCACCGACAGGTTCGATCCGGTCGGGGTGACGCGTTCGCAGACTGCCGGGGCGACTGGAGGCGTCGAGACCTCCGCGGTCTGTGGTGCATGCATTGCGGGGTCATCCGCACATGCTGCCAGTCCCACGGCCAGGGCGGCACAAAGGAGGCTTTTCATTCGTGAGCACCTTGACGATCGAGGCAAATGGGCCCTGGGTGCGTCCCTGCCACGGGCAGGATGCCCGCACGCGCGGGGGATGGGTTCGACGGGAAAGCGATTGATCGAGCCGCATGACCAGAGATATCGCACCAATCCAGCGACGTGACAAGACGCGGTATCCAAAGAGTTCCCGAGAGGCACTGCATGGCGTCGGACGCGCCGACGCGAACCGATCGCGGCCTTGCCTTCGGGAATCGGCGCTATTTCTTCGTCAGCAGCAACTGCCCTGCGCTCTGCAGGCGCCCCTTGAGGCCGCCGGCGATCAGGCCGAGGACACCGGGCAGCGCGATGTCCATCTTCACCGCGGCGTCGAGCACGTCGACGACGCCCGAGACCGTCTGGCCCAGCCCCGAGACGCTGAACGTCAGGCGATCGCCATCCCATCGTTCCTGGCAGTGCCCGCCGCCGCCGGGCAGTTGGCCGACGATCTTCGAGAAGCCTGCTTCGATGCGCCGGCGCGCCTCTGCACGGCCGAGCTGGTGGGGAATGGTGACGGAGATGGGAGTGGCCATGGCGCGAGGGTGGCGCGAAGAGGCGCGCCCACAGGCCCCCGGCAGCAAGAACGGCGCCCGACGGCTGCAGGCAGGGTGCCGCACGTCCCGTCGCGCCAGGCGGCGCAGGCGCATACTCCGGCCAAGCTGCGAAAGATTCCTTCATGCCGAACGACTACACGCTGGTCATGCCGGTCGCCCTCCCCGAGCAGTCTTCGGTCGCGACGGTCTATGACTCGACGAATCTTGCGGACGCGTATGCGGTTCGCCTGCCGCCCGGCACCTCGGGCGATCCGGACGTCCTGTGGCGCTTCGTCATGTCGCAGCAGCCGGCCTGGATCGGATGGCTCACCGGTCTTCGCGATGCGATCGTCGCGTGCTTCGGCCTGAAGACCGCCAGGCAACTGTCCACGCTCCCGGCCGAGAGCCGCGGTGACCGCATTGCCTTCTTCAAGGTGTACGGCAGGAGCGAATCCGAAATCATCCTGGGCGAAGACGACAGGCACCTGGGCTTCAGGCTGTCGGTGCTCCGCAGCCCCGACCTGTCCCCGGCGGCCGGCGGCGTGGTGACGGTCTCGACCGTCGTCCACTGCCACAACCGCCTGGGCCGGGCCTATATCGGCGTCATCGCGCCCTTCCATCGCCTGGTCGTCAAGGCGAGTCTTCGGCGCGCGGCACGGGTCGGCTGGCCCCAGGCCGGCCGCGGGTAGGGGCCGCTCGCCCCGCACCCTCACGCGCGCACGACCGGCATCTCGTCCCAGCGCGTGGTGTAGCGCGGCGAGCGCCGCTCCTGCCGGGTCGCCCACACCGCGATCTCGGCGCCGTTCGTCGCGACGGCCGTGCTGCCCAGGCGCACCGAGTCGCGGCCGAAGCGGTTGTTGAGGGCGTCCATCGCCGTCATCAGGCGGGCACGCGGATCGGCGGGCGCGGGCGCTGTCGGTGCCGTCTCGGCCGTCGCGGCGAAGAGGTCGAGTTCGCCCTGTTCGTGGCCGATGGCCTGGATGTCGCTGAGGATCGCGCCAGCCTTGGCGTAGCGAAAGCCTGCGCGGAACTGCGTGCGCACGGCCATCTCGGCGGCGCGCATCAACACCGCCGTGTCGCCCGTGGGCCGCGACAGCGGGACGGTCACGTTGGCGCTGTGCTGGCGGTCGTTCGTGCGGAACGGGCTGGTCATGAAGTACACGCCGATCGCGCCGGCGACGCTGCCCTGCTGGCGCAACCGCTCCGCCGCGCGCGACGCGAATTCGCTGACGGCCTCGAGGATGCCGTCGACGTGGGTGATGGGCGTGCCGAACGAGCGCGAGACGAGGATCTGCTGGCGCGTCGGTGGCGCGTCGTCCAGCGCCATGCACGAGGTGCCGTGCAGTTCGCGCAGCGTCTTCTCCAGCACGACCGAGAACTGGCGCCGCAGCGTGGTGACGTCCGCGCGCATCAGGTCGAGCACCGTGCGCACGCCGCCCGCGTTGAGCTTGCCGGTCGTCTTGCGCCCGACGCCCCACACGGCGCCCACGTCCGTCGCCGCGAACAGCGCGTCGAGCTCGGCGGGCGCGAGCCGGCCGAAGTCGCAGACCTGCGCAAGCTGCGCCGGATAGCTGCCCGGCGCGCGGTCCGCCGTCTTGGCGATGTTGTTGGCCAGCTTGGCCAGCGTCTTGGTCGCGCCGAACCCGACGCTGGTCGGCAGGCCCGTCTCCTTCAGGATGGTCGCGCGCATGTGGCGGCCGGTGGCCACGAGGTCGTCGCGCACGCCGTCGAAATCCAGGAACGACTCGTCGATGCTGTAGACCTCCTGGCGCGGCGCGTAGCGGGCCTCGATGGCCATCATGCGTGCGCTCATGTCGCCGTACAGCTCGTGGTTGGCCGACACGGCGACCAGGCCCGCCGTCTTCTCGAGATGGCGCACCTGGAACCAGGGCTGCGCCATCTTCACGCCCAGGTCCTTGGCCTCGTTGCTGCGCGCGATGCAGGCGCCGTCGTTGGAGCTGAGCACCACCACCGGCCTGCCGACCAGGCGCGGCGCGAACACGCGCTCGCACGACACGTAGAAGTTGTTCCCGTCGATCAGCGCGTACATGCCTGGCCCTGGTGTCGTGATAGGGAAGTTCGTTGAAGAATCCCCTCGCAAACGGCCGTGGCCGTCGTTGCCGTGCTCGCGAGGCATCGAACCTCGCTCCGCGCGGCGCCTGGTCCACAGCCGTTTGCGAGAGGATTGGGCAGCATCAGTACTTCGCTCACGACTTGTTCAACGAACGTCCCGATCACGACACTAGAGCAGCGACTTGATCACCGTGGTGACGACGCCCCACACCTCGAGCGGCGCGTCTTCGGTGATCTCGATGGGCGCGACCGGCTCGTCGGCGACCAGCCGCAATGCCGCGCGCCTGCCGCGTCCGGCACTCGCACGCTCCAGGCGCCGGCAGCGCAGCTCGCCGTCGACCACCGCGATGATCACGCTGCCATGCGCGGCCGTGAGCGCGCGGTCGACGAGCAGCGTGTCGCCGTCGGCGATGCCCGCGCCGCGCATGTCGTCGCCGGCCGCGCGCATCAGGAAGGTGGCATCCTGGTGGCGGATGAAGACGTCGTTGAGGTCGTGGCGCCGGACGGTGGAATCGGCGCCGGGCGCGCCGAAGGCACTCGACGTGCGCCGCACCGCAGGCGCGCCCGGACCGTCGCGCCCGGCCGGCGCGCCGTCGGCGAAATCGTCGGGGCTGTCCATGCGGGCAGTGTACGTCGGGAGGCCGCCGCAGGCCCCCTCGCGTCAGGCCGTCGACTCCGCCAGCCACTCGGGCAAGCGGCCTGCACGGCCAGGCTGTCCATTCATACAGCCACGTCAGCCGCGCGCCAGCCGCGCCGCCAGGAGCTCGCGCAGGTGCTCCGGATACACGGGCTTGGTGAAGTGCGCATCGAAGCCCGCGTCGGCGGCGCGCTGCTTGTCCTCCGGCTGGCCCCACCCCGTGGTGGCCACCAGCAGGATGTCGCGTCCCCACGCACTGCGGCGCACGCGGCGCGCCACCTCGTAGCCGTCGGCGCCCGGCATGCCGATGTCGACCACCATGGCGTCCGGCGGCGCCGCGGTCGCGCACTCGATGGCCTGGTGGCCGTCGTGGGCGACCTGGACCTCGTACCCATCGAGCTCCAGCATCATCGCCACCGACGCCGCGGCGTCGACGTTGTCGTCGGCGACGAGCACCCGGGCATGCATGAGCGGGCCGGGGCGGCCGTTCTCGTCGCGCGGGCCCTGCGCCGACGCGTTGCCGCGCGACTTCTCGATGACCGGCAGAACCAGCCGGAACACGGCGCCGTGGCCCTTGCCTTCGCTGGAGGCCGTGATCTGTCCGCCGTGCATCTCGATGAGCGAGCGCGCCAGCGACAGGCCGATGCCCAGCCCGCCCTGCGAACGGTCGAGGGTATCGGCTGCCTGGTTGAACATCTCGAACAGGTAGGGCAGCACCTTGTGGTCGATGCCCACGCCGTCGTCGCGCACGACGAACTCCGCCTCGCCGCCGACGACGCGCACCGTGAGCTCGATGTTGCCGCCCGCATCGGTGTACTTGGCCGCGTTCGTCAGCACGTTGGTGAGCACCTGCGACAGCCGCAGCAGGTCGGCCTGCACGCAGGCGCGCGGGTCGCGCACGTCGACCGCGAGCCGGTGCCGGCGCGCGGCCACCAGCGGCCCGACGGCCTCGACGGCGCTGTCGACGATCGCCTGCAGCGTCACCGGGCTGAACTTCAGCTCCAGCTTGCCGTTGGTGATGCGCGCGACGTCGAGCAGGTCGTCCAGCAGCATCGCCATGGACCGCGACTGGCGCGCGATCATCGCGGCGCATTCGGCCAGCCGCTCCGGCGTGAGCGACACGTTGGCCAGCAGGTAGGCCGCATTGCGGATCGGCGCAAGCGGGTTGCGCAGCTCGTGGGCGAGCGTGGCGAGGAACTGGTCCTTGCGCCGATCGGCGTCGCGCAGCGCCTGCTCGGCGCGTTCCAGCGCGGCGATGCGGTCGCGCATCTCGTACTGGCGCCGGCGCGCGCGCAACGCGGCCTGGATCGCATTGGACAGCGTGCGGATGGACGTCGGACGGTCCGTCACCGTCACGTTGCTCAGGCGCCGGCCCAGCGCGGTCACCGCCGCCGAGGCGTCGCCGCGCAGCGCCAGCACGATGGGGACGTCCGACCACTCGGGCTGGTCGTCGAGCGCATGCACCAGCCGTACGAAGGCCGGATCGACCAGCGCCAGCTCGGTCAGGACCACGGCGCCGACCCCGCCGGCCAGTTGCTCGACCACGCCTTGCGGCCCGCGCACGACGACGACGCTCACCTGCTGGCGAGCCAGTGCCTGCACGGTGGCCTCGCCGTCGCGCGCCGTGGCCGGCGCCATCAGCACGCGCAGGTCCGCGCCCGCCGGCGGGCTCAACGCGTCCATCGGGCGGTCGCTCGCGGCTCGTCGCTCGCCGAGGGTTCGGTGCCCCCGGTCTCGACGGGAACGCCCGTGAGGATGCCCCGGAAATGCCGCAGCGGCTCGCTCAGGCGGACGCCCTTGCCGTCGAACTGCAGCTCGCGGATCGTGTGCTCGTGCGGCCCGCTGCGCTTCTTCATCACGGAGATCGCCTTGCGCAGCTGGCCCGCGTGCTCGAAAAAGCGCGTGTAGATCACCGTGTCGGCGAGGTAGCTGGCATCGCCGGGCGCGCCCATCTGCCCGGCGAGCATGCCGCTCTGCGCGGCGATCACGAAGGTCGACACGCCGCGGTTGCCGGCGTAGGCGAGCAGTTCGTGCAGCTGCGCGGTGAGGTAGTGGCCGTCGACCATCGCGTTGACGTAGCCGTTCAGGCTGTCGATCACCACCACGCGCGCGCGCTGCGCCTCGACCGCGTTCCGCACCATGTGGGAGAACTCGCCCGGCGAGATCTCCGCGGGGTCCACCTGGCAGATCGCCACCTCCCGGTGTCCGTCATGCGCTTGCATGCCCATGCCGCGCAGCCGCTGCAGCAGGCTCTGGCGCGATTCGTCGAACGTGAACACCACCGCGTGCTCGCCGCGCTGCGCGGCGGCGAGGGCGTACTGCAGGGCGATCGTCGACTTGCCCGAACCGGCCGGGCCGACGATCAGCGTGCTGGTGCCGGTCTCGATGCCGCCGCCCAGCAGGTGGTCGAGCGCCGTGACGCCGCTGGCCAGGTGCGTGACCTCGAAGTCCTCGCCGTGATCCGATGCGGTCAGTCGCGGGTACACCTCCAGGCCGCCGCGCAGCAGCTGCAGGTGGTGGTAGCCGGTGCGGAAATCGCTGCCGCGGAACTTCACGACGCGCAGGTGGCGCAGCGCGCGGCCGTAGACCGGCGCCTGGTGCTCCAGCGAGATCACGCCGTGCGCGATGCTCTGGAGCTGCAGGTCGGAGCCGTCGGCCGTGCGGTCGTCCAGGAACAACGTGGTGCAGGCGCGGCCCGTGAAGAACTGCTTGAGCGCGAGGATCTGGCGCCGGTAGCGCAGCGAGTTCTGCGCCAGCAGCCGCAGCTCCGACAGCGAATCGAACACCATGCGCTTGGGCGAGTGCCGCTCCACGGCCTGGAGCACCTTGCGCGTCGTGTTGCTCAGCTCGACCTCCGACGGGTGGAAGATCGTCAGTTCGTCGGCGGCGTCGGCGCCCGCCTCCTCGCCGTGCAGCTCGATGATGCGGATCCCCTCCAGCGACCAGCCGTGCGATGCCGCGCCGTCGCGCAGTTCGTCCGCGGTCTCCGACAGCGTCACGTACATCGTCGACTCGCCGCGACGCAGGCCTTCGAGCAGGAACTGCAGCGCGAGCGTGGTCTTGCCCGCGCCGGGGTTGCCGTCGACCAGGTAGAGGCGGTCGGCGATGAGGCCGCCGTGGAGGATGTCGTCCAGGCCGTGCACGCCGGTCCGGGCGCGCGGGGGATCGTGGGGTTCTTTCATCATGGCGTGCGGCCTGCGGAGGTTTGAGGCGCTGCCGGGCAAACGGCGTGCGCGACAGTTGACGCTATGAAAAAAGCGGGATCGATAGTTATGACTGACTTCCGCTCCCGTTGGGCACCGGCCACGGCGCCGGGGACTTCACTTCCTTGAGGGTGAGGATCGTCTGCATCGCCTTGATGCCCGGCAGCCGGCGCACGGTGGTCATGGCGAAGTCCGCGTAGGTGTCCAGGTCCTGCTTGACGACCTGCAGCAGGAAGTCGGAACTGCCCGCGATGCTCCAGCAGGCCACGATCTCGGGCAGGTCGCCGACGGCGCGCTCGAACGCGTTCGCCTCGGTCTCGCCGTGGTCGCCGATCGACACCATCACGAAGGCCAGCACGCCCCAGCCGAGCGCCCGGCGGTCGAGGTTGGCTTGATAGCCGGCGATGACGCCCTCGTCCTCCAGCCGCTTCACGCGGCGCCACGTGGGCGACGTCGACAGGTGCACCTTCTCGGCGAGCTCGGCGACGGTCAGGCGGCCGTTGCGCTGGAGCGCGGCCAGGATGCGGGAATCGTGGGCGTCGATAGGGTGAGGCATGGCCATTCCAGTTGAATGACCGGATCATAGTTTCCATGCCTCGATTCTGGTGATGCAGGGGCATGAAAAGGCAGCAATTTCCTCTGTCGCCGCAATAGGATGACTCCCTGACGCAACCAACGGGGAATGCCCATGCTTTCAGGCTTCACGCCACCGTACACGCCCTCGGGCCGCTCGGCCCTCATCCCGGCGCCGCCCTGGCACTACGCGGGCCAACTGCTGTCGCTGGCGTTCGGCGTCGACCGCGCCGCGGCCCAGGCCCTGCTGCCGGAAGGCTTCGGCCAGGCCACCGGCGCGGCGGCCGCGCACTTCTGCGAGTGGCAGTCCACCACCGACGGCAGCGAGCTGCTCGACCCGGCCTACTCGCAGTACCGCGAATTCCTGGCATTGGTGGAGGTCGAGCGCGCGGGGGCACGCTGCTTCTACTGCCCGTTCATCTATGTCGACCAGGACCTGTCGATGGCGCGCGGCTGGCTGCAGGGCTGGCCCAAGAAGTTCGGCAGCGTCTGGCTGACGCGGGCCTACGAGCTCGACCACCCCGCCGCCGCGCCGTCGCGCGCGGGCAGCCGCTTCGGCGCGAGCCTGGCCGTGAAGGATCGACGGCTCGCCGAGGCGGCGCTCACGCTCACCGGCGCCGCCGCTGCGCCGATCGGCTTCCTCGCGGCGCCGAGCTACGGGCTCGTGCCGGCGGCCAGCGTGCTGGGCACGCCGGACCGCGGACGCCCGACGCTGGCGCGCGCCAGCGTGGAGAACAAGGTGGCGGGCCCGGCGCATGCCGCCACGGGCACGCTGCGGTTCCTCGAGAGCCCGCGCGACGAGCTCGCGCTGCTGCAGCCCAGGGCCGTGACGGCCGCGAGCGTGTCGACGTTCGCGATGACCGTCACCGGCGCGACGGTCGCGTGAGGCGCCGCAGGGGGCTGGCGCGGGGCCCGGCGAGGCCGGCGTCAGGCACCGACCCGGATCGCGGCCGGCGCCGGCAGGGATGGCGCCAGGACTGCGCGATCCAGGTCGATGCCAGACACCTCCGCATCGCCCCGGCGCGTGCCGCGTCGACCTTCGCGCTGCAGGAGGTGCCTGGCATCGGTTCCTCCGCGCCACGATGCTCGCGACTGCGCAGTGTCGCCGCGAAGGAAGCGGTGCCTGGCGCCGGCCCGGGCGGGGCCGGCGGCGCAGCTCAGGCGACGTTGAGCGCGTCGACCCCGAGCGTCGACGAGTTCGACGCCGTCTCGTCGAACGTGCCGTGCAGCGAGGCCATCATCGCGCTGTCGAGCGACAGCTCCATGTAGCGGTAGCTCGATCGGATGGCCTGGCGCACCTGCGCGATCTCGTGCGCGCTCGGCGCGTGGCCCAGCAGGGTCGCGACGATGTCCAGCGCCTCCCACGGGTGCGTGTCGTCGTACTCGGCGTGCACCTTGAGCCAGCGCATCGCCGGCGAGCGGATCTCCTCGGGCAGCGACTGCGCGTAGGTGTCCTGCGAGCACACGACGCACGACCACTCGCCCGTGGCCCCCTCCACGGCATAGTTCGTCGCCGCGATGGCCACCGCAAGCTCGGCACGGTCGCACACCACCCAGCACCAGTGCGCGAGGGCCTGCATCTCCTCGATGTCCGCCCCGGAGCGCAGGTCGCTCAGCGTCAGGCCCGCCGCGGCCGCCCAGTTGGCCCAGTGCTCCGCGTGCTTCTGCTCCACGCGGATGTTCTGGATCAGGTAGCGGCGCGCCATGTCCGAGCCGACGCTGTCGCCGTAGGCCGCCTTCTTCAGGTTCATGGACATGAAGCGCGGGAACTGCTCGATGGTGGGCCAGATGCCCAGCATGATGCGCTGCA
>Ga0207667_10002594_pt1 | contig 22426 bp, 16 predicted proteins | sample KBSCornC52_FD_184301 | JGI IMG/M metagenome (GOLD analysis project Ga0207667, IMG submission 184301) | Corn rhizosphere microbial communities from Kellogg Biological Station, Michigan, USA - KBS Corn C5-2 (SPAdes) (version 2) | ecosystem: Host-associated > Plants > Roots > Rhizosphere > Soil ...
TGAATCGCAGAAGCTTCTGTAGCGGATCTAGGCCACCTCGTACGATCGAGATTTTTTTCACAGGGAGGACGGGAGGACGGGAGGACGAGACAGAGGCGAGAATTTTGGGGTACGCGCTGCCGCCAGCGAGTCGCAGCAGCGTCGCCGGCTCAACCCTCCAGCTCTCTCTCGAGGGAAATATTTTTGGTGTTGGTCCTCCAAAAACAAAAATGCGTTCTCCCCTCCGCCGCACCTCCCTGTAAAATCTCGGATCTCTCAGTGAAGCTACAGCAACTCTTCGGAGACGACGTGGGCGTGGACCATGCGGCGAGGGCGCGCGCCAAGGTCGGCGGGGTCGCCGTAGACGGTGGCGGCGGGGAACGGAAAGATCGAAATGTCGAGCTTGGTCGAGCGCGGTCCACCGCCCTTTTTCAGCGGGATGCCCTGTGCGCTCAGCTCGACGTCTGGATCGGCGCCGCTCGGTAGCTCGAGGTGGGACGTGACCTCGATGGCTAGCTGCACGCTCTTTCCGCGCGGGACCTGCAGCTTGCGTTGAGCCAGCGCCTGCGCGGTCTGGCGCGCGACGCGAGCCCACGCTTCGCGATCGCCGCTGGCGTTGCCGAGCACGCTCGAAACTAGCTTGCCCTCGCTGTCGATGACCAAGACGAACGAAGCGCTGCCGTTGAGCGGCGCGGTGGATGCATACGCGGCCGCCTCGAACGCGTATGCATCCACCGCGCCGCTCCCGCGACCGAGCGCCACGTCGCTGTTCGTCATGCCTTGCGCCAACGCCTGGTCGAGCCGGCGCTTCACGCGCGTGGCCTTGGCGGCGCGCGCAGCCGCGGGGTCACCGCGATCGAGGAACGGATTTTGGCCGTCCACACCCAGCGCCGCCAAGCTGAGGTGCGGGGCGGCGGCAGACGCGGCCGGAGCGGGAGTCGGCGCATCTTCGCCGGGCGACTCTGCCGACGCGCCGTCCTGGCCCGCCTCGTCATCGACCTGCATCGGCGCCGCCGAGCCGCGCAGCGCGGCGCCCGAGCGCGCCCGACCGACCTCGATCGACGCCTGCTCGGCCACGGGCGCGGCCGCTTCGGCGACAGGTGGAGCATCGACGACGACCTCGATTTCCGAGCGCGCCGGTGGGGACGAAGCGCTGGCGAGCGGCGCGTGACGTTGGCTGCGCGCCGCGAAACCCAACAACGCGGCGTGCAGCGCGAGCGCGAGCAGGGCCGAGCGAGTTGGCCAACGCCTTCCGATTGCTCGCCCAGCCACGCCCGAGGCTTAGCTCGGCGCCGGACTCCTGGCTACCCGTTCGCCCTCGCGTAGCGCCGCCGCCGCCAAAACGCACAGCAATGGCGACAGGAACAGGTGGTAGCGGTCTTCACCGAAAAAGACGACGTGGGTCAACGCCGTGACCAGCACCGTGGCCATCACCATCCGTCCGACGGCGCCCAGGTACGGGCGCCCCGGCACCGGCAAGAAGGCCAGCAGCGGCGCCACCACCGTCAACCAGTGAAACGGGTGCTGCTCGTCGGCAATGCCGTAAAAGATCAGCCCCGAGATCAGCAACAAGAGGCCGACTTGCCAGTATTGCTCTTCGCGCTTCAGACGACCGAGCGGTAGCGCCACCACCGACAGCGCCGCCGCCGCCAGCAGCCCGAGGTGCGTCGCCGTCAGCAGCCCGCGCGCCGCTTCGCGTCGTTCGTCGGGCCAGGCGCCGGGATCGGCTTCGTGCACGTACTCGACGGCGAACGACTCGTGATCGAAGGTTTGCGCCAGCTTTTTCGGGGCGAGCGAGAGCCAGTGGCCGGGCCCTTCTTTGATTTTGCGCCAGCCCACCTGGGCCCAACAGTCGTCTTGCTGCACTTGACCGGTGACCACCGGGCAGCCGTCCTTGCCGTGCAAGGTTTGAAAGCGCCCCGTCTCGGTGATGGCTCCGATGGCCAAATTCCAGCCCCCGTTGGTGGAGACCAACGCGCAGCCGTCCATGCGCATGCAGTTGCGCGCCGTCCAGGGCAGCACCAACAACAGCGCCACGCCCAGTGTGACGGCTCCGCGCAGAGCGGCGCGCGAGAACGGGCGAGGCTCGCTCAGCGCGATCAGCGGCACCAACAGCAAGCTTGCCGGACGCATCAGGGTGAGCGCGCCCAAAATCACGCCGCCCAAGACGGCGGCGTGCCAGCGCCCTCGGAAGTGCAGCAGCGTCCACACCAGCAACACGAGCAAGAACGCCGAAGCGATCTCGGTCATGACCAACGGGCAATACGCGATCAATCCCGGGTGCAAGGCCGCCGCACCGCCGGCCACGCGCGCTCGCGTCGAGCCCAGATGCGAGAGCGCGATGCGATGCACCAAGATGGCGGTAGCGGCGCCCAGCACGGCGTTGAGCAGCGGCGCCACCAGCAGGTGGCTGCCGAACACGCGATAGAACACGCTCAACAGCGCGCTGTAACCCACCGGGTAGTGCGTCCACGGCTTCCACAGCAAAACGCCGTGGCTGAGCACGTCCTCCGAGTAGCCCAAGCCGGCGGCGATGCGGCTGGCGCCCAGGTGATAGTAGTGGCCGTCCCAAACCGGCTCCCGCGCCCAGGCGATGGCCACGAACAGCCGCGGCAGCAACGCGACCATGCCGAGCGCCCACGAAAAGGCGACGTCCTCCGGCCGCCGCTGCGGCGCGGGTGCAGCCGTCAATGCGGAGCTTCTCCCTCGGTTCCGGCGCGCCACTCGCGCAAGCGCCGCAGGTAAGTCTTCGTTACCTGGGTCGGATCGAGCTTCAAGAATTTGGCCAATTGCTGCACGAAGCCGCGCGTGTACACCAGCGCCGGCAGCTCATCGAAAGCTTCCCGCTCGATCGCCGCCAAATGCGAGACGGAGATCTTCGTCTCACGCGCAATGTCCGCGAGCTCGACGCCCATGGCTTCACGCACCTTGGTCAAGAGCCGTCCCGTAAACTCGGTCTCGGCGTTGATCTCGTGCGACAGCTCCTGACGCAGCGCCGCGCGCTCCGCCAAGATCGCGCTGTCGGCGGCGGGCGAGCGCGGCGCTTCGGCTTCGGTCTCCGGGAAAATCGAGGCGTCGTAGGCTTTGCGGCGCAAAGGATCGAGCAAGGTGTCGTGCGCCTCTTCGATGCGTGCGCTTTCGCGGCTGCGCTCGACCTCGTCGAGCAGCGACGTGAGCGGCAGGCTGCCGGCTTGGTACAAGTCGCGCTGGCGCTTGTACGCGCGACGCAGCTCTTCGTCGGTGGCGCCGCGGTGCGCGAGCAGCACTTCGTACAAGTTCAGATGCACGGGCGACAGCGACACCATGTCGGCTTGCCGTTCTTGATCGCGGCTGGCGGCCAGCGCCAAAATGCGTCGCGCAATGCGCTCCAGGTTGCGGGCGCCCTTGCTGGTCGGGCTGTCGATCAAGACCGGTCGCTGGTGCACCACGCTCAGCCACACCGAGTCGTCCTGCTCGATGTGCCCGACGTAGTCGAAGTTCACGCCCAGATGCCGGCGCGCCAAATCGACCATGGCCAAGCCCAAATCGGTGTCGGCGCGCAGCCGCGCGCTGTTGATGACGAGGCGAGGGCGAATGCGCGACAGCTCGGACGCGGCCAATTGTCCGAGGCTGGTGTCGTAGCGGGCAATGGCGTGAACCAACGCCTGCGGCGCCGGTAGCGGGCCCAGCTCGGCCTCGGCGCGCTCCACGAGCCGCAGCTTGAAGCGATCCTTCACCAGCGCGCGCCGCAGAGCCCGCACGAACGCCGCGCGCACGAAGCGGTAACAAGCTTCGATGCTGGGCGGCTCGGGCGCGCTCACGCAAATGCCGAAGTCGGCCGTCAGGAACAAATCGAGGGTGGCGGGCTGGGTCCCGGCTCCCAGGTCGAGCAAGACGTAGTCGGCCTCGAGGTTCCGAAGGTCGCGCGCCCAGCGGGCTTTCCGTCCTGGCCGCAGCGGCACCGTCGAGCCCGCGCGATACACCTGAGGCACCAGCGAGAGACCCGGCACCTGCGTCGGAACCGCGGTCAAGTCTTCCTCCTCGGCGTCGTCACTCGAGGCCGCGGACGCACTTGGGCCCGAAGGCCCACCCGTTAGAGAGGAGAGCGGGCCCAGCCCCAGGGCCGTGTGCAGCTCCGCCCCGGCCGGGTCGGTGTCGATGAGCAGGACCTTGCGGCCCAGTTGCGCCAAGTACACCGCGAGATTGACGGCGACGATGCTCTTGCCGACCCCGCCCCGACCGCCACCGACGGCAATCACGTGCTTGACCCCCAGGGGAGGCGCCACGTTCGCCGAAGGGGGCGCGCCATAGCTGGGTGGCGGGGAGGACGGTATCGTCATCGGCCGGGGAACGTACTACGCTCCGCCGCGCAATGTTGAGCTTCCGAGCGGCCTCCGCCCTGGCGCTGTTTGCCTTATTGAACACGAAGCTGACGACCTGTCGCTCCCCCGGAGAGAGCGCGGCCGATGCCTCCCCGACCCGTTCTGAGACGAAGGACGTCAACCTGCCGGGGGTCGACACCTCCAGTCTGACCAGCCGCGAAAAATCCGAGTGGTCCCGCTTCGTATCGGAGCTGCGCTCACCCTGTGCAGACCAGCCGGTCAGCGTGGCGCAGTGCGTCTCGGAATCGCGCAACTGTAAGGCCTGCGTGCCCGCCGCCAAGGCGCTGGCCAAGCAAGTCCAGCGCGGGCGCCCGCGCCAGCAGGTCGAGGCGTTTTACAAGGCGCGCTTCGGGGCCGACCAGGTGAAAGAAATCACCCTCGAGGATTCACCCTCCAAGGGCAATCCGGGCGCGCCGGTCCTGCTGGTCGAGTTCGCCGACTTCCAGTGCCCGGCCTGCCGCGCCGCGCGGCCACTGGTGGAGGAGGCGCTCAAGAAGCACGACGGGCAGACCCGCCTCGTGTTCAAGAACTTTCCGCTCAGCATCCATCAATACGGAGAGAAGCTGGCCCGCAGCGCGCGCGCCGCGCAGCAGCAGGGCAAATTCTGGGAAATGTACGGAGCCCTGTTCGACAACCAGGATCGCATCAGCCCCCAGGTGGTCGACGAGCTGGCCAAAGGCCTCGGCCTCGACATGACCAAGTTTGCCAAAGACTTGGAGAGCGAAGCGGTGGCGGATGCCGTATCGCGTGACCGCAAGCAAGGCGAACGGCTCGACATCCAGAGCACGCCCACGATCTTCATCAACGGCCGCATGTTCCCGTCCACGCCCGACTTCGCCGAAGATCTGGAAGACTGGATCAACCTCGAGGTGGAGATGACGACCGGCGCGCCAGCCACTTCCGCGCCCGCCCCCGCCCCGTCGGGCGCCCCGGCGCCTTCGGTAGCCGCGCCCGCGCATAGCGCAGCACCAGCGGCCAGCGTGACCAAGAAACCATGAGAGTCGTCGTCGACCTCGGGTGTTTCCCGACCGGCCGACACTACCCCGGCATCGCGCACTTGCTGCGGGTGGCGGCGTTGGGGTTGGCCGAAGGCTTTGCCGGCGACCACATCATCGCCGACTTGCCCATCGTCGCCATCGACACCGAAACCACCGGGCGTGACCCGGCGAGTGACCGCGTGGTCGAGGTGGCGTGCGTGCGCTGGGAACGCGGACAAATCACGCTGCGCAAGAGCTGGCTCATCAATCCCGAGCGCTCGATTCCGAAAGAAGCCTTCGACGTTCACGGCATCTCCGACGAAGCGGTCAAAGACGCGCCCGTGTTCGCCGCCATCTTGCCCGAGTTGCTCGAGGCCATGGCCGGCGCCATTCCGCTCGCCTACAACGCCGAGTTCGACCGCAAACAACTGACGTCCGAGCTGAGCCGCCTGGCCGCCCCCGCCGCTCCCCCGCCCGCCTTTCAAAAGAACGTCGAGTGGATCGACCCGCTGGTGTGGGCGCGCGAGCTGCAAAAGCTCGAAAAGAGCCGCGCGCTCGGCGAGGTCGCGGCCCGCCTCGGCATCGAGCTCAACAACGCCCACCGCGCCACCGACGACGCCGAAGCCGCCCTCAACATCTTCATCAAATTCCAAGAAGACACGCGGCTCCCCAAGCAATACGGCGCCTTCCTCAACGAGCAGCGCCGCCTCGGCCGCGCCTTCGAACAAGAACGCGTCCGCTGGCGCGCCTGAGCCAATCGACCGCCTCCGGGCTGCCGCCCTTCGGGTCTGCGCTTTGCCCTTAGCTCGTGTCGAGTACCTGATTTCACAGGAAGGACAGAAGGACAGAAGGACAGGAGAGTTGATTGTTCGCCGCGCCTTCGGCGCGCAACGCGCCACCACACTCCCGGGCGGCAGCGCGAACCCCCAATTCTCTGCTCGCCCTTCTGTCCTTCTGCCCTTCCTGTGAAAAAATCTCGATCGTACGAGGTGGCCTGGATCCGTCACGGAAGCTTCTGCGATTCGAGCTGCAGCTTGGCAGCCCCCGCACGAGCATCGCTCACGGTTGCGTGGGGCACGCGAGCAGGCTGATCGCGCGGTCGCTCGGTGCGCCGCCCAGCAAACGCAGATCGCGGTGCTCGCCGACGGGGCAGTCGGTCAAGAGCTCCGGCCGCCCGACGTTCGGCTCGCCCTCTTCCGCGTCGAGATAGCAGAAGCCGGAAAGCTCCAAGTGGCTCGCGTCGTTTTGACACGTCGCGAGCTCGGGCCCGGATAGCTGCGGCAACTGGCAGCGGCATAGATCCTTGCAAGAAGGATCGGTGCTGCTGCATTGACCTAGCTGCTGCAGGCGTCCCTGCACCGCTTTGCTCAGCGTCGGATCGGCGATGGCGGTCATGCCCAGCGCTTCGCAGGCGCAAGCGCCGCTCGTCTTGGGGAACGCCTGAACGACCTCGCACGGCACGCGGCCGTCCACGTCGACCGGCAGCGGCTCGCGCAAGCAACGCCGAAACACGCTGTCCGCGATGCGCGAATTGAGCGCTTCTACTGCTGGATTGTAGCCGTAATCGCTCGCGGACTTGTCGAACAGCTTCGGGCAAATCGACGCCACGATGCCCGAATCGCCCACCTGCTCCAGCAGCTGCAGGTGGCGAACCGCCGGATAGGCGCGGCCGTAGTACTGAACGATGTCGAGCGGGCCGCCGCTGGGAGGCTGGCACACGGGGCGGTTGTACTGTCGGTCGTCCTCGTAGCAATCGCAGCCCTCGTCGGCCTCGAGCGCGGCCTGATCGCACACGCGCGGCTGATCGAGCGGGAACGTGCAGGCGTACTGAAGGTCACGCTGGCCGATGTTGCGCTGCTCGTGGCCGTTGATGTTGTTGGCTTGCGGGTTGCTGCTGCTCGCCGCAATCAGGTGCTGCTCGGGCACGATCGGATTCGACTGTGGCACGGGCAGCTCCGTGCGCTCGAGCGGCGTTTCGAGCATGAACGGATCGGTCGGCGGCAGCGGTGGGCTCGCCTCCGGGTCTCCTAGAATCACCGGCCAACGGCCACGCTCCACGAGCTCGGCGGCCGTCAAGTAGCGCAAACCGTTACCGGTGAGGCTCGCGTCGTCGGCGATGTCCTGCCACGGCACCCCGACGATGCCCGCCAAGTACACGAGCGAGCGGTCGCGCGCCAACGCCCCTGCCGGCGCCGCGAACAGCGGATTGGCCACCGATTTGCCGTCGCGGGCGGTGACGGTCCGGGATTGCAGCGCCTCCACGTAGCGCTGGATCGGGTACATGAAATCGACGCCGAAGCGGCGCTTCTGCTGCCAGCAGCGCAGATTGAGATCGTCTTCGGCCACGTCGAGCGCGCCCTTGCTGCACTCGGCGTCTTTCATCGGATCCGGGCAACCCGCCGTGCGCGTTCCGGCGCAGCTCTGACAGCATTTGTCGTTCGAATTCTTGGCGCACGCGGATGTGCTGCGAAACATCGGCACCGTGCGCGACACCAGCCACGCCATACCGTCGTCGCGCAGCGAGCAGTCGTTCTCGTCCGAAAGCACGATGATGGCGACCAGCGAGTCGGAGCGCAGGAAGGCGGCGCGCTGCTCCAAGATTGCCTGGTCGACGCCTTGAGCCACGGCGTTGTTGCCCTGCAGGACGATGCGCGCCGGCGGCGCGGGATCGATCAGAAAGCGATACCAAGCTTCCAGCGTCGCCTCGTAGCCGCAGCCGTGCTCGCCCGCCGCCTGCACCTGTCGGCGCAGCTTGTCGCTGAAGACGCCGGCGTCGGCGTCGCCGGGCGGGCGCTGCTCACCATGCGGATCCCAAGCCAGGAAGCCTTCGTCGCGCCAAGTGCCGGGCAGCCCGCGCAGCTGTCCCAGCAGATGCGCGTGGTCGTCGGCGTCGGCCGACGCGCACACGTCTCGTTCGCCGTTCGCGCCGTGCGAGCCCAAGCTCGAGGTGATGACGCCGACGTGCACGTCCGAAACCGGCTCCAGCGACGACCCCGCCGTGATCAGCCGCTGCACCAACAGCGGCACCGCCTGCGCCAGAAGCGCCTGCTTGTCCGCCATCGAAATCGAGTTGTCGATGGTGAGCAGCAGGTCGACTTTGGTCACGGCGCGTTGGCGAAACACGTCCACGTCCCAGCCCGGTGGAGCGCCGGCTACGCCTTCGAGCCCGCCGATCAACAGCTCGGTACGAGCACCGCACGCGCCGAACAGCAGCCCAAGCACGCACACCGCCGCCCCCACCAACCGCGCAATCCACAGGGCGCGACGACTTTCCACGATTGAGCCCCCGGACACGGCTCAGCGCTTCGGGTCGTGCCAGAGGGTGCCGGGCGCCAAAATGCGATTGGCTTCGGCCGGGCCCCAGCTGCCTTTTTCGTATTCGTAGATGGGCGTGGCGTCGCCCAAGATCGGCTCGACGATGCGCCAAGCCGACTCGACGCTGTCGACGCGGGCGAACAAGTTGGCGTCACCGCGCAAGGCGTCACCAATCAGGCGCTCGTAGGCGCCCATCTCGGCGGGATTTTGCTGGGTGACGAACAGCTCGGTGCTGTCGCCGGCCATGGCTTCACCGGGGCGCTTCACGCGGGTGCCGATGGCGATCGCGAAATCCGGTCCCAAGCGGAAGCGCAAGTAGTTGCCACGCTGCGCGACCGTCTCTTTGAACACCATGTGCGGCGGGCGATGCAGCTCGACCAGCACCTCGGTCACGGTGACCGGTAGGTTCTTGCCGGTGCGCACGTAGAAGGGAATGCCTTCCCAGCGCCACGAATCGACGAAGAACGAAATGGCCGAGTACGTCTCGACCGTGGAGTTTTTGGCGACGCCTTCTTCGTCGCGATAGCCTTGAAATTGGCCGCGCACGCAGTACTCGGGCGAAACCGTACGAATCGATTTCAAGAGCTGCGTCTTCTCGTCGCGCAGCGCTTCGCGATCGCCAGCCGGCGGCGGCTCCATCGCCAAGAAGGCGATCACCTCGAGCAGGTGGTTTTGGACCACGTCGCGAATGGCGCCCGCCTCTTCGTAGAAGCGCCCGCGACCGGCGACGCCGAACTTTTCGGCCATCGTGATCTGCACGCTCTTCACGTAGTTGCGGTTCCAGATCGGCTCGAACATCGAGTTGGCGAAGCGGAAGTACAAAAGATTCTGTACCGGCTCCTTGCCCAAGAAATGATCGATGCGAAAGATGTGCTGCTCGTCGAACACGCGGTGCAAGGTGCTGTTCAGCAGCCGCGCCGACGCCAGATCGCGACCGAAGGGCTTTTCGACCACCACGCGCGCGCCTTGCGAGCAGCCGCTGGTGCCGAGCGCCTCCACCACGTTCGAGAAAACGCTGGGCGGAATCGACAAGAAGTAGACTGGATTTTTGGCGTTCGCTTCGTCCAGCGTCTGCTTGATCTTCTTGAACAGCTCCTCTTTCGTGTAGTCGCCGTCGACGTAGCGCAGGTTCTGCGAAAGGGCGGTGAACGCTTTCTCGTCGACGCCGCCGCCGTATTCTTGAACGCTCGCCCGCGCACGCTCGCGCAGGTTCTCGAGGCTGGAGCCACCCCGCGACACGCCCACGACCGGGAACGGCGTGTGCCCGCGCTTGAGCATCGAATGGAGGGCCGGAAAGATCTTCTTGAACGCGAGGTCGCCAGTGGCCCCGAACAGTACGAATGCATCAGAAAGCGGCTCAGGCATTGCTAGTCCTTATAAGGCGCGCCTGGCGGCGGAGGAAGCGTGCCAGGAGCCTCGCAGGCTACCATTGTCGCCGTTCGGCCGCCGAGCTGTTATGCTCGGCCAAGAAGCAGGGCCCCTTAGGCCAGGAGGAGCTTCGGCCGCTGATGACGGATGTGCGCGAACGCCGTGAGGGCAACAAGAAAAGCCCACCGCGCTCCGGTACGGGCCGCGAAGAGCTGCGCAGCACGTGGTTTCGGCCATACCTGCTGCGCCTGCGCGCCGAACGCGGTGAGGCAGCCTTGCGCGCGCTGTTGTCGACGGCCGGCATCCCCATCGGCCTGATGAACGACGACTCCGGTTGGCTCTCGGTGAGCGCCAACCGGAGTTTGCTGCGCGCCATTGCCTCGGCGCTGGGTCCGGGCGCGGTGGCCGATCGCGGAGCGTGGATGACACATCCGGAGTCGCTCGGCGCCTACGTGCGCATGCTGCGCGTCGCTTCCGCCCCCGAGGACGCCTACCGCTACCTGGCCGCCAACGCCGGCGAGACGACGCGGGTCGGCACCTGCGAGCTGAAGGCCGCCGGCCCCAGCTCCGCAGAGATCATCTATCGCCCGCGCGCCGAGAGCGAAGAGGGTCAAGCCGACGAGCTGTTGTGCGCCGCCCGCCGCGCCGAGCTCGCGGCCATTCCGCTCATCTGGGGCCTCCCCGCCGCCAGCATCGAGCACCCGCGTTGCTTGGCGCGCGGCGACTCCCAGTGCGACTACCTGGTGCGCTGGCGCTTCGGTCAGAAGCGGTCCATTGCCCTCGGCGCGCTGCTGGGCGCGGCCGCCAGCGGCGGCGCGGTGATGATTTCCGGCAGTTTGCTGGGCGCCACCATCGGCGCCGGCGTCGGCGCGGGCCTCGGCGCGGCCTTGGGCATCGCTTCGGAGCGCGTTTCCGAAGAGCGCTCGCTGCGCGTGTTCGAAAAGCACCGCATCGCCGCGCTCGAGCGCGGGCTCGAGGTGCGCGGCCATTTCCGCGAAAACGCCGCCGGCGACATGGTCGGCAGCGTGCTGGGCGGCAAATACCGCATCTTGCGCAAAATCGGCTCGGGCGGCATCGGCGTGGTCTACGCCGCCGAGCACGTGGCGCTCGGCACCGAGGTCGCGGTCAAGGTGCTGCGCGGCGCCGCCGCCATGGACGCCTCCGAAATCGCGCGGCTGCGGCGCGAAGCGCGCGTCCAAGGCTCCATCGAGCATCCCAACGTGGTGCGCACGCTCGACTTGGACGAGCTGCCCGACGGCTCCATCTACGTCGTGATGGAGCTACTGCGCGGCAACAGCTTGGCGTCGCTGCTCAAGCACAACGGCTTGGTGGCGCCGGGCTTCGCGGTGCCGATGTTCTTGCAAGTGTGCCGCGCGCTGTGGGCCGCGCACCAGCTGGGCGTCGTGCACCGCGATTTGAAGCCGGGCAACATCTTCATCTGCGACGACAAGGTCGTCAAAGTGCTCGATTTTGGCATGAGCAAGTTCAGCGAAGCCGAGTCGCTGACTCAGGACGGCTACACCCTCGGAACCCCCGAGTACATGGCGCCCGAGCAATGCATCGGCGCCCCCGTCGACGCCCGGACCGATCTGTATGCCCTCGGGGTGATGATGTTCGAAGCCGTCACCGGCGACCTGCCCATCCGCGGCCGCAACCGCCGGGAATTGCTCGAGCTTCACCAACGCGCCATCCCGCGCAGCATCATGGAAGCCCGCCCCGATTTGCCCCTGCCCGAGGGCTTGAGCCAAGCCATCGCCCAGTGCCTGCGCAAGCGCGCCGCCGAGCGCCCGCCCAACTCCAAAGAGCTCGAAAGAATGCTGGCCGCCATCCCGCTCGACGGCCTGCCCGAAGAATACCCCAACGACATCCCGCGCCACTCCTCCGACGCGCCCTCGTCCCGCTCCCTACCAGCTAGGTAGGCCCAGCCTGGCTGCCCAGCTGGGCAGCTCAATCCTGCGAGTCCATGCGCGGTGGTGGCACGACGATTGGGGGACCCAGATTGTTTTACAGGAAGATCGGAAGGGCAGAAGGCGAGCATTTTTGGGCGCCGCGCCGTTGCGGTAATTGCGTTGCGGTTCGACGCGCTCGAACGGGACGCGCGTTTCGAGGAGCTCGAACGGGGCGCGTGATTTCGACGCAAACGCCGGATCGCGGTGGCGCCCCATCCTGCTCTTCTGACCTTCTGCCCTTCCTGTGAAAAAATCTGGGTCCTCTGGGTGCCGTCCCAGCGCTATGCTCCGCCGCGAATGAAACGGCGCTCTTGGCTATTTGGTTTGCTGGCGTTTTGCGCGCTGATGCTGGAGCCGCCCGGCCGAGCGGTATAGAGGCGCCGATGGAGATTCGTGGTGGCGTGGCAGTCGGCTTCGCGATTGCGTCCCTGGCGAGTGGCGCGGCGCAGGCAGAGCCAACCCAACGGGTTAAGCTTCGCTACGCCGCGCCGCAGGAATGCCCGGATGATCTCGAGCTGGTGGAAGCCGTAGAGCGCTTTCTCGGTCAAAGCCTGCGCGACACCCGCGAGCAGGCCTTGACCATCGATGCTCGGGTTCAGGGTGACCCGCGCCAGGGTTATTCGGCCAAGCTGACGTTCGACGGCAGCGAGGGCTCTCAGGTTCGCTTCATCGATCACACCGATTGCAGCAAGCTGGTCGAAGCGGCGGCGCTGATGACGGCCATCGCGATCGACCCCAAGCGTGTCGAGCTACGGCAACGAGGGGAGCTCGTTGCCCCACCCCAGGCCGCGGCCAACACCGAAAGCGCCGTGCCGTCGCCACCGCAAGCCTTGACGACACCCGGCGTGCTCGCGGAGCCCCGCGCCGACAAGCCACCAAAGCCTAGCTCACCCGGCAGCAATACGAAGGGGGGAAGTCTGCGGCCCCGGGTCGCCCTGCTGGCCCTGGCAACTGGCGGCATACTGCCGAGCGTGGCACCGGGGTTGGGGGCGGAGCTGTCGTTCCGCTACCGCTGGCTCGAGCTCGGCGTCGATGGGCGCTACTGGGCCGCGCGCAACCAGACGGTCGCCGCGGCACCCGCGTCGAGCATCGACATTTCACTGGCGGCTGCGGGCGTTCGCCTGTGCGGCGTACCAACGTCGGGCAGTTGGTCATTGCTGCTTTGCGCTGGCGGTCAGCTGGGAGACATGCAGGGCGTCGGGCAAGGGGTGGACAACGCGCGAACGCGGCATGATGGGTTTGCAGCGTTGAACGGCGGCGTGGCGGTGGCTTACTCGCGAGAACGTCTCATGCCGATAGCAGGCGTCGATCTGTACGGCGCCCTGGCGCGCCCGCAGTTCGGCGTTCAGCTCAACGGGCGGGAAACCCTGGTGTTCAGAACGCGCCCGTGGGGGATGGGGGGCTTCGTAGGCCTGGTGTATCGAATGTGACGCTTCCCACTGATCCGACAAATGAGCCGCACGCTGGGGCGGAACAAAGGGGGGTGGCAGCTTTTGTTGAACAAGCCGAAGAGGCCGATCCAACGAAAGAGTCCGCCGGCTTGGTGCCGCCAGAGCTCGAGAGCGCCATCACCGCGCTATATCGAGAGAATTTCGAGTTCGTCTGGCGGAACGCCCGGCGCCTCGGGTGTGGCGACGACTGGATCGACGACGCCGTGCACGAGGTTTTCCTGGTCGCCAGCAGGCGCCTCGGCGAATTCGAGGGCCGGTCGAGCCATCGGACCTGGCTCTTTGCCATCACCTTGCGCATGGTGCAGCGAATGCAACGTGACCGGACGTTGCGGCAGCGACGCGTGACGGAGTATGTTCGGCAACAGCCGACGGCGGTGGGCAACGCTGCTTCCGAGAGTGAGCGCGCCCAATACCTGCGTTACTTGCTGAGATTGCTTCCGGAGGCACAGCGGGTCGTGCTGATCCTCGCGGAGCTCGAGGGCTTCACCACGAGCGAGATCGCCAGCACGCTGGCCATCCCTGCCGGGACGGTGCACTCGCGGCTGCGCGCCGCGAAGCAGCGCCTCGCCGAAGTCATCGAGCGCGAACGAGCCCTCGACGAAAGGTCGAACCCATGAACGGCATGGATGAGCTGGGGAGCCTACTAGCCGCCGAAAGGGCCGATGCCCTGCCAGTTTCCGCGACGAAGCAGGGCTTGTCCCGATTGCTCGGCGCGTTGGCGACCACGGCCGCGCCGTTGCCGGTCGTTACCGGCGTGCCGCACCCAGGCTGGTGGCTAGTCGGCAAGTGGCTTGGTGTAGGCTTCGTGGTGGGGGTTGCGGGCGCGGGAGTCGCATCGGTGGTTTCGTCACCCAGCGACGGCGCATCGCGGAACGCGGCAGCGCCGAGCTCGGTCGACGCTCCCAGCACCACCGCTGCGGTGGTTGCTGCCAGGGCGTCGGTCGAGGGCAACGCGCCGCGCGTCGAGAGCAACCTTGCTCGGCCCATCCCAGTACCGAACGCCTTGCCAACGACCACGACCTCGCTCGCGGCAGCAGCGGCCGCGCCGCCGAACATCGAGGAGGAGCTACGTCTCATGGCGCGCGCGAAGCAGGAGATCGACGCGGGTCGTCTTCACTTGGCCAAGGTGTGGTTGGGCGAGCACGCACAGCGCTTTCCCAACGGCGCCTTTTCTCTAGACCGAGAGGCCCTCTCGATCTTGGTCCAGTGCGGCGAACGCCCCGAACCAGAGCTAGCCCGTGAATTCGAGCGTCGCCACCCGGGCTCACCGGTCGTTGGCCAGTTGAGGCGCCAATGTGGTGGCAGCTCGTCCGGATCTTTTTCCGGCTCGACAAATGAGCCCGCCTCGCCCGCGAAACGAATAGCTGACTGACACCAAAAGGCAGGCAAGGGATGCGATTCTCCAATGAGGGACTGGGCTGCTGGGCACTGGCGGCAATCGTCACGGTGGCTTGCTCCGGCAAGCTGCAAAACGTCGGTGACATCAACGACGCGGCTGGAAAAGGAGCCGACGTGCAGGCCGGCGCCGGGGCAAATGCAATGCTTCTCCCCAACCGGGACGGAGCAGGAGGGGACGCTACCGTTTTGGGAGGCAACGGCGGCCAGCCTGACTCGCCGCTCATCACCGACGTCGCATGCGAAGGTTGCGAGTTGGTCGCCGAAGGCAGCACCATCCGAGACGTCGCGACGGACGCCGACAACGTTTACTGGGTCGAGTACGGTACCTTCGACGACCTCGGCAACTACCAGGACAACGGTCGCCTGATGTCCATGCCGCTGGCCGGCGGGCAGCCCGTCGTCGTCGCAGACGGGCTGGGGGGTCCGACTGGAGTCGAGGTCAGCTCGAGTCACATCTACTTTGCGATCGAGCGTCAGCCTGCCCCGGCCATCGGTGGGCAACTGCTCCGCGTTCCGCGCGGTGGAGGGGCGGCTGACGTCCTGGGTGATCTGCCCACCCAGGACTTTGGCGCCATTTTCGTCTTCGATTGGTTTGAGCGCTCGTTTTGGGTCCACCAGGGGGTCGCCTATTGGCTGTACAATTCGGTCTACCGATTGCCCGAGATTGAGGAGGGCCCTGCCCCACAGTTCGTCGTGTCGGGTACCACGCAGTTTTTCGGCATCTTCGGTGACGCCTCGAACCTTTACATCTCGACCTTGCCAGGCATCTCGAAGATGCCGTACGCGGGCGGAGAGCGGGAGGACGTGATCACCACTCCCATCGTCAACCTGGCTCCGACCTATGCTTCCTTCTCGAGCGATGGCGAGTACATCTACGCGCTCGATTCCGGCGGCGCCTACGACGTGTCACCAGCCCCTTCCTACGTCGTTCGCACACCCATCAGCGGAGGCGCGTGGAAACGCCTGGCCGAGTATCCAGGCCGGACGACGCATCTGGTGTTGGACGGCGCCGACTACTTCGTGAACCCAGCCGTCTTCGCTGAGAACGTGCGCGTCGGCTGCAGCATCGTCCAGGGCAGGCTCGGCGACTCCGCGGCCAAGACCACGCTCGTCACCTTGCCTACTTCCATCTTGGAAACCCCCGCGGGAAATTGCATGGTGCCTTGGGCCGTGTCCGCGACGTCGCTCTACGTCTCCAACGCGGGCAGCCTTTATCGCGTCCCGCGCGCCGAGTAACCCGCCCCCCGCAAGACCGCTCCCTACCGGCCCGCTAGGTAGGCCGAGCCTGGCTGCCCAGCTGGGCAGCTCAATCCTGAGAGTCCATGCGCGGTGGTGGCACGGAGATTGGGGGACCCAGATTTTTTTACAGGAAGATCAGAAGGGCAGAAGGCGAGCATTTTTGGGCGCCGCGCCGTTGCGGTAATTGCGTTGCGGTTCGACGCGCTCGAACGGGACGCGCGTTTCGAGGAGCTCGAACGGGGCGCGTGATTTCGACGCAAACGCCGGATCGCGGTGGCGCCCCATCCTGCTCTTCTGACCTTCTGCCCTTCCTGTGAAAAAATCTGGGTCCTCTGGGTGCCGTCCCAGCGCTATGCTCCGCCGCGAATGAAACGGCGCTCTTGGCTATTTGGTTTGCTGGCGTTTTGCGCGCTGATGGGCGACGCGCAGGCGTTCACGCATACGGTGACGGAGAAGGACACGCTGGCGTCGATTGCCGAGCGGTACTACGGCCGGATTCAGTTCGAGAAGCTGCTGGTGGCCGCCAATGATTTGGACGCGCGCGGCGGGTCGCCGATCGTGCGTGGCATGCGGCTGGAGGTGCCGGCGTTGGGGCACCGCGTGGTGCGCCAGGGTGAGACCTGGGACAGCTTGGCCGCGGAGCTGCTGGGCTCGCCCAAGCGCTCGGACGTGCTGTCGCTGGCCAACGACTCCAGCCCCTGGCTCACGCCGGAAGAGGGGGCGGAGATCATCGTGCCCTTCAACCTGCGTGTCTTGCCAGACACCGGCGACACGCTCATCACCATCGCCTACCGCTTTTACGGCGACATGAACCGTGCCTGGGTGCTCGATCGCTACAACCTGTTGAACGGCCGCAAGCTGCAACCGGGGGACGTGGTGCTGGTGCCGCTGACCGAGCTGCCGTTGACCGAAGCCGGCAAGCAGGCCGCGCGCGCCTCGGCCGGCGCCGCGTGCTCGCAAGCTCAGGGCGAGACGCGCAGCGTGCAGAAGAAGGTCGCCCAAGAGATCCCCGCCCTGCTCGCTGACATCCGCAGCGGCCGCTACGTGGACGCGGTCACGCGCGGCACGCGCTTTCTGGCCTCCGCCGAGCTGAGCGAGCCGCAAGTGGCGCTCGTGCAACGGCAACTGCTGGAAGCGTACGTCGCGCTCGAAGCGCCGGGCCTGGCCACCGCCGCTTGTAGCGAGTGGCTCAAGCGTAGCCCGGGCGTCACCCTGTCGCCGGTCGAGCTTTCGCCCAAAATTCTGGCTGTTTGTGGTCGCGCCACGTGACCGAGATCCGCACCAAGCTCGACTGGGGCGCGTTCGCTCCGCTGCGCTTGAAGGCGCGCAGCGTGGCCGACGGCGTGTACGCCGGCAGCCACAAGAGCCCCCGCAAAGGCTCCGGCGTCGAGTTCGGGGGACACCGCGCTTACGTGCCCGGCGACGATCTGCGCTACATCGATCGCCACGCGCTGATGCGCCACGGCGAGCTGTTGATCCGCGAGTTCGAAACCGAGACCGATCGCGATCTGTGGCTGTTCGTCGACGCCAGCAAGTCCATGTCCTACGCCGGGCCGGGCGCTCCCGGTCCCAAGTACGGCTTCGCCGCGCTCATCGCCGCTGCGCTGGCCTACATCGCGGTGCGCACGGGTGATCGCGTCGGCTTGGATTTCCTCGGCGGCAAAGGCGCCCGCCCTCTGCCTCCGCGCTCGGGCCGCGACGCTTTCGAGCGCATCGCGCTGGCGTTGGAGGACGTCGAACCGGACGGCGACTTGAGCGCCGATCCCAAACTGTTCGAGCAAGCCTTGGGTCAAGCCCAGCGCTCCGCGCGCCGGGGCGCCATCCAGGTGGTGCTGACCGACTTGCTCGATCTACCGAGCGGCAGCCTGGAAGCACTGACCACGCTGACGACGCGCGGCCGCATGCTGCAGGTCATCCAGGTGCTGTCGCCCGCCGAGCGCGATTTCCCATTCGAAGGCGCGGTGCAGCTGCGCTCGCTCGAGGGCAAAACCTTGGTCGAAACCGACGCCGCGCTGTCTCGGCAAAATTACCTGGCGGCGCTGGCGGCCGCGCAAAAACGGGCCGAACAGCAGCTGTTGCCGCGCGGGGGACGGCTGCTCACCTGCGCCACCAGCGACGCCCCCGAGGAGCTCGTGCGTCGCATCTTGAGCAGCCACGTGGAGCCGTCGGCGTGAGCTTCGTCACCGTCTTGGCCCTGGGTCTGTCGCTGCTCGTAGCCGCGCCCACGCTCGCGCACTTGCTGCGACGCGGTCGCGCCAAAGAGCAACCGTTCCCGGCCGCGTCGCTGGTGCCGGTCACGCGCTCCACCGCACGCGAGCGCAGCCGCTTGGAAGATCGCGGGCTGCTGGCGCTGCGCGCGTTGATGATCTTGTGCCTGGCCATGCTGGGCGCAGGACCGCTCGTGCGCTGCTCACGCGTTGCCCTCGGCCGCAGCGGCGGCGCGTCGGTCGCGCTCGCGATCGTGGTCGACGATTCGGCCAGCATGCACACGCGCTTGCCCAACGGTAAAACGCGCTTTCAGCGCGCGATCGAGGGCGCGCACGAGCTGCTCGGCTCCGCCCGCGAGGGCGACGTCGTGGCCTTGGTGCGCGCTGGCAAGCCCGCGCGCTTGGCGCTGGCCGCCGGCACCGACTTGCAAGCCGCCGCCCGCGCGCTGGACGAGCTGCGCCCCACCGACCGCGCCACCGATCTGGGAGCGGCCATCGCGCTTGGGCGCGCCGCCCTGAGCAGCTTGCCGCACAAGGACAAGCGCGTGGTTTTGCTCAGTGATTTGGCCGGAGAATTCCCGAGCGAGCCGGCCGAAGGGGTGTGGGCCGCGTTGCCCGAGCTCGCCACCAAGACCGACGACTGTGGCGTGTTGCGCGCCGAGCAAAGCGGACCGCGCGTGACGGCGGTGGTCGCCTGCTCGACGGAGGCGGCCGCGCGCGCGCGCACGCTCAAGCTCGTCGGCAAAGATCCGGCCGTCAAAGCCGAGGCGCGCCTGGTGGTGCAGCGCGGCGAGCAGACCCTGACCCTCGAAGCCAAAGCGGACTTTACCGGCGCCGTCGAGCTGACCGGCGCGGACCAGAACCCCGACGACGACCGCGCCGAGGTTGCGCCGGAGTCGCGCGGGCTCAGCCTGGCCGTGCACGTCGACAGTGAGGGCGAAGCGGTCGCCACAGGCGGCGCTCCGTTGCTCGAGCAAGCGCTGCACGCGCTGCCGTACGGTGCACCCGTGCGTCCGCTGCCCGAGCTCCCGCGCGAGGCCGCGGAGCTGAACGACGTCGCCGCGCTGTTCATCGACGATCCACCCGGCCTCACTCCGGAGACGCGCGGAGCCATCGACGGTTGGCTCGAAGGCGGCGCGGTGGCGGCGCTGTTCTTGGGCACGCGCGCTCACGATACGCAGCTCGGGGCCAGCCTCGAGCCATTCTTGCGAGGCGCCGTGGACTGGGAGCCACTGCCGAAAGACAGCAGCATCGACGTCGGCTCTTTCGATTGGCTGGGCGCCGAGGCCGAAAGCTTGAAGGACATTGCGCCCAAAGGTCGCGCGCGGCTGGACAGCGCGCTCTTACCGGGGGCCGAAGTCGTCGGGCGCTGGAGCGACGGCAAGGTGCTGATCACGCGTCAAGAGCGCGGTCGCGGCCTGCTGTTCAGCGTCGGCTTGCCGGTTTCGGTCGAGGTCAGCGACTTGCCGCTGCGTCCGGCCTTTCTCGCCCTGCTCGATCACATGGTGGGCGAAGCATTGCGGCGGCGCGGCCCGCGCGCCAGCGAGGCCGGCACCGAATGGTGGTTTCCGGCGACCGGCACCCTGCAGGTGACGGGCAACGGCGGGCCGCTCGTGCTGCGCGAAGCCGAGGGTCAGCGCGTCGCCTTGCCCGAGACCATCGGTCGCTACACCATCACCTTGAACGGCAAAAGCGAAGCGCGCTTCATCACCCTGCCGGCGGACGAGGTGCTGAGCATGCCCAAGCAAGAGCTGCCCAACGCCTGGCGCGCGACCAAGACCAGCGCGGCTCCGCAGGTGGACGCCTCGCCGGAGCTCGGTTGGCTGCTGCTGGGCTTGCTTGCGCTGGAGCTGGGCGCGCGCTTCTGGCGGCTGGTTCGTGAGCGCCGGGCGCAAGGTGCTATACAGCCGACCTCGCCATGACCGACGTCGTCCAGTCACCGCAGCAAGCGCTCGCCGAGCGCTTTCAACGCGCCGTTTCCAGCGCCTTTGGACCCGAGCACGCCGGGGTCGATCCGTTGGTGCGCCGCTCGGACCGCGCGGACTTTCAAGCCAACCTGGCCATGAGCTTGGGCAAGACGCTCAAGCGTCCGCCGCGCGACGTCGCCCAAGCGTTGATCGCAGCTCTCGAGGTCGAAGATCTGTGTGAGAAGGTCGAGATCGCTGGCCCCGGTTTCATCAACCTCACGCTGAAGAATAGCTACTTCGATGGCTTGCTGGCCGCCACGTTGCAAGATCCGCGGCTGGGCGTCGCTCGCACCCAACAGCCCGACACCGTCGTCGTCGACTACGGCGGCCCCAACGTCGCCAAAGAGATGCACGTCGGCCACCTGCGCCCGTGCGTGATCGGCGATTGCTTGGTGCGCGTGCTCGAGTTCGCCGGGCACCGAGTGATTCGGCAAAACCACATCGGCGACTGGGGCACGCCGTTCGGCATGTTGATCGAGCACCTGCTCGACCTGGGCGGCACCGAAAAGGCCGCTGAGCTCTCGGTGGGTGAGCTCGACGTCTTCTACAAGGCCGCGCGCAAAAAGTTCGACGAAGATCCGGCGTTCGCCGAACGCTCGCGCCAGCGCGTCGTGTCGCTCCAAGGTGGAGACGCGGCAACGCTCGCGCTCTGGCACGCTCTGGTCGACGCTTCCAAGCTGCACTTCGAAAAAGTGTTCGCGCGGTTGGGCGTGACGATGACGCCCGCCGACACGCGCGGGGAAAGCTTCTACAACCCGTATCTACCTGAAATTGCTGCGGATTTGGAGAAGCGCGGCGTAGCCAGCATCGGCGACGGCGCGCTGTGCGTGTTCCCGGACGGCTTCAAGAACCGCGACGGTGCGCCGCTGCCGGTGATCATCCGCAAATCCGACGGCGGCTTCGGCTACGCCGCGACGGATCTGGCGGCGCTGCGTTACCGCGTGCAAGAGCTGCACGGCACCCGCATCCTCTACGTCGTCGGCTCGCCGCAGGCCCAGCACTTTGCGATGGTGTTCGCGGTCGCGCGCCTGGCCGGCTACGTGCCGGACCGCGTCCGCACCGAGCACGTCGGCTTCGGCTCCATCTTGGGCAACGATCGCAAGATGATGAAGACGCGCTCGGGCGATACGCTGCGGCTGATCGAGCTGCTCGACGAAGGCCGCGAGCGCGCCCTGGCCGAGCTCGACAAGCGCGGTGTCGATCTGACACCCGAAGCCAAGCTCGAGCTTTCGCAGAGCCTGTCGCTCGCCGCCATCAAGTACGCCGATCTGTCCAGCGACCGCATCAAGGACTACGTGTTCGATTGGGACCGCATGCTGGCTCCGGAGGGCAACACCGGCCCGTACCTGCAGTACGCGCAGGCTCGCCGGCGCTCGCTCCTGCGCAAGCTCACGGCCAGCGACGTCATCGACGGCAACAAGCTACGAATCCAGCACGATCGTGAACGTGCGCTGGCACTGCTCTTGACCGGCTTCGGCGAAGCCGTCGAGTCGGTGGTGGTGGCGCTCGAGCCGCACAAGCTGTGCTCGTACCTGTACGAGCTGGCCAGCGCTTTTGCCTCCTTTTGGGTCGAATGCCCGGTGCTGAAAGACGACGTGCCGGCTGACGTTCGCGCGTCACGCATCGCGCTGACGGAGCTCACCGGCCGCGTCCTCGTCCAAGGCATGTCGCTCTTGGGCATCGAAGCGCCGGAGCGGATGTAGGGCGGCAACGCGGGCTTTTCAGTACGGCGTGTCGCTGGATTGCGATATCTCACCGCACACGTGCCCGCCTAGCGACTCATCACATCTCGGGCTGCCGAGATGCAGCCTGAATCGCAGAAGCTTCCGTTGCGGCGCGAGGCCACCTCGTACGAGCGAGATTTTTTCACAGGGAGGATGGGAGGACGGGAGGGCGAGGCAGAGGCGAGAATTTTTGGGTACGCGCTGGCGCCCGCGGGTCTGCAGCAGCGTCGCGGGCTCAACCCCTCCAGCTTTCTCTCGAGGAAAATATTTTTGGTTTTGGCCCTCCAAAAACAAAAATGCGCTCTCGCTTCCCCCACCTCCCGTACTCCCGCTGACCACTGGTCTCATTTGTCAGCTGCCCGTACTCCCGTCCTTGTATAAAGAAGGTCGACGGAAACAGGGGTGTGGGGCTAAGAAAGACTACTGCGCGGCAGGCCGACTTCGTCCTGGTTCGAAGAAACCGACAGGGAGCATGGGCCGCCGCGCGGTAG
>Ga0207667_10002598_pt1 | contig 22412 bp, 19 predicted proteins | sample KBSCornC52_FD_184301 | JGI IMG/M metagenome (GOLD analysis project Ga0207667, IMG submission 184301) | Corn rhizosphere microbial communities from Kellogg Biological Station, Michigan, USA - KBS Corn C5-2 (SPAdes) (version 2) | ecosystem: Host-associated > Plants > Roots > Rhizosphere > Soil ...
AGTCAACCCTGCCGGTGCCGGCGGTGGCGGCTCGAACGCCTTCGACCGCCCGGTCGGGGCCTACTTCTCGCTCGACGGCACCACGGCCTACATCCTCAACTGCGGCCCCGAGTGTGGTGGAACCACCGCCAGCCTGACCCTGCTGAACCAGAGCACCTTGAACGTCAACACCATCCCCAAGACCACTCCCGACAACTCCGCGTTTGTGTCGAACGTGCCGATTCCCGGAGGAGCCACGGTCGCGCTCTCGGACGCCACCACGCTCTATGTCGCAGGCCAGCAGCAGATGCCCGATGGTCTCTTCGCCGGCTATCTCACCACCGTCAATCTCGCCGCCGCCGCCAATAGTCCTTCGACCGCGGTCACCGGCAAATACTCCATCTCCGACGGTACTCATACCAAGCTGCTCTTCGCCGACGACAACACGCTCTGGATCGGCTCTCAATACTGCGCCACCGGCGAGCGCCAGAAGCTGAACGAAAATTACAACTGTCTCACCCGCTTCGATCGCGGCGCCAAAACCGCCCAGATTGTACCGAACGTCGTTCCCGGCGATTCCACCCACACCGTCGGCTATCCCAACACCAACCAGAACCTCTATTACTACGGCGACCTCACCGGCCTCTGCTGGGTGCAGAACTTCCATAAGATGTACACCGCCTACGGTGGCCAGGTTCACGTCTTCAAGACCACCGACGGCTCCGAGATCGACAACCAGTTCGTCACCGTTCAAGGCACAGCGCTCGACGTAGCCTACATGGACGCCATCACCGATAGCGACAACTAAAATACAGGGACCAGGGGCCAGTGCTCATGGATTAGTCAACGAACTTGGTATCGACTAAGTTTGACTATTTGTTACATTGCACCAACCTTTTTGTTTATGCTTGCTGAGTCCCTGATCCCTAAACCCTGATCCCTGCCTTATGTCCTCACCCATCGACATTCTCGCCATAGCTGCCCACCGCGACGACGTCGAGCAGACCTGTGGCGGCACGCTGCTCGCTATGCACGCCCGCGGATGGAACACCGGTATCCTCGACCTGACCCGGGGCGAGTCGGGTACTCGCGGCACCGCCGCCGAACGCGAAGCCGAGGCCATCGCCGCCGCCCGCATCCTCAACGTCGCCCACCGCGAGGCTCTCGATCTCTCGGACGGCAATGTCGAAAATACGCTGCCCAATCGCATGAAGATCGCGGAGGTCCTCCGCCGCCTTCGTCCTCGCATCGTGATCCTGCCCTACTGGCAAGGCCGCCATCCCGACCACTACACCACCGCGACCCTCGGCTATGAGGCCTGCTTCATCAGCGGCCTCGTCAAGATGGATATTCCCAGCGAGCCTCACCGCCCCTACAAGATCCTCTACGCCTCGCTCTACGCCGATGTGCGCCCCTCCTTCGTCGTCGACATCACACCGCACATCGAGCAGCGCTACCAGGCGCTGGCGGCCTATCGTTCTCAATACGCATCCCAATCCACAGGCAACTCCATCTTCGTCCGCGAGGACGATATCCGCGAGCGCACCTTCGCCACCGCGCGTCACTACGGCCTGCTGGCAGGTGTGCGTTATGCCGAGCCCTTCGTCCAGAAAGAAGTCGGCCTCGTCGAAGACCTGATGCTCCTCCCCGTTCAATCAATTTAGTTTTTTTATTTAGTCCCCCTTACATCCACCGCTCCCGCACGACCGTACTCCTCAATGAAGGCGCAACACACCCTGCATTCAGGAGAAGTCCATCGTGGAAAAAGTAAACGAATTCATTAAGAAAGCCGTCTCCCGTCGAACGTTCATGGCAGGAGCAGGGACCGCAGCCGCGGCCGCGCTTCTGGCCGGGTGTAACGACTCCACCCCCGCCCCCTCGTCACCTCCACCTACTGGCGGCGTCAACCCACCGCCAACTTCGAACCCAAACCTCGACGTGCTCAACTTCGCCCTGAACCTTGAGTATCTCGAAGCCGAGTTCTACCTTTATGCAGCCACGGGCCAAGGCCTCTCCTCTGCCGATGCGGGTTCGGGCGCCGGGACTACCAAGGCCACCGGCGCCGCTGTCGTTCCGTGGGCCAGTTCAGGTCTCGCCCAGTACGCTGCCGAGATTGCGCAGGACGAGGTCAACCACGTCCGCTTTCTGCGAAAGGCAATCACGGCGGCCAACGGCACCCCCATCTCCCGTCCGGACATCGATCTCACCTTCTTCGCTCCTCTCGCCATGGCGGCAGGCATCACCCCCACACCGACCTTCAACCCTTTCACCTCGCCACAAGGCTTTCTCATCGGCGCATTCGTCTTTGAAGATGTGGGAGTCACCGCCTATCACGGCGCGGCAGGCCTGCTCACCGACAAGACGATCCTGACGGCGGCCGCTGGAATCCTTGGCGTCGAGGCCTACCATGCGGCAGCAATTCGCACCCTGCTGGTTGGCATGGTGGCTGCGGCAAACGACCAGACCTACGTTGATATCGCCAACAAGGTCTCCGCGCTGCGCGGCACTCTCGGCGGCGGCAACGAGACCACGCTCAGCAGCAAGAGCATCGTCGCAGCCGATACCACCAATGCCATTGCCTTCGCGCGGACGACCGACCAGGTCCTCCACATCGTCTACGGCACAGCCGGCGGAGCAGGCCTCAGCAAGGGCGGCTTCTTCCCCAGCGGCCTCAACGGAAATATTAAAGCAACTGCTTCTTAAGGAAAAGACCATGGCAAATCAAGAGACAAAAAAACTCGACGAAATCATCTCCAGCCGCCGCGCCATGATGACCATGGGCGGGGCCGCGCTTGCTGGCCTCTTCCTCACCGGAGTAGCGAAGGCACAGGCCGCCCTCACCGACAACGACATTCTCAACTTCGCCCTTAATCTCGAATACCTCGAAGCGCAGTTCTACAGCCTCGCGGCCTTCGGCGTCACCATCGACAAACAGCCAACGCCCATCCCGACGGCTCCCAATGCCAGTCTCGGGGCCGCCGGAACCGTCACCCTCAAACCCGGCTTCGCGAAGGTGCCCTTCACCAACCCACCCATCTCCGACTACGCCACGGAAACCGCCATTGAAGAAGGCAAGCACGTCACCTTCCTCCAGGGCGCGCTCGGCAGTGCTGCCGTCTCCATGCCGAACATCGATCTCTACAACTCCTTCAATGCGCTCGCCATGGCGGCAGGTATCGGCCCGGCATTCGATCCCTTCGATAAGGACGCAGACTTTTTGGTCGGCGCCTATATCTTCGAGGACGTGGGCGTCACCGCGTACCATGGCGCTGCAGCAGCCATCAGCAGCACAAGCGTCCTGGGCGCAGCGGCGGGCATCCTCGCGGTCGAGGCTTACCACGCAGGCCTCATCCGGACTTCAATCAACCAGCTCGACGCCGGTTCGGGAGCACTCGCCGGCCTTACGCAGAAGATCTCGGCAACCCGCGCCAAGCTGGCCAATCCATCCGGCACACCGGTCGACGACATCGGCCTGACCACCGCAAACGTCAGTCTCAACGGCTCTGCAAATCTTCCCGCAACCACCTTCGTCGATGCCGACGCCAACAGCGTCGCCTTCGCCCGCACTCCAGCGCAGATCATCCAGATCGTCACTGGAGGCAGCTCCGCCAACAAGGGAGTCTTCTTCCCCGACGGTCTCAACGGAACCATCAAGTAATCGCAATTCCAACCATCAAAAAAATGGGTACCCATGTCCTGATTCCGAGACGTGGGTACCATCAATCCGAAACGTTCAAGCGCTCCACCCACCATCTTCCAAAGCCTGAACCTCGGAGGCGACTACTCGGTTCCGACCCCCTCTTTTAGCCTGATATAAAGCGGCGTCACTCTGCTCCAGCAGGTTCTGCCAGGACAGCCCGCAACTCTCCGACGAAGCTACTCCCATGCTCGTGCCGATCGTCACCGTCTCTTCGCGATAGCGGAGCATCAACCCGTCCACCTGCAAGCGCATCCGCTCCGCCACATTCGTCGCCTCGGCCAACCCCGTGTCCGGCAGCAGAATGCAGAACTCGTCGCCGCCCATGCGCGCGACCACATCCTGTGCGCGGACCGTCTCCTGCAACACCCTCCCCACAGCCTGCAGGACGGCATCTCCGCAACCGTGTCCCAGGGAGTCGTTTACGCGCTTCAGCCCATCGAGATCCATCATCACGACAGCGATCAGTCCCTTGGTCCGCCCGCACCGCGCTATCTCGCGCAAGGCAATCCGGGCCAGCGCCCATCGGTTCAACAGGCCGGTCAACTCATCGGCCTGCGCATGCCAGAGCAGTTCCACGCGCACCTTCGCCGCCGCCAGAAACATGAAGCCGAACGCGATTGCGCTGTTCGTGATCATTGTCCCAACCAGCCAGAGCCGCATCGCCTCGTTCGCCAGCGCGGGATAGCTCCCCGAATCGAACCGCAAGGTCACGCCCACCCGCAACAGCAGCAGAACAGCGTAGACCGCAAGCGACGCTCCAGTCAGGCTCGCCGCCATCCCAAGCTCCTCGCCGGCAAACAGAAAGACCACCGTCGCCGTCGCCGCGACCTGCACGCTCTCGGTCGCGCAGGTCAACAACAGCATCGCCGGGTAGTGCGACGGTACAAGCAACAGGTAAAGTGTTCCCACCGCCATCGTGCCCACCAGCACATACTGCAGCGAGCGCAGCAGAGGTCCGCGCTCCAGCAGCCTGTCAAAGCTGAAGTGCAGCATCATCATGCCGAGTACTGCCATGAGGCCGCTCAATGCCCGGCTGGCTGGCGCCACTCCACCCAGCAAAATCAGCAGCAGTGCCCCGCCCCGGCTCAGGTTCGCACCCGCGAACCACGCCGTCCCCTTCGCTGTTCCGCTCATGCGGGCATTCAATGCGATTACACCCGCATAAAGCACATACAGAAGCACGTTCATCACAACAAGTGTGTGCGTGTCCATTTGTCTCGCCCTGGGAACCAACTCAAGTGCCGCAACCGATTAAGTAGCCCGTTTATCTTCACTACGTCGCCAATATATTTTCACTGGCGAATGGCGACTATATATTCAAAAGCCCGCCAATGCTAGTCCAATCTTTGCAGGCTATGCTTGCAAACCACCTCATAGGCCCTTGAAGTTGCAAATATTTGCACACTCCATCTTGTGTCCTCGATGAGTCACGGGTGCAGACCATTCATCCGCTCCCGCCAGATCTTATAAAGCGCCCACGCCGCCACCGTGCAGTTATCGACGATCACGCCATCCAGGAGCATTCCCTCAAACTCCGTCACGCTCACCCGCCGCGTCACCAGATCGTTCTCTTCGAGATCCGGCTCGGCCACGCCTGCCGTCAGCCCCTCCGCCAGAAACACATGCTGCTTCTGATTCATCACCCCGTAGGCAATCTGCAACGTGGAAAGATGAGTCATCTTCTCCGCGATCAACCCGGTCTCCTCGCGCAGCTCCCCTCGGGCCATCTCCTCCGCATCCACCTCAGCCATCTCCCATCCACCCTGAGGAAACTCGCAGTGCCGGCCGCCAACCGTATATCGAAACTGTTCGATGAGATAGACGAACTCTCCTTCCGCCGTCACCTCCAGCGGAATGATGATCGCAGCCGGGTCTTTATCGACGACCCCATAGATGCCACGCTGCCCGTTCGTCCGCTCAATCACATCTTCGCGCACCCGCGTCCAGCGATTGCGATAGACCTCACGGCTGCTGATCGTCCGAATCATGCCCTCTCCTCTCCGAATGGGGCTGTCGCAGCCCACATCAATTCGCTACTGAAAATTCAAGATGCGACGGATACTTCGCCGATCCATAGATCGTCTCCGTCTCGGCCTTGTAAGCCTTCTTCGGAGCCGTCATGATATTCGGCACAAACGTCTGCGGATTGCGGTCATACAGTGGAAACCAGCTCGACTGCACCTCCACCATGATCCTGTGCCCCTTCAAAAAAGTATGGTCCACTCCGTGCAGGCTCCATTTGAATTCGGTCACCTGTCCCGGTACCAGCGCCTCCGGCTTCTCGAAGCTCTTCACGTATCGCCCGCGAAAGATCTCGTCCGCGATCATCAACTGATATCCCGCCATCTCGCCCTTCACATCATCAGGATAGACGTCGATCAACTTCACCACCCAATCCGCATCGCTCCCCGTTGTGGCCGCAAACAGGTCCGCCATCACATCGCCGGTCACGGTCACATCATGATCGAGCACCGGTGTAGAAAAATTTGCGAGGTCCTTCCGGCTGCTCACAAACCGCTGGTCTTCCACCAGCCAAGTCCGCCACTTCGAGCCGTTGCCATAGGTCGCCTGAATCGGCCGCTGCCGGTAAGGGATGGGATGCGCCGGATCGGAGATATAACTCGCCACCGCCCCGCCGCCGTTCGGCTCCGCACCCGCAGGTGCCGCAAAGCTGAGGCCGCCTCCCGCAGTCAGATACAGATTTTCCGCAGTGACGCCGACCTTAGGCGGCCACACATCATATCGCTCCCACTGATTCACGCCGGTGCGAAAACTATCCGTGTCCTTGAGATCAAAACCCGCCCTGTCCTTCAGGTATTTCTCAAAGAAAGGCGCCTCGATCGTCTTGCGATACTGGTCTCCGGTGGACGCTCCAAAATCCAACGGCCCCAGATGCCGCGTCGTCCATTCCCATCCGCCATGGTTCCACGGGCCAAGCACCAGAAATACCTCATGCTTCGCATCATGCGGCTCGAGCGCGGCATACTCTGCCTGCGTCCCCCACATGTCCTCCTGGTCCCACCAGCCGCCTACCTCCAACGTAGGAACTTCAACACTGGTCAGATGCGGCTGAACCGCCATCGCCTGCCAGAACTTCGTATACGCAGGCTGCGTCAGGAATGCCTTCGCCGTCGGCAGCTTGTTCATGTGCGCGGCCTTTGCCGCTCCGGCAAAGTTCACATGCTGCAAAAAAAAGTCGTACGTGTCGCCGTTGCTCTCGACGCGCTTGGCGGTCTTCTGCTTTTCCAGCTCCTGCACATAGTCGAACCCATACGACTGCCGAAACGCGCCGTTATGAAAGAAATCGTCGCCCATCCAGACATCCGTCATGGGGGCCTGCGGCGAGATCGCCTTCACCGCCGGGTGCGGATCGATCCCCGCCATCATCGCCAGAAATCCCGGGTATGAGACTCCCAGCACGCCCACACGCCCGTTATTATTGGGAATATTTTTCAACAGCCAGTCGATCGTGTCGTGCGCGTCCGTCGTCTCGTCCACGTCGTTCTTCGAGAGGTGCGCGACGATGGGCCGGTTCATCACAAACTTCCCCTCCGACTCATATCGCCCGCGGATATCGCAGAAGACGAAGATATATCCACTGGCCGCCAGCTCCGGCTTGCTGCTGTTCACGCTCTCCGAGCTGCTGTCGTCGGTGCCATAGGGTGTGCGCTCCATCAAAAACGGCAGCCGCGGCCCACTCGTCTCCGACCCCACCGGCCGCAGGATCACCGCATGCAGCTTCACCCCGTCGCGCATCGGTATCATCACCACCGTGCGCGAATAAGCAAGCGCATGGTTCAACCGGACTCCCACATCGCTGAAGCGTTCGAGCTCCCACGAAGCGCTCGGCCCATACATCATCTTTACGCCGGTAACCCTGCCCGTTCCATCCCGCAAAAACTGCATGCGCAGCAAAGTTCCCGGCGCAAAGAAACGGTCTGCGCCCTGGGCACGCAGCTCCGCCCGCGCCTTCCGCTCAGTCTCGATGTATAACCTGTCGCCCTCACGGTAGACCGAATCCACCGCATCCGGCTCCTCGGAGCCATGATAGAGCCCCGCATACTGGTCGAGCGCACCCGCACTCAACGTCACCGCAACAGGAGCGTTCGACTTCTGTCCCGCCCACGCCGAGGACGCTGCCAGCACCAACCCGCAAAGCGCCACGGCAAACCATCGGCGAACGCGCATCAAAACCCTACCTCAAAATAAAATCATCGAACCAATCGACCACGGATCACACGGATAAAAACGGATCGAACAAAGCGAGACCAACCCAGGACGAGTCCTGCCCAAAAGTTCCGACCCAGCCATGTTCTAAATCCGTCTTTATCCGTGCAATCCGTGGTCGATTTGTATTTCTCGGACTCTACGTAAGCAGCGCCGGGCTCGCCGAGCACTGAAAGCCCACTTTGTTATGCGAGCCATCGCAGAACGGACGCTTCTCGCTCGCTCCGCAACGGCAAAGCGAAACCGCCGGCTTGCCCGTCAGGTCCCACTCCTTGCCATCCGCATCGGTCAACACAATGTGGCCTTCCACCCGCAACGGACCGTTGGGACGAACTGTAATCTTGACTGCTTCTTCTGCCATCTTCTGTACACTCACTCTCTTTCAAAGGGTGAGCCCAGCATAGCAAACCCCGCGCCGCGGTATTTCACGCACAGGTCAAACGTCCACCTCGATCTCATCGACGTAACACCAGCCCCAGCGCTCTCCCGGCTCCACCGACCGCATAATCGGATGCTTTGTCTCGTGAAAGTGCGCCGTGGCATGACGATGCGGAGACGAGTCGCAGCACGCGACATGGCCGCAGATCATGCACATCCGCAGATGCACCCACCTGCCGCCAATCTTCAAACAGTCCTCACACCCCTTCGAAGACGGCTTGACCTTCTGAACCTGATCCAGATGCGTGCAGCGCATAACCACCCTCCAATCCTCTCCTCACAATCTACCCCAGCACTGTAATTTTAATCGGTGTGATCGGTGTTATGCCTCTTGCATACGTCGCCTCACTACATCTCCGCGATCCCGTACTCCTTCAGCTTCCGATAGAGCGTCGTCTTGCCGATTCCCAGCAGCCGCGCCGCCATCAGCTTGTCTCCATTCAACTGGTGCAACGTCTCCAGAATGGCCCTCTTCTCCATCTCCGCCATCGTGACAATACCGGCCTTCCGCGTCTCGCCCGCTCTCTCTTCTTCGTCGCGCGCCTCTCCGGCGGCAACACCGCCACGCTGCATCCGAAAGTCCTGCAACTGCGTCGGCAGGTCGCCCATGTGCAGCACCGGCCCCGACGACAGCGCACAGGCCCGCTCAATCGCATTCTCGAGCTCGCGCACGTTGCCCGGCCAGTCATACTCCGTAATCATCTGCAGGGTCTCGTCGGAGAAGACGCGCTCGACGCCCGTCTCCTTCTTCATGCGTTCGAGAAAATGCATGGCCAGCGGAGCGATGTCCTCGCGCCGGCTGCGCAGTGGCGGAATCCGCAGATTCACCACGTTCAGACGGAAGTAGAGGTCCTTGCGAAACCGGCCCTGCTCCACCATCGTCGCCAAGTCGCGGTTGGTCGCCGCCAGCACCCGCGCCGAGATCGGCCGCGACTGCGTTGCACCCACCGGACGCACCTCCTTCTCCTGCAACGCCCGCAGCAGCTTCGACTGCAAGTCAAGAGGAAGCTCGCCGATCTCGTCGAGAAAGACCGTGCCTCCATCGGCCGAAGCCAGCAGCCCTTCCTTCGCCCGGTCGGCCCCGGTAAACGCGCCCTTCACATGACCGAACAGTTCGCTCTCGATCAGCGTGGGCACCAGCGCTCCGCAGTCCACCGGAATAAACGGCTTGGCCGCATTGGTCCCGTTGAAGTGGATCGACCGGGCCACCAGCTCCTTGCCAGTCCCGCTCTCGCCCAGGATCAGCACCGGATGGGTCGAAAACGCCACCTTCGACAAAATCCGGTACAGCTTCTCCATCTCCGGCGACTGGCCTACGATGCCGCCCATTCCCTGCTGCGTCCGCAGCCGCTCCCGCAGTTGACGGCTTTGCACGTCCATATGGTGGCGCTGCCCGGCCCGCTCGAGCACCAGCGTCAGGTCTTCGAGAGCAAATGGCTTGGTCAGATAGTCGTTCGCTCCAATCCGCATCGCCTCCACCGCCGACGACACCGTGGCGAACGCCGTCATCACCACCACCGCCGTCTCCGGATGCAGCATCTTCACCTGCTCCAGCAGCGCCATCCCGCCACCGCCCGGCAGCTTCAGGTCCAGCAGGATTAAATCAATTGGATGGTCTTTCAATATCGCCTGCGCCGCCGTCGCATTTCCCGCACCTACCACCACACAGCCAAGCCGGGCAGCGATCTCGCAACAGGCCTTGCGCACTGCCTCATCGTCGTCCACCACCATCACGTGCAGCAGCTCCATGTGCCCGGCAGATTCTTTCGGCGTCCCTTCGGCAGCCTTCTCACCGCCCAGCGGAGTCAACCCAATCAACACTGACGGCGTCACATCCTCGTCCCATCCAATCACTCCAGACATCTATTTCTCCTCGTGTCTTAAATTTTCAGATTCAAGGCCCGTCAGCATGCCATCGCATACCATTCCACCGAGATACTCGTACCCACGCCGGGTTCACTCTCCACCGTCAGGCAACCGCCCGACATCGCCACCAACTCCCGCACCACGCGAAAGCCAAGTCCACGTCCGCTCGTCGAAGATATACCTCCTGCCCGCATCAACCGCTCCACCGCCGCACGGCTCATGCCGCAGCCCGTGTCCCGTACCGTCAACACCACGCGCCGCCTGACGCCATCGAATGCGCCCCGGACCATCACCACGATGCCGTGCTCCCCAACCGTCGCCTCCGACGCGTTCTTCACCAGGTTGGTCAAAATGCGTTCCACCGCCTCTGCCCGCGCGTCGACTGGCCAATACGCCCCAACGCCAAAGGAGACCTCCACCGCTCGTCCGGCCACCCGGCTCAACACGCCATGGCACCGCTCCACCAGCTCGGGCAGCACCGTACCTTCTGTTTCTACCTGCTCTCGTTCTCCACGAGCATGGTCCACCAGCCGATGAATCATCGCCCAGCTCCGCTCACTCAGCAGCCGCAGGTCCGCCGCGAAACCTCGATGCTCCTCATGCAACACTCCGGGCATCGCCAGCAACTCGGAATAAAGACTGAGCGCCCCCAACAGGTTTCCCGCATCGTGCGCCAGCCCGGCGCCTTCGGCGATCCCACCATGGGCGCACCGAAGCGCGCCGCACCCTATCGACTGTCCAATAAAATCCGAAGCTAATTCCGAGGCTGTCCTGCTCTGCGTTGCCTGCATGCACTTACTCCAATCGTTCCCGCTCCTGAATTTAAACGGATGCACTTTCGTAATCACTTTAAGTGCCAAACTGGAACTTCTTCTCTAAGTGATTGCTTAGAAAGCAGAAATATACTCCATTCTGCTCGTCCCCGTACGTGCCCCCTTTCCCAAATCGGAAGGCCGCGTCTTCCCGCACCCACAAAATATCTCATAGAATCTTCAGAAAATTCCCATTTCGGCCACTTTTCCCAAACCGGAGCCTATTCCCATTTCGGAACCATGTCGCCCGGCACTTAAGTAATCGGAATACCCACAACTATAATCGTCCTATGCCCCCGACCTCACCGCAACTCTTCCGGCCCGACCAGCGCGCCGCCGACGCTCTCCGCCCCATCCGCATCACTCCGGGCTACATCGTCATGCCTGAGGGCTCCGTTCTCATTGAATCCGGCAACACCCGTGTGCTCTGCAACGCCACCGTCGAGCAGGGCGTCCCCGGCTGGCTGCGCAACTCCGGCCGCGGCTGGGTCACGGCGGAGTACGGTATGCTGCCCCGCGCCACCCTTACCCGCACCGCCCGCGAGAGCGAACGCGGCAAGGTCGGCGGCCGTACCCACGAGATCCAGCGTCTCATCGGGCGTTCTTTAAGAAGCGTGGTGGACATGAAGGCCCTCGGCGAGCGCACCATCATCCTCGATTGCGATGTCCTCCAGGCCGACGGCGGGACCCGCACCGCCGCCATCACCGGGGCCTGCCTCGCCCTTGCGCTCGCGCTCAATAAGCTCGTCGCCGCCGGCACGCTCAAAGCCTCGCCGCTGCGCCAGATGCTCGCCGCCACCTCGGTCGGCATCGTCGACGGACACGTCCTGCTCGATCTCTGCTACGAAGAAGACTCCCGCGCCGAAGTCGACATGAACGTTGTCATGCTTGCCGATGGCGGCCTCGTAGAGACCCAGGCCACAGCCGAAAAAAACTCCTACAGCCGTCAGCAGCTCAACCAGATGCTCGACTACGCCGACAAGGGCATCCGCGAACTACTCGCCGCCCAGCGCACCACCATCGACGCTGCCTCCTGACGGCACCGCGCTGACATGGCGGTGTTGTCATCTTCTGCTTTATAAGTCGTCATCCTTCGCCAAAGGCAGAGGACCTGCTTTTGTCCCTGCGATCGTCGGTTTTATACTTGCATTCTGTCCCAGAGGAAAACATGATCATCATCAGCGACGAACACGTAGACCTGACCACGCCGAACGGCCCCATGCGCACCCACATCGTTCGTCCCGCCGCACCGGGACGCTACCCTGGCATCGTCTTCTACTCCGAGATCTTCCAGATCACCGCGCCCATCCACCGCACTGCCACTCTGCTCGCTGGACAGGGCTATATCGTCGCCATGCCTGAGATCTATCACGAGTTCGAGCCCGCAGGCACCGTCTTCGCCTACGACCAGGCCGGCTCCGACCGCGGCAACGCCCTCAAGACCACCAAGACCGTCCAGAGCTACGACGACGACGCCCGCGCCGTCATCGACCATCTCAAGTCCCGCTCCGACTGCACCGGCCACATCGGAGCGCTCGGCATCTGCATCGGCGGCCACCTCGCCTTCCGCGCCGCCATGAACCCCGAGGTCCTCGCCACCGCCTGCTTCTACGCCACCGACATCCACAAGGGCGGTCTCGGCAAAGGGACGAGCGACAACTCACTCCAGCGCGCAGCCGACATCAAAGGCGAGCTGCTCATGATCTGGGGCCGTCAGGACCCTCACATCCCGCTCGAAGGCCGCATCAAAGTACTCGCCCGCCTCAACGAGCTTGGCACCCGCCTGAGCTGGCATGAGGTCAACGGGGCCCACGCCTTCATGCGCGACGAAGGCCCCCGCTACGACCCCGAGCTTGCCTACAGCCTCTACGGCCTGGTCTTCAATCTCTTCCACCGCAAACTGGGCCAGGGCGACCTCTCCACCACCACCACCGGCTCCACCGAGACCCGGCACTAACGCAGTCTCCAAGTCATTAGCGCAGGACACAACCTGTCATCCTGAGCGAAGCCTCTCGCAGTTTCATCGCGAGAGGCGCAGTCGAAGGACCTGCGGTTGGCTCAGCACCACTGCGATGGACGCCAACTATAATGCCCCCATGCCGTTTCCCTTTACGTCAGTGTGGAAACATCGCAGCCAGGCTGGAGTCAGCCTCCGCGGACTCCGCAATCTTTCTATCCTGTTCTTCGCGATCGCTATCGCGTCGTTTGCAGTTGCGCAAACTGGAACGCCGTGGCCTGAAGCTGACAAGCTCTTCCACACCGATCCTCGATGGCTGGGGGCCGATGCTGCCTTTTCCATCGATCTCGGCAATGACCGTGTGCTCTGGATGTTCGGTGACACCTTTGTCGCTCGCAAGCCGGGAGACGATCGAAGACACGCTGCATTTGTCCGCAACACGGTCGCCATCCAATCCGGCTACGATCCCTCTCATGCGGCCATCAAGTTCTATTGGAATACCAGAGGGGGAACTCCTTCTGAGATCTTCCCGTCTGAAGGCAAATCGTGGATGTGGCCGGGCTCCGGTATCCGAATCGGGAATAAGCTGCTCTTGTTCTGTTCGCGTATCGCTTCCGACAGCGCGAAAGGTTCGCTCGGATTTAAGGTTGTTGGCTGGAATGCTTTCTGGGTGACCAATCCGGACGCAGAGCCAACCGGCTGGAATTTGAAAACCGCTGCGGAGATCAGCGATACGGTGATCATGGCGTCGGCGGTGCTACGCCAGGGTAAGTTCATCTATCTCTTTGGCGAGAGCGAGCCGAAACATGACCTCTACCTGGCACGTTTGCGTGTGACGGCTCTTACAAAAGGCAAGTTCGGCCCGCTCGAGTGGTGGTCAGGCAAAGACTGGCAAACGTCTGCATCGGCCCGCCATCCGGTCCAGCTCGCCGTTGCAACCGAGACGAGTGTGCAACGCGATCCCGGCGGAGCCGGCTTTATTGAAATCTATAGCCGAGGATTCGGCGCTACCGACATCGTCATGAGCCGTGCGCAGAATCTTGAGGGGCCATGGAGCCCTCCGCAAACAATCTATCGCCCCCCTGAATCCGATACGCCCGGTGCTTTTGTGTATGCAGGCAAATCTCATGCGGAGTTGAAGGGTGCGGATTTGATCGTCACTTACGCAGCAAATGGACCAGAGGAGAAGATCGCGCAAGACATGAATCTTTACTTTCCCCGGTTCGTGAAGGTCGATCTGCATCACCAGGGCAAATGAAGTGATCTGCGCTGATACACCCGGTCTATTGACACCCCCGATATAATTAAGCCAGAAGGTAAAAGAGAAGCCCGGCACCCGCCGGGCTTTTTTACTTAATCCAGACTTAACTGCTCTACTTTGAAGACTTTGAGACTAAAGTAAGGAGGGGTACCTGCGCCAAACCAAGCTCCTTGCTGAAAGCCTGTCGTGTTAGGGGCACGGCTTCAGCCGTGCCGCAAAACGCTCCTTCACAAAGGGGCTTTAGCCCCTGAGGTACAGTTTTCCAAGACGCAAGTCCAGACTTAGATGCTTTATTTTGAAGACTTTGGGACTAAAGTAGGGGAGGGTCCTAACGCCAGCTCACAGCCAGATGCCAGCGCATCTCCCTGTCCCCGGCCTTCTCAAGGACCTCTGCATACTCCTTCAGCTCAGAGAGCACCTGTTTCCCCTCGGTGCCGAGCTGCTGCGGATCGTCGCGCAGGGCCTGCAAAAGCGCCCGAACCGTCTTCAGACCATCCGCAGGCGGATACCACTGCGGCGGCGGAAGTTTTCGCAGCAACTCCTGGTCGCCTGCGCCCTCCTCGATCAGCAGCGCCATCGAGTTCTCGTCCGCAGAGAAAAACTCGATCAGCGGACGCACTCCGAGCCGAAGCGCGAGCTTCTCCAGAGCGTCCTCATGCCTGGCCAGCGAACGCCCATTCACGAAGGTATCGAACCCCGGGTCCTCACCCTCGACCACGATGTACATCGAAGCAGCCATTCCAGAAAGTGTACCCCTCCGGCAAGCGGAAAACTCACCGGATCGAGAGCACCGCATCAGGGTCTCCACCCCTGGAAAACAGGATGCACCCCGCCCCAAACACCAGCAAAACCAGCCCCGCCCCCATCCGCACTGTCGGAGCAGGACGCAAAATTGCAACGCCTTCCAGCACGGTAAAAAGTGGAACCACCAGATATCGCGCCGCAAGACGCACCGGAGACATCTCACGCAACAACCAAACCAGCAGAAGCAGCTCCACCAGACTGTACAGCGAGTGAATGGAGATCAGAGAAGACGCTCCATTCCAACTCTCCGCAAAAGGCAACCCGGCGCAGTGACAAGCCGCCAGAAATGCAGCGTTCGAAAGACAGACGACGGCCAAAGCCTCCATCATTCCGAATCCGAGAAGCAGCCGATAGATCGATTCATTGGCAAAGCCGACCAGAACAAGCGCCAGCAGAAGAACGCCGAACATGGTTCGCCCACGCATCGACGCTGGAAAGCTGAATGGAAGCAGCAACAAAGCACCGCCAAAACCAGCCAGCGCCGGAGCAAAGAACCGCCTGACTCCGGGCTCGAGTTCGCGCATCGTCGCAACCGCCACAACAACAAAAGGCACCAGCGCAAACAGCGCGGCGCGGCTGATATCAGAGATCCCGTCACGTACCCACTCGCCCAGCACCAGAGGCAAACCGAGCAGCAAAACACTGACTCCGGCCAGTCGCAGACAGAGCCACTCTCGTCGCTTCAATCGCTCCCATAGTTGCCGATACGAAAGTATCCACGCCGCCAACCCGACGGCTCCATAAAAACAACACTGCTGCGCGATCGGCGAAGCCTCGATTGTCGTCGCAGGAAGTAACCACGAACTCGCTAACAGGAGACACAGCGCGCCAAACGCAACCCAGATCGAACGTCTCATCCTCAGTCGTCTGCCTTCCCGTAACCATGCTGACCGGATAGCAAAAGCAGAAGGGCCGCGCAGATCGCGCGGCCCTTCTTATCCCATTCAACAACGATTACTGATTGCCACCATTGCCGCCGGTTCGCGGAGCACCGCCGCCTGAACCGCCGCGGCGTCCGCTGCGGCGACGCCTTCCGCCGCCTGGCCGACGCTGTCCGCCGGGTCCCGCAGGAGCGCCTGAACCCTCGCCAACCGTCGCCGGAGCGGCATCGTCCGCACGATTGAAGTTCGGCTCATCGTCCGACTCGTCGCCGTCGTCATCGAAGTCGTCGCCATCCTCAAGATCGGCGCCGTTCTCTTCTGTTGCCGCTGCACGAGGATGACCCTCGGCCGCGCCCTCGCTGCCAACCTGTCCTGGCTCGGGAAGTCCGAGCTTGGCGCGCTGCTCTCGCAGAACTGCCTTGCGCGAAAGCTTGATGCGGTTGCCTTCGATGGCGAGGACCTTGACCAGAATCTGGTCGCCCTCGCGGAGCTCGTCCTTCACTTCTTTGACGCGATGCTCCGCAATCTCGGAGACGTGGAGCAGGCCGTCGGTGCCGGGGAAGATCTCGACGAACGCGCCGAACTCGGCCAGACGCACTACCTTGCCGAGATAGGTCTTGCCGACCTCGGGCACAGCGGTGATGTCGCTGATCATCTGGATGGCGCGGGCCAGACCGTCGGCGTCGCTCGAAGCAACGTTGACGCGTCCGGTGTCGTCCACATCGATCTTGACGCCGGTGGCCTCGACGATGCCGCGGATGACCTTGCCGCCAGGTCCGATGAGATCGCGAATCTTGTCGGTCGGAATCTGGATAGTGTGAATGCGGGGAGCGAACTGCGACTTCTCTTCCTTGGCGCTGGAGATGGTCGCATCCATGGTGTCGAGGAGGTTCAGACGGTTCTTGCGGGCCTGCTCGAGCGCCTCGCGCATGATCTGGGGGGTGATGCCCATGATCTTGATGTCCATCTGGAGCGCCGTGATGCCTTTGCGGGTCCCGGCTACCTTGAAGTCCATGTCGCCGTAGTGGTCTTCTGCACCGGCGATGTCGGTGAGGATGGCGTACTTGTCACCCTCTTTGACGAGGCCCATGGCAACGCCCGCAACCGATCCCTTGATCGGGATACCGGCCTGCATGAGCGCAAGCGACGCGCCGCAGATGGTGGCCATCGAAGAAGAACCGTTCGATTCCAGAATGTCGGAGACAACGCGGAGGGTGTACGGGCTCTCGTCCTCGCCGGGGAGGACGGCCTCGATCGCGCGCCAGGCCAGTGCACCGTGGCCGATCTCGCGGCGGCCTACACCGGTCATGCGACCAACTTCGCCGACCGAGAACGGGGGGAAGTTGTAGTGCAGCATGAAGCGGCGCTTCTGCTCGCCCTCGTAGCTCTCCATACGCTGCGCGTCATCGGTGGTGCCGAGGGTCGCGGAGACAAGCGCCTGGGTTTCGCCACGGGTAAAGAGAGCGGAGCCGTGAACACGGGGCAGAACGCCGACCTCGACGGTGACCTCGCGGATCTGGTCGAAGGCGCGATGATCGGGACGGATGCGCTCGTTGAGAACCTGTTCACGGAAGATGTTTTCGCGCAGCAGCTCGTAATACTTGCTGAGCTTCTTCGCAGCCACGGCATCGCCTTCGGGAAGGTCGCGCTTGAGCTCATCCTTGATCTCCTTGACCAGCGCGTAGCTCTCAAACTTGGGGTGCTTCTGGGTGTCGAGTGCATCCTTCAATCTCTCGCCAACCTTTGCCGTCAGACCGTTGAGGTACTCATGATCGATCTCGACTGCGGTGACGAGGCGCTTGGTCTTGCCTGCACGGCTGACCAGATCTTCAATCGCGGCACAGATCTTCTTGATCTCGACATGAGCGAACTCGATGGCGCCGACGACCGACTCCTCCGACGTCTCCTTCGAACCGGACTCGACCATCACGATGCCGTCTTTGGTGCCGACGACCATAATGTTCAGCGTGCTCTTGGCGCGCTCCGCGTAGGTGGGGTTGACGATGTACTGTCCATCGATGTGGCCGACGCGTACCGCACCCACCGGGCCGTGGAAGGGAATGTCGCTGAGCGCGAGCGCGCAGCTTGCGCCGTTGATGCCGAGCACGTCGGGATCGTTTTCCTTGTCGGCGGAGTAGACGAATGCAACCACCTGGGTCTCGTTGCGGAAGGCCTCGGGGAAGAGCGGACGGATAGGACGGTCGATCTGACGGCTGGTCAGAATCTCCTTCTCGCTGGGGCGGCCTTCGCGCTTAATGAAGCCGCCGGGAATGCGGCCACCGGCGTAGGTGAACTCGCGGTACTCGACCGTGAGGGGAAAGAAGTCGATGCCTTCCTTGGGGTCGGGCGAAGCGACGGCCGTCGCCAGAATTACGTTGTCGCCGCTGGAGGTAAGCGCGGCGCCGGAGGCCTGCTTGGCCATGCGCCCTGTCTCGAATTTAATCTGCTTGCCGCCGGCAAGCTCAACTATAACGTCCTGCTTCATGTTGCCCCTCTTCTCTCGTTTATCTATATAGAAACTTGTTGTATCGCGTCATCCGTTATGGACGCGAAAAATGCAGCTCCGCTGGATCGGCTATCGAGCCGACAGCGAGCTGCACTGAAATAGTCTTCCACAAAGGCTGGATTGTCCGGCTCCGACAAATGTCTGGACAGCACACTGCCCGCTCATCGTCGGCAACTTACGCAGCGAGGTCTTGCGTGACCTTGCACGAGAAGTTGCAGCCGAACGAGAACGGGCCGTGCATGCTTCCATAGGATTGAACGGTGTCTCCGGAGACAATGCGCTACTTACGGATTCCCAGCTTATCGATTACCTCGCGATAGCGGTCGGCATCGCACTTCTTCAAGTAATCGAGCAAACCGCGGCGCTTGCTCACGAGCATGAGAAGCCCGCGGCGCGATCCGTGGTCCTTCTTGTGGGTCTTGAAATGCTCCGTCAACTCGCCGATGCGCTCACTCAGAATCGCGATCTGAACCTCGGGACTCCCGGTGTCTGAGTCGTGTGTACGGAACTTTGCAATAATGTCTGTCTTTTTAGCAGATGCCAGCACAGATGTCTTTTACTCCTAGTCTTCTAGTCCACTCTTAGTGTCTACGTTAGGATAGCACTGCAAGGGAAACGCAGCAATATAAGCAGGTCGTCTCCGGCGATCTATATCCCGGTTATCGTTATCGGGAAGCGCAGTTACCGGGCCCACATGAGCTTTGCTTTCTAAGCTTTTCCGCAATCGTAGCGATCCGTACCAGCGTAGGCACTCATTTCCACGCGCTTGCCCCGTAAACTGGCAGGATGGACAAGTTTGTTGTACGCGGCGGAAATCCGCTTCTCGGCACCATCAAAGTCTCCGGAGCGAAGAACTCCGCCCTTCCCTGCATGGCCGCCGCCATCCTCACCGAGGATGAGGTCATCCTTGAAAATATCCCGCAGGTGCGCGATATCGAGACCGAGCGCAAGCTGCTGGCCAGCATGGGCGCCGAGGTCGAGCTGGGCTATGGGCGCGCGCAGCATCGAACGCTTATCCGCTGCGCCGTGCTTTCGGACCCGGTCGCGAAATACGAGATCGTCAAGACGATGCGTGCCAGCTCGCTGGTGCTTGGCCCGTTGATCGCCCGCACCGGCGTTGCGCGCGTTGCCATGCCCGGTGGTTGCGCCATCGGTGGGCGTCCTATCGACCTGCATATCAAGGGCCTTGAGGCGATGGGCGCGACGATCACGCAGGAGCATGGCTATCTCGAAGCCCGCACCGACCGGCTGAAGGGCGCGCATATTGTCTTCGACAAAATCACGGTCACAGGAACCGAAGACCTGTTGATGGCAGCGACGCTGGCTGAGGGGGAGACGCTCTTCGAGAACTGCGCCCGCGAGCCGGAGGTAACTGACCTTGCAGCTCTGCTGATTGCGATGGGAGCAAAGATCGAAGGCGCGGGAACATCGACGATCCGCGTACAGGGCGTGGCCAAACTGCATGGCGCACGGCATCGCATCAATCCGGACCGAATTGAAGCTGGCACCTTCCTGATCGCCGGAGCGATTACCGGCGGTGATTTGAATGTCGATTGCTGCGAGCCCGCTCATCTAAGCGCCTTGATTCACAAGCTGGAGCAGTGCGGTGTTCGCATCGATGTCGGTACCGATCACATTCGCGTTCGCAGCGGCGGCGACCTGAAAGCAGCGGATATTTCGACTGAAGAGTATCCGGGATTTCCGACCGACATGCAGGCGCAGTATATGGCGCTGGCTACGCAGGCGGAAGGAACTACGCTCGTTACCGAGAATATCTTCGAGAACCGCTTCATGCATGTGCAGGAACTGAATCGCATGGGCGCAAACATTATCGTGCAAGGGCGGACGGCGACGGTGCGGGGCAAGACACCGTTGCAGTCGGCGGCGGTGATGTGCTCGGACCTGCGGGCCTCCGCTTCGCTGGTGCTGGCGGCGCTGGTGGCCGACGGAGAGACGATTCTGGACCGGGTCTATCACATGGACAGAGGCTATGAGCGGCTGGAAGAAAAGCTGCGTGGAGTGGGCGCGCAGATCCGCCGTATGGGGGATGTCTTCGGCAAGAAATGAGACGATTTCCTTGCGGGATTTTTAAGTTCCTTCTGTCGCAGTCAAAGGGTGTACAAAGGTTGCACACTTCGCAATAGAATCGCCTGGAGAACCATGACAGGAAAGAAGAAAATATCCGAGGCCGGCAAGCCGGTAACGCTGAAGATCCTCGCGGAATATCTGGACCTTTCGCCGGCCACCGTCTCGATCGTGCTGAACGATTCGCCGGTGGCGAAGTCGATCTCCGCCGCGACCAAGGAGCGTGTCCACGCGGCGGCGAAGAAGTTCGAGTATCGACCGAATCTCCACGCCCGCATGTTGCGGACGCGGGTAACCAATACGGTCGGCCTGATCGTGCCGGAAGTCAGCGAGGGATATTTCACGGGCGTCATGCTCGGCGTCGAACAATACCTTCTGCAAGAGGGGTTTCTCTACTTCACAGTCAGCCATCTGGGACGGCCCGACCTGATCGAGGAGTATCCGCAACTGCTGATGAACCGCGCCATCGATGGTTTTCTGATGGTAAATACGGAGTTGAAGCACAAGGTACCACTGCCGGTGGTCGGTATCTCGTCGCACACCAAGACCCCGGGCTTAACCAATGTCGTGCTGGACCACAACCGCGCGGCGAAGATGGCGTTGCGCCACCTGTACGATCTGGGCCATCGCCGCATCGCGTTTATGAAAGGGACAAAGTTCGTCAGCGATTCGGCGGCGCGGTGGGAGGCGATTTGCAGCATCGCGCAGGAGATCGGCATCACAATCCGGCCGGAGCTTTGCATCCACCTCGAAAAAAATTCGTGGTCACCGGACCTGGGTTATCCGCCCGTGCGCGAGCTGCTCGCCCGCACACGCGACTTCACGGCCATCTTCTGCTTCAACGATACCGCGGCGATTGGAGCGATTCGCGCCATCGAAGATGTTGGACTGAGCTGCCCGCGCGATATTTCCGTCATCGGCTTCGACGATATTATCGTCGCCGAATACTACAATCCCCGCCTGACAACGATCCGCCAGCCGCTGCACAAGATGGGCTGGACCGCCGCGCAACTGCTGGTCAATCGTATCCAGTCGCCGGACGAACCTTATCCGGACGCGGTGTGGTTCGAACCGGAGCTTGTGGTACGGGAATCCACCGCAGGGGTTCGCGAAGATCGTCCCACGAAGGCGCATAAAGCCAAACATTAGGGCACGTTCACCCATGAGTGTTTTTACGCTAAGTCCAACGTGACGGCGTAAAGCTGCTTCGTCCAGGATGACGACGCGAGAGCGATGAATTGCCAGAGACGACACCATCCATAACAAGGGCTTCCAGGACGCGGACGGGCGCGGTCCGTGCACTGGGGCCGGTGTTTTTCTACTTTTTCATGGCTGGTATTGCGACGGTGATGCTGGGGCCTCTGCTGCCTGCCCTAATTGCGCGATGGCACATTCAGGACGCCCAGGCCGGCACCTTGTTCATGGCGACCTTCGCGGGTCAGCTTTGCGGAGCGTGGTTCGCCACGCGCAATCTACGGGCCAGCATGTTGTACGGCGCATGCATGAGCGCGGTTGGCTGCGCCTTGATGGCGTGGACCGGTTTCGGCGCGGCGCATGCTGCCCTGTTCTGCGTTGGGCTGGGACTCGGCGCGGGGTTGACCGCGGGAAATGTAATCTCCGGCATCGCGATACCCTCGGCCCGCACACGCCTGATCGCGCTGCTAAACGTCGCGTGGGGCGCCGGCGCGATCAGTTGTTCGCTGCTGGTGCGCGCGTGCGGCGCGGGCAGGGTGGAACTGTTCTTCTTTATTCTCTCGGGATGTCTTGTGCTGGCTGCGGCCTTTGCAACCGCTCTGCCCCGCGATGAAAAGGCCGCGCCCACGGCAACAGAGTCGTTGGCAGACACGAAGCTGAAAAGGCGGATGCCAATGCCGCTGTTTCCGTTGCTGATGTTCT
>Ga0207667_10002599_pt1 | contig 22407 bp, 24 predicted proteins | sample KBSCornC52_FD_184301 | JGI IMG/M metagenome (GOLD analysis project Ga0207667, IMG submission 184301) | Corn rhizosphere microbial communities from Kellogg Biological Station, Michigan, USA - KBS Corn C5-2 (SPAdes) (version 2) | ecosystem: Host-associated > Plants > Roots > Rhizosphere > Soil ...
AACATCACCGCCCCCCAGCCGCGGAGGCCGCGGTCTGGAGATGGGTCAACCCAATGGCCAGCGCATCCGCCGCATCCGGCGAGGGTGTCTCCGTCAACCCGAGCAGTGCCCGCACCATAAACCCGACCTGCCCTTTATCCGCCCCGCCTCGCCCGACCACCGACTGCTTCACCCGCCGCGGGGCATATTCATAGATCGGCAACCCGAGGCTCGCCGCCGCCAGCAGCGCCGCCCCGCGCGCCGCCCCGAGCGTGATCGCCACCCGGTGGCTTTGCACGTAGATGACTCCCTCGAAGGCCGCGCATTCCGGCCGGTGCTCGCGGATGAGATCGGTGATCCGCTCATGAATCGCCACGAGGCACCCGGAGGGTAGCAACGCCGGCGCATTCTTGACCACTCCATAAGTCACCGCCCGAATCTTATTCCCTTCCCCATCCAGAATGGCAAAGCCGGTGCCGCGAAGAGAGGGATCGATGGAAAGAACGCGCATGAAATCCGCAGCACGCTAGGCGCTTCCGCATCGGCTGTCGATTTTGTCGTGCGAAGGCTGGCTCGGCAATCGACCTCAGTGCCCGAGCACCTGATTCATCGCGTGGTTGACCACCTTCATCACCTGCTGCGGCGCGATAACGTAAAACGCCAGGTAGCCCAGCGCCAGCATGCCCAGCGAAAAGAGTCCGTAGACGAGGCGCATGGCAAACCGGCCCCGGCGCAAACGGCGCAGTTCGTGGTGATGAGAGTCGAGCGTGGCGTTCTGCCGCTCCACGATTCCACGCAGCACGTCGTTTTCCTTCCTCGAGTTCTCGCTCTGCTCGGCGAGGGCGATCTCCAGGCTCTGGTGCTTCTTTTGCAATTCCGCGTGCTGGGCGCGGATGTCGAGCAGGTCGCGGCCGGTATCGAGCGCTGCCAGGTCGTGGTGGTACCCTTCGGCTTTCGTCCGCCAATCGTCGCGCTCCGTAGTGGCCTGCAGGTGTTCCGCGGTGAGGGTCTCGAGCGTGGTTTGCGCCTCGTGAAGCTGCTGGCTGGTGGACGCCAGTTCCTGGGTAGCGGCTTCGAAATCGTTCCGCAGCGTCTCCACCTCGCTGCGCAAACCCCTGGCCTCGGTATTGACCTTCGTGAACTCAGCCCGGGTCCGAGCCAGCGAACGCAACGCGTCGGTGTGCGTCGCCTGGAGCTCGCTGAGCTCTTCTTCCCGAGCGGCGAGCTGGGCTTCGGCGCCGGTGAGCCGTTCGTGCAAGGCGTTGACATCGATCTCGGCTTGATACTTAAAAGCGCCGTGCTCCTGCTGGAGGGCGGAAAAGGCATCGACCAGTTCCGAGACGCGCGTTTCGGCCGTCGACACCGCATGGCGGGAGTGGGCGAGGTCGGTCTTGAGCTGCTGGCGATCCGCCTGGAAGGTCTTCAGCTCGGCCTGAATGTGCGTTGCATTGGCGTTCAGCCGTTCACATTCCTCGACTGCCTTTTTGAAAAGGGTGTGTTGCCGGGCGATCTCTGCCCGTGCTTCCGCCAGCTCGGTTTCGAGTTGCTCAGGCGAGGCGGGTGTCGGCTGGGGAGTTTCGGTCTGCGCTTCCGCCGCGGGCGTTTCCGGTGGCGCGACCGCCGCCACTACTTTGTCAGGTTCCACCACTGGATCGGTCCGCGGGACGGTCATCGGAGTGCTGCAGGTCGGGCAATCCGTGCTCAAGCCAGCGGCCAACTTCTCGACTACCATTCGCTGTCCGCACTGCGAGCATGCGAACTGAATATCGTCGCTGTCAGCTATCAAAGAGTCCCTCATAACCTGCGTATAATTTTTAACGGAAGCGATTGGAGTCGGTCAAAGGAAAATCACGGGAGGGACGCTCCATTTGCAGCATTTATCGCGCCGTTTTCCTGTGTAAATTACCTCCCGCTGCCATGAGCCTTGCCACCGATGGCGTTCCGGCCCTATAACCTCTCCATGATCGACTACATGCAAAAAGGCGGTCCGCTGATGTGGCTTATTTTGTTCTGCAGCGTACTGGCCGGTGCGGTATTTTTGGAACGCGTTACTTACTTTCACCGGGTTTCCATCCGGGTGGGTGAATTCATGCGGGGACTGACCAACCTCATCCAGGACCGGCGCTTCGCCGAAGCCCAGATGGAGTGTGCGAGCACCCCCAGCCCGATTACCCGGGTGATCCATGCGGCGATCATCCGCCATCAATCAGACCGGAGTGAGCTCAAGGACATCGTCCAGGAAGCCGGCCAACTCGAAATGCCCCGGCTGGAACGCCGCCTCGGACTCCTGGCGACCCTGGCCTTCATTACGCCCCTCATCGGGCTGCTCGGCACGGTCGTCGGGCTCATCGAATCTTTCGTCAACGTGACGTCGCAGAGCGGTTTCGCCAGCGCCACGGATATCTCGAGCGGCATCTACCAGAGCCTGCTGACCACGGCGGGCGGGCTGGTCGTGGCCATCCCCTGCGCGGTCGGCTACAGCTACCTGTCTTCCCGGGTCAATGCCCTGATGCACGACATGGAGCGCGCCGGGATCGAAATTGTGAACCTGATTTCCGAGAATCGCCATTCGGCTCCGGACATCATCGAATTCGGCCCTCAACCGGCCCGGCGGCAGAGTGCGGAGTAGTCGCGCTTTGGCCGGTCGCAGCTTTCCCGGATGAAACTCACGCGTACGCTGAAGTTCAATCCGGCGTTGTTCGGCGTCATCCCGCTGATCAATGTCATCTTTCTCGTGGTGCTCTTCTTCGTGTTGAGCTCGCGTTTCGTGCTGCAGCCAGGCCTGGCCGTGACGCTTCCGGCCTCCTCCTTCACCCTTGGCCCGCGGGTCGATGCCCAGATCGTGAGCATTACGGCCGCGCCGGTCCCGGTCATCTATCATCGCGACCAGCGGGTGAGCCTGGATGAACTTCGGCAGCGCCTCGCCGACACGAAGGTCCGGGAGCGTTCGCTCATCATCAAAGCGGACAAGAACACGCCTTATGACCTGGTGGTGAAGATCACCGACGAAGCCTTGAAGCTCGGGTTTTCGGTAATCCTGGCGACGGATTCGGAGCGGAAATGAAGACGTCGGCGCCTCAGGCGGATCTGACCTTCGCGACGGCGGAGGATTCGGGCTTTCCCTATGTGCTCTTCTTCTGCGTCTTCGGCTCCCTTGTCGCGCACACGGCCACGTTTTTCCTCTTTCAAGTGGTCTATCCCCAGCGCGTGACCATCCCGCAGCCGGCGCCGCATGTCAGTTTGTTGACCCCGTCCTCGCCGGAAAATATCGCGCTCCTGCGCCGGATCGAGGCGGAAGATCCGGCGCTCGTGGCCAACGACAAACCCACCGCCCCGCCCGGGTTGGTCGCCGCGCACTACCAGCCATCCTACACATCACCGCGCACCGCGCCTTTAGGCCCTCCGGTGGAAAGGACGCAGGGCGTTCGCTTCCCGCCAGCGGAAGACCGGCTCACTCCGATCGACTCGGTGAAGACGGCTCCCGCGGCGAATCCAGCCCTTCCGGCGAAGAACACGTCCATCACCTTCGCCGGTGGATTAGCCGGGCGTACTTTGGCGAACAATCCGGGAATTAGCTTGAACTATCACGCGAGTGAAGCAGCCGAAGCCACGACCCTCCTCATAGGAGTGAGTGCCGAGGGCAAGGTGCTCTATTCCCTGGTTCAACACCCGTCCGGAGACCCGGCGCTGGATGAACAGGCCATCGAACATTTGCGAAACGTGACCTTCGAAAGGGCTTCCGCTTCGGTCGCTTGGGGGTTCGCCACATTTTCCTGGGGGGGCGATGCCTATGCCCCGGCATCGAAAACTCCGTGATCCCTGTCAGCCTTAACTATCTTGTCCTCATCTACCTCTGCATCATGCTGGGGCCGATTCTGGTTGCCTGGCTCTTTTACGAATGGCGCCGGCAACGCCGGGAACGGGCCGCTTTCCGCTATGTCCTGCGGTGCACCCTTTGCGGCTTCGAGTTCGAAGACAAGACCAGCACCCTCCTGCCTCGCTGCCCACGCTGTGGAAGCCTGAACGAACGCTATCGTCCCTCGCGGCTCTGACCGGGTGGCGATGCGCCTCCGCGTTTTTCCCTCTTTCCTCCATTTTCCCTCTTCACAAGCTGGCAACACCTCGTGTATGCCATGACATGGCAGCAAACTCTTCGCCCTCTTCGTCGATCGACAGCGCTTTCTATAAGGCCGCCGACGACTTCTTCCGCGAGCACGCAGGTCTGGCCCTGACCTATGATGACGTAACCCTCGCGACGCTCTATTCTGAGATCCTTCCGCGCGAGACCAATCTCGAGACCGAACTCCACGAACGGCTCCGACTGCGTATCCCGATCATCTCCGCGGACATGGACACGGTCACCGAAGCTCCCATGGCCATCGCCATGGCTCTAAACGGCGGCCTCGGACTCATCCATTGCAACCTGCCGGAACGGGAGCAACTCAGCCAAGTCAGCCGGGTCAAAAACAACATTCATGGCCTGATCCAGGAGCCGATCAAAGTCTCCGCAGATCAGACGATTGGTGATGTTCTTACGTTGGTTGAGGAGCGAAGCTTCGCCTTTCGCACGTTCCCAGTGGTCGATGAAAAGGACACCCTGCTGGGATTGCTGCCCGGTCACACCGTTCGCCCTCGCTACGCCGCGACGAAGGTGGCGACCGCGATGACTCCGCGGGCCCAAGTGCAGACCATTACCGAGAAGGAACTCGGCAAGAACCCGATCGCCAAGGCGGATCAATTCTTCAATGAACACATCGGCATCCACAAACTTCTGGTGGTCGATGACGCCGACCGGTTGCGCGGCCTTTTCACGATCAGCGATATTGAGCGGATCATGCAGGAGCGTCACAGCCAACTGAAGCCGGCGCGGGACGATCAATTCCGCCTGCTTTGCGGCGCCGCCGTGACCGCCACTCGCAACTCGACCGGCGAGCTGGACCGCGATCGCATCCTCACTCACATCGGTGATTTAGTGGAGCGCGGTGTGGATGTGGTTGCCGTCTCGACCGCGCACGGCTTTTCCAAGGGAGTAGGCGATACGGTGAAACTCATTCGCGAAGAATTTCGCGACCTTCCGATAATTGCTGGAAACGTAACTAGCGGAGAAGGAGTCAGTTACTTAAGTAAATGTGGCGCAAACATAATTAAAGTCGGCCAGGGTCCTGGCTCGATCTGCACCACTCGCGTGGTGGCCGGGGTCGGCATCCCGCAGCTCACCGCCCTCTACGTCTGCGCTAAGGCAGCCGAGCAGGAAGGTGTTCGGATTTTGGCCGATGGCGGCATCACCAAGAGCGGCGATATTGTCAAAGCCCTCACCCTGGCTCACGGCGTCATCTGCGGTGGGTTGCTCGCCGGTTGCCCCGAGGCCCCCGGCCAACTCCTGGAGATCAACGGCAAGGTGTATAAGCAGTATCGCGGCATGGGCAGCCTCGCCGCCATGCAAGCCGGCAGCGCCGCCCGCTATGGACACTCCAGCAAGGATTCTGTCCGCAAGGTCGCGGCCGAAGGAGTCGAAGCCCTCAAGGAGGTCAATCCTCCGCTCGATATCGTGCTCACCCAATTGGCCGGCGGCATCCAAAGCGGCATGGGCTACCTCGGCGCGCCTGATCTCGTCGCCCTGCGCGAGAAGGCCCGCTACATTCAGGTCAGTCCCGCCGGCCAACGCGAAAGCGCGCCCCACGACATTGTTGAGGTGAAGACCGGGAACTGACCCGGCCATCTTCCTGCCTGATCCATTTCATTGCTGTGGTCCGATCGGCCTTGGCCTCCGCTTGGACAGCACGTAGAGCCGCAGGATCGTAAACGCGTATGGAGCGACGACGAAGAAGCAAACAAACTTCCAGCCGATCTGAGCCTTCTGGATGACCGGGAGCACTACGCCTGACACCATGGCCACCGCGTGGATCATGACCAGGCAGGAAATGAACGTGGAAAACAGCGCGTAAGCCACCGACCTCCCAGCGCCCAACGTCATCGCAAACACCAACAGCACCCACCCTGCGACACCCCACCAGAATAAGGAAGTCACAGTGTGATCCATGGCGACGGATGGTAACCCAAATTATCCCTTGAGCAATCGCCGAAGTCCCAGCCGGGGTGGTCTACTCAGCATACTCATGACGGAAACGATGAAAGCACGAGTTGACGCGACTGCAAAATATAACGATGCGGTGGTTTGCGCGGATGGCATTGACTCACCTGAGTAACTGGGTTGACCTACCCGCAAGCCTCTCCTTCCCCTATATGAACCGTCGCACTTTTCTCCGGACCACTGCAGCCGCTGCCACTGCCTCTGCGGTTTCTCCCCTGCTCCAATCCGCCGCTGCGGAGACTGCCACGAAAGGCGTGTCCTGGCCGATCGGCTGCTTCAATCGCGCCTGGACGAAGTGGTCCTACGACGTCGCGCTCGATGGCATCAAGGCCGCCGGTTACAAACTCACCGGCCTCCTCAGCCGCCACCCAATCTACGCCGCGGGCAGCGCTACTCCCACGCCCGGCCAGACGGAAGCGTTCGCCGGAGCCGAAGCCACACCGGAATATTTGGACGCGTTGCGCAAACGGATCGCCGCTCGTGGCCTCGGCGTGAATATGTGTGCGCTACGCAATCGCTTCAGCGGGCCAGTCGCCGACGTCATCAAGGACGTTCGGGCGCAGATCGATCACGCAAAGACGCTTTCCCTCGAGTTCGCCCTCACCTTCGGCGTCGCCAATCCTTCGGAATACGAGAACTTCTTCCAGTCGATGAGCGACGCGGCGGCGTACGCCCAGGAACGCGGAGTGAAACTCGTGATGAAGCCGCACGGCGGCAGCAGCGGCTCCTCCGACGAAATCCTGGAGGCGTTGAAGAAGATCAATCATCCGAATTTCAAAATCTGGTACGATGCCGGCAATATCATCTACTACACCGGCAAGGATCCTGTGGCTGAACTCGAGCCTATCGCCCAGCACGTCACCGGCTTCTGTGCCAAGGACTGCGCGGGAGAGAAACAGGAAGTGATGATCCAGCTTGGCCAGGGCCGGGTCGATTTCGCCGGCGTCTTCAGGAAGCTGAAAGCGGCCGGGTTCAATGGCCCGATCATGGTCGAGGGCATCGCTGTCGGTGCCACGCCCGAGGAGACCAACACCAACGCCCGCAAGAACCGCGAATTCCTCGAGCAAACGCTCGCGTCGATTTAGGCTGTCCTAATGGATGGCATAAATTCCACTGCGCATTTGGCTGTTGTTATAGCCGGGCGCGACGGCAATGGCGTTGAGCGTTTCACTGGCGCCCACCGTCACCGTCCCGCCGGACGACACTGGTGATAAACGAGGCGAACCATTCGGCTTTCCAGAAATAAGCAAGATGCGAGATAGTAACGTCGCGGCGATTTGTTTCATAGGGTTCTTGGGGTTAATCAGGCGGGCTGCCCTCAATGACGCCCGAAAGAGCGATTTGGAATGCCCGTAACTGGGAGGGGCTTGGCGGGAAGCAAGCTAGCTCTTCCATCGACAGGATGGCTTGTATGGTCATAGCGATCTTGTGTAAAATCCGCTCATGCCTCATTCGCTCACGAAAGCGGCTTTCCTCCGCCAGACCGACGCCCGGCAATTGGTTCTGCTTTTCGATTTCCTGCCGGAAGTCTCCTTTTTCATCAAGGATCGGGAGGGTCGCTTTATGGCGGTGAACCGCCGGTTCTGCGAATACTGCGGAGTGCAGTATGAGCACGAAGTGATCGGCCAGACAGACCGCGAATTTTTTCCTAAATCCCGAGCGGACAAATACCGGAAGGACGATGCCACCGTGATGCGCACGGGCCGTGGGATCATCAATCGCGTGGAAAATGCGCCCGAACACGAAGGCTCGCCGCATCTCGTCTCCGTGACCAAATTGCCGCTGCGCGACGCCAAAGGTAAAATCATCGGCGTCGTTGGATTTGGCCGGGCGCTCGAGCAGATTCGTGAGCGTTCGGCAAATGCGGTGCGTCTGGCCAAAGTCGTCGAGGCCATGCACAGGCATCCCGAGGCCGGGCATAGCACCGCCGAACTTGCGCGGATGGTGGGCTTGTCGGGCAGCCACTTCGATCGCTGTTTCCGCGCGACCTTCGGCACCTCCGCGCGGCAATATCTATTGCGGGCGCGAGTCGAGGCCGCGTGCCGCCGCCTGGCTGAGAGCAATGATACCGTCACTACGATCGCCCTGGAGTGCGGCTTTTACGATCACGCGCATTTGGCGCATTCCTTCCGGCAGGTGATGAATACCGCGCCGGTGACTTACCGCCGGGCGCACCAGATGCCGCCGGAGAAGTAAAACAGCTATCCCGAAGGGAGTGACGGACGATGTCGGCGCACGGGCGTCAAAGAGAAATAGATTTAACACCTTCGGCGTGTTCTGAACCATGCCTCCCGGAGGTGCATAACAGGCTCTGGGCTGACTTATCCTTGAGGCGCCCGATGGATTGGCTTGGGAACATGACCGTGAATGGTAGTGGTGATCCGTTCGAGGAGCCGCTCCGGTTCTCGCTCGACAATGAGCATGTCGCGGTGCGTCGGCGTCACAAAGCCATGGTCGCGCGTCTCATCGAGGAATCGCAAAAGCGTATCATAGAAACCATTCACATTCAGCAAGCCGACCGGCTTGAGATGCAACCCGAGTTGCAACCACGTGAAGGCTTCGAAGACTTCCTCCAGCGTGCCTATTCCTCCCGGCAGCGCGACGAACATATCCGCCATTTGCGCCATGCGCATTTTGCGTTCGTGCATCGTCTCGACCGGAATGAGTTCGGTGACTCCATGATGCCCGCGTTCCTCGGCGACCATCTTGTGCGGTATGATGCCGATCACCTCCCCACCCGCCGCCAACGCCGCGTCGGCCAGCACACCCATGAGCCCAACGCTCCCCCCGCCATACACAACTCCCATTCCACGCTTGGCGCAGGCCGTTCCGAAAGCCGCGGCCGCCTCAGAGTAAGCAGGCGACCCTCCGAAACTGGAACCGGCGTAGACACAAATCCGAGGCATAGGAAGGGATGGTGGAGTAATCGGGAAAGGCTTCCTACTTTATCGGCATCCGGTAAGTTCGCGTCCACAGCACCTTGTAATTCTTGCCCTCTTGTGGCGACCACATGTGCTGGGCGGGCATGTCGGTTTCGAAAAAGGTGATCGTGTATTCGACAGTAAACGCCCCCTGCGGCCATTTGCCTTGATCGTTGAGAAGCATTCCTGCGGAAGGCTGCCAATTCAATCCACTGCTCATTGAAAGTCCCAAGTCCCGGGATTTCGAGCCTCGACGGATCTTCGTTTCTTCGCTGTGGCCGGTCGCCATGTTTTTCCCGACTGTGAGTTTGATCTCCTCGAACTCCACCGGAGTGTAAATAATCCGATCTCCCTTCCTGACTGCGTCATATTTCGCCGGCATGCGGATGGAATCGGGATGCCTGGTAGAGGGATCGGCGTCCGCGATGGCAGGAATTGCTTTTGGGAAATGTACTACTTCCGATGGTGCCGGAGATTCCGCGAAGGAAGCCGTCGCAAAGGACAGAGACGCCCAGAGAAGAAACAGGCCCTTGCAGAAGCTCTTGTCGTTCATGAGATGGGGAAAATGCCGAGTTTATATGGTTGGTGAGCGCCGCTGGCGATCTCTCATCTCGAGCATCACGAAGTTGGTCATCGAGGCCCACGGAGGCGTCATCGGGGTGGCCAGCGTGGTGGGCAAAGGCAGCACCTTTTGGTTCGAACTAACCGGCACCCAATCGGAGCGCGCGGGCAACACCGCGCATATTTCGCTCGCTCGTTCCATTCTCTTCGAGCAAAAACATCCCACGCGAAAATGACCTCTCGATCCTTCTTTCGGCTCACGCAAGCATTCTGGACCGCGGTCTTCATGGGTTCGCTGGCTGCCTGCGGCGACGTTAAACTCACCCACACCGATCCCAACGCTCAACGTCCCGTGCCGCGAAAGTCCGACACCGCCACCACCGGGACAGAGCCTGCCGCCGATCCATCCGCTTCTGCCCCGACCGGGGGGGCGGCAAAGCCAGACACTACCGCGGCATCGACCAAGCCGAGCGCTCTGGATTCGCAAATCTCCGGCCTTCGCCAGCAGGTCGCGGCGCGGCGTCAATACAACGAGGAACTGCGCAATTTCGTAGCGAGCAAGGAAAAGCAACTGGCGGCCATTCTCGCTTCCGATCGTTCGACGGGACCAGGCGCGCAGGAGTTTGATCTGCGCACTTCAGTCGCCTCGAAGATCGCCGAACTCGACCGCGAATCGCCGGCCTGGCAGGAGAAGATCGACGCGCACAAAGCCGTGCTGAGCAAGGCCGGCGACGATCCACACGCCGATGAATTGAAGAAGCAGATCGATGATTTTGCCGAGCAGCGGACGGAATTGCTGCGCCAGCGGGCGAAGCTGGCGACGCTGCCGGATCAGCTCAAGAGCACGCCGGCGATTAAGAAGTAGCCGCGAAAAATTGAAAGCGCTCCGGAGCGACAATCAGCAGTCGCCTTTCCGGAGCGCCTTCAGAGGATGCCCCACTCATGCCGTCGTGACGGAGTTCCACGTTCCCCCTAAGGTTAACGGGCGGATGACCTGGGACGGGCCTCGGTCTTCCTAAAAAGGCATGACCTAAACTCGCCCACCCCGGCCTCCTGAGCATATGTTAATTACCGGATCGGGATTTCCATCCTTTGGTCGAACACAGCAGGGCAAAGCGGCAAGAATCTCGCAGAACGATACCCGCAGAAGCGGGGCCTTCGCTCTACACTGACTCTGCTAAAAATTGGGAAAGATCATTCGCGGAGCGTCACAGTGAGCGCAGTTTTCAAGCGCTCCTTCAACCGTGTATGCGCCGCGTTCACTTCGTCGGCGGTGAGTGTCCTTTCGGTGCTGCGATATGTCAACGAATATGCCAGCGATTTTTTGTCCGCGGGAATGCGCGCGCCGCTGGGATCGGCGAAGACGTCGAAAAGTTCGACATCGGCGAGGAGCGGTTCATTCGCGCTGCGCAGTGTCTGCTCGATCTGCGCGTGCGCGAGTTGCAGCGGCGCGAGCAGCGCGATGTCCCGCGCCGTGGCCGGAAAACGTGGAATCTCGCGATACTTCTTCACCGTCGAGACCGCGGGCAAAGCGCCCAGGTCGATCTCCGCGAAAAGCACCGGCGAGGTCGCGTCGATAGTACGCGCATCCTTCGGCCAGAGCTGACCGGCGAAGCCAACCGGCTTTCCGTCGACTTGAATCGCAAGCGCCAGGGCCAGCGCGGAATTTTCATCGGCAGCGAAAGTCGTCTGCCCACCGAGCAATGTGGTGACCACGCCCTTGACCTGGAAGAAATCCACTTCGCTCCCCTCGCCCGCACGCCACGAACGCTCGGCGCCAGGACCGCTCATGACGAGCGCCAGGTGCGTCGATTCCTCAGTGCCCTGCGCGGAGAAAACGCGACCGACTTCGCACAAGCGCACGGTTTTTGCGCCGGCGCGCACGTTATCGCGCAGCGCTTGCAGCAAGCCGGGCAGCAGGCCCGGACGGAGGATGACTTGTTCGTCGTTCATCGGATTTTTCACCCGGCGACGTTTTTCCGGAAGATCGTGCAGCAGACCGAGACCGGGCATCGCCTCGCCGATGAGCATCAGCGTACGGGCTTCGGCGAAACCTTGCGCGACCAGATTGCGGCGCAGCGCCATGGCGCGGTCGTAGGCGCGATCCGTAGCGGAGGCCGGCGCGAATTGCGCCTGGGCTCGCGCGGGCACGGCTTCGATGCCGACCACGCGGGCGATTTCCTCGATCAAATCAATCTCGCGCTGCAGGTCGGGACGGAACGACGGGATCTCCCAGCCGCCTTCCGCCTTCTGCAAGCCGAAGCCAGTGAGAATGGCGTCGATCCGCTCTTCCGGAAGCTCGAGACCGAGGAGCAGCGCGACCCGCTGCGGACGCAAGGCGACGGTGTGCGTGAAGACGGTGCCGTCGTTTTCGTGCAGCACGGCCGCAGGATCGAAAGCCACGCGCGAGTCCGGACCGTGACCGATGCCGAGCTCGCCGATCGTGCCGCCGGCGAGCTCGAGAATGAGCCCGGCCGCGCGTTGCGAGGCAAGCATTACCCCATCGATATCCACGCCGCGCTCGAAGCGATAGCTGGAGTCGCTGGCCAGACCAAGAGTTCGCGAAGTGCGACGGATCGTCGGCCCATCGAAATGGGCGCTTTCCAGGATGATATTATGCGTGGTCTCGGTCACGCCGCTGTCTTCGCCGCCCATCACGCCGCCAAGCGCCAGGGCGCGCTTGTCATCGGCGATGACGATGTACTGCGGCGAGAGCTTGTAGGTCTTGTCATCGAGCGCGGCGAACTCCTCAGCTTCCGCCCCGGCGCGAACGCGAATGTCGCCCTCGAGGCGGTCGGCGTCGAAAGCGTGCAGCGGCTGACCGAGCTCGAACATCACGTAGTTGGTGATGTCGACGATGTTATTGATCGGACGCAGGCCAACGGACTCAAGCTTACGGCGCAGCCAATCTGGACTCGGCCCCACTTTCACATTGGAAATCTCCAGCGCGGTGTAGAGCTGGCAGGCGGCGGGTTCCACATTCACTGCGTTCGTGCCGAAACCTTCCGGTTTCACGGCGCTCTGCGGCACGGTGAAGGTCTTGCCGGTCAGCGCTGCGATCTCCCGTGCGATGCCCACGTGGCTGAGCAGGTCCGCGCGGTTGGGCGTGATCTCCAGATCGAGCACGGTGTCTCCTGGGAAAAGTTCGGAAAGCGGCGCGCCGACCTTCGCCTCGGGCGACAGGATGAGCAGGCCATCTTCACCCTCGGGCATGCCGAGTTCTTCGGCGCTGCACATCATGCCCTGCGATTCGACGCCGCGGAGTTTCCCGACCTTGATCTTGAAATCCGGGCCCAATACCGCGCCGGGCAGGGCCAGCGGCACTTTGTCGCCCACCTTGTAATTCTTCGCCCCACAGACGATCTGCCGCGGCGTGCCGCTGCCATCATCCACCTGGCAAACGCTCAAACGATCGGCATTCGGGTGCTGCACGCTTTCGCGGATCTGCGCCACGACCACGTTCGGGATATTCACGCCGTGCGTTTCCACGCCCTCCACTTCCACGCCGGCCAGCGTGAGGAGATCGACGAGTTGGGGCACCGTCGCGGGAAGTTCGACGAGTTCGCGGAGCCAGTTCAGTGAGACTTTCATGGAAAAAAAGAGGGTGGCTACCAAAGCGCCCCTCGGGCATTACGGCAAGTCTCAAAGGGAGGATTAAAGGCAGAACATCCAACACCCAACGTCGAACATCCAACATCCAATGGATCTGCCATGCGGCACTTCGCTCGCGCCATTGGATGTTGGGCGTTGGGTGTTGGATGTTGGATGTTCTGTTTTTTCTTCCTCCGTCATTCCCTCCGTTGGGCCGCCCAAAAGCATCCGCCAGCCAACAGCACGGAAACGAGGACAATGGTGATACCGAGCGGTCGCGGTTTGCCCCAGTCGGCCAGTGTGCGGGTCCATTTATCCGCCAGCGCGCCTGTCTTTCCGAAGTAAACCTCTGTATCGTGGGCATAGCGGCGCGAATCGTCCGGAGCCAGTGCGGAATCGGCGTATCCCGGCGCGTCGACCGCAGGCGGAGCGGACCAATAAATCAGAGCGCCGAGGCAGATACCCACAAAGAGAATAATGGCTCCGCAACGCTGAAACAGTGCGCGGTGGCCGGGTGACATTGGCGTCATTCGCCGGAAACGTCGTCGGACGGCGACACGAATCAAGCCGGTTTTGCTTACGCTGACGAATTTGGCCCTCTGGTCGCCTTTTGTGTCACAATCCTTCGCGCATCCGGAACGCTATTGCGCGCCGCATAAGGCTCGGACACATTCACAGCCATCATGTCGACGCTGCCGACGGGCACCATCACGTTCCTATTCTCCGATATCGAAGGCAGCTCCAAGAAGTGGGAGCAGCATCCCGATGCCATGCGGGTGGCCCTCGCCGCGCACGACAAAATGTTGCGCAACGCTTTCGAGTCCGAGGGCGGATATGTTTTCAAAACGATCGGAGATGCGTTTTGTGTGGCGTTCGACACGGCGTTGCAGGCGCTGCTGGGGGCATTGCAGGCCCAGCGCGCTCTCCGCGCGACGACGTGGGAAGGCATCGACGAATTGAAAGTGCGCATGGCGCTGCACACCGGCGCGGCGGAACATCGCGATGGCGACTACTTCGGCCAGTCACTCAATCGTGTGGCGCGCATCCTGGCCTCGGCGCACGGCGGGCAAGTGCTGTTTTCGCTGCCGACCGAAGAGCTGGTGCGCGATCATCTGCCGCCCGGCATCCAATTGCGCGCCCTGGGCGAACATCGCCTGCGCGACCTCGCCCGGCCCGAGCACCTCTTCCAACTCCTCGCGCCCGACCTGCCCTCACAATATCCCGCGCTGCGCTCGCTGGAAAGCGTGCCGAACAACCTGCCGGTCCAACTGACCAGCTTCATCGGCCGCGAACGCGAACTCGCCGAGGTGAAGCGTCTGCTCGGTAGCACGCGCCTGCTCACGCTCACCGGCAGCGGAGGTACGGGCAAGACCCGGCTCTCGCTGCAAGTCGGCGCGGAATCGCTCGAGCAATATCACGATGGCGTGTGGTTCGTGGAATTCGGCACGATCGAAGACGGCGCACTGGTCATCGAAGCAGTCGCCGCAGCCCTCGATCTGCGGCAGGAACCGGAACGTTCACTGGTCGCCACGCTCACCAGTTTCCTGCGCAACAGACAGCTCCTGCTCATCTTCGACAACTGCGAGCACGTCGTCGCCGCCTGTGCGCGTCTTGCCGAAACGCTGCTGCGCTCCTGCTCGCAGCTGCGCATTCTGGCCAGCAGCCGCGAGCCATTGAGCATCGCCGGCGAAACGGCGTGGCCGCTGCCGCCGTTGTCCCTGCCCAATCATTGGCGGGATCTCGGCGATGGACCGGATGCCTTCGATCGTCTCTCCGAATACGAAGCGGTGCGCCTCTTCATCGATCGCGCGACGCTGGCCCGGCCGTCCTTTCAGGCGACGAATGAAAACATCGTCACCATCGCGCAAATCTGCTGGCGCCTCGACGGCATCGCGCTGGCCATCGAACTGGCCGCGGCGCGCATTCGCGTCCTCACGCTCCAGCAAATCGTCGAGCGACTCGACGATCGCTTTCACCTGCTCACCACCGGCAGTCGCACGGCGGTTCCGCGACAGCAGACCCTCCGCTCGCTCATCGACTGGAGCCACGATCTGCTCAGCGAGCCCGAGCGCGTCCTGTTGCGCCGTCTGTCCGTCTTCGCCCGCGGACGCACGCTGGAATCCATCGAGGCCGTCTGCTCGGACAACGTGCTGGAACCCTGGCAGATCGTGGACTTGCTCACCCAGCTCGTGGATAAATCGCTGGTCTATGTCGAGAAAGGGCCGTCGTCGACCGCTCGCTATTACATGCTGGAATCGATCTGGGATTACGCCAACGAGAAGCTCGTCGCGGCTGGCGAGGCGGATACTTTTCGCGTCCGCCACCTCGCCTACTTCGCGGCTTACGCGGAGAAAATTTCCCCGCAATTGCGCGGCCCGCAGCAGAAGGAATGGCTCGAGCGCGCAGAGCATGAGGACGTGAATTTCCGCTTCAGCATTGAGACCAGCGAGGAACTGCCCGGCGAGGTGACGAAAGGCCTGCGGCTGATGACGGCCATGCAACGCTTTGTCGAAGTGCGTGGACTCTTTAAGGAAGCGCGGGAGCATTTCACCAAGCTGCTCGCGCATCCGGATGCCGCGGCGCGCGATCTTCTCCGCGCCCGGGCCCTAGCCGCTGCCGGCCGGCTCGCCTGGATCGCCGACGATATGCCCGCGACTCTCGCGCTGCATACCGAGGCGCTGGAGATTTTCCGCGAACTCGGCGACAACCGCGGCGTCGCGCAAGCCCTGGCCGATCTCGGTTTTTACGCGTTGGAGGACAAGGATCCCGTGAAGGCCAAAGCGTTGCTCGACGAAGCATCCGCCATCGCGGCGCCGCTCAATGACCCGCGGCTCCTCGCGCACATCCAGCATATCCGTGGCGTCACCGCGGCTACCGAGGGCGACTTCGCCGGCGCGTTCGCACTCGAGGAGCAAGGCCTCTCCTACTACCAGCAGATCGGTGACACCTGGCTGGGGATCATTCTCGCCTGGAACGTCGGGGTGAATGCCACGGTGCTCGGCCGCTTTGCCGATGCGCACACCCACCTCACGAATTGCCTGCGGACCGGCCTCGAACTCGGCAACCGCTGGGGCGCGTCCTATCCGCTGGAAGCCCTGGCCACGCTGGCCGTGGCCGAGCGGCAATACGATCGCGCCGCGCGTCTCTTCGGCGCGGGAGAGGCGCAACGCAGCCGCAGCGGACTCGTCCCTCAGGCCGCCGATCACCCCGCGATGCGGACCGTGCTCGCCGCGGCCACGGATTTCCGCGGTCCCGCGGTCGAGCAAGCTCGCCTCGAAGGTCGGGCGTTGAGCCTCGATGCGGCCGTCGCGCTGGCGTTGGGAGGGGCGACTTCCAGTCCTTCCGCGTCGCCGGTCGATACCCAACGATAAGGGGCTTGGCGCCGAGGTTTTCGGCCGGCGATTGGAGAATCGCCGCTCTCCGGAGCGCATTCGCGCTGTTCAGCGAAGCCAACGGCTCACCCGTCTGCCTACTCTGCCCAATGTGCGGCGAATCACCTCGCCCGTGCTCCTGGCCGCTCGACCAATGGCCCCACCTCGATTTTCCCACGAGACGCGGCGTTCGTGCGCGGCCGTACGCTTCTCGACATTCCACGAATAACCGCGGAACTGCGGATTCGGCCGCGTGGGCCCGCGGAAGACCAGGATGTAAGCACGGCGGGGCTGGTCTGATTGATTTGGCCCCGCTCCGTGCAGAGTGCGGCAATGGTGGATCGCCGCCCCGCCGGGCGGCAACGGGCAATGCGTCGCCTGCTCCGGTTGAAAGGGGCCGATACATTCCAGCGCGGTCACGCGCGGATCGTTGTTCGGGGAACGGTGCTCGAGCACCGGCCCCAGATGACTGCCGGCGATATAGCGCATGCAACCGTTGATCTCCGTCGCCTCCTGCAGAGGCATCCAGATGCTGATCTGCTGGTAATCCGTGCCCGGGTCATCGCGGTGCGCTTCGTCCTGATGCCACGGCGTGGCCGCACCGAAGTGCGGCGGCTTGAGAATCGCGTGCTCAAACCACGGCTCAGTTTCGGGCCCGAGTAATTGCCGGGCAATCGCCAGCGCATTGGCGCGAAATTGCGTCTCGCGCAGTTCGGGCGCGAATTCCACGGGATTCAGGATCTGCGGCAGCCCGGCCGGCCCCTTCCCATCGTCGGTGCCGGCGAGATCAAACTGCGCGCCCTTGTTCCAGCCGGTGCCTTGTTTGAAAAGCCGGTCGAAGATGTGGCGCAGTTGCTCCACCTCTCCCGCTGGGGCAATCGCCTCCAACGCCAGGAAACCGTCGCTGCAAAAGCGGGCGGTTTGTTGGGGGGAAAGCGGGAGGAAACCGGGCATGGGAATCCCGACCTAACAGCAAGGACCACGCCCAAAGCTTACAGTTTATAAACACCTATTTTCGCAAACCCGTTTCGTAAACAAACCATTCGGGTTTGAGATCGGCGAGCGGCCCCCGAAGCTTTTCGAGCTCCTGCTCCGGCCCATGCAACTCCAGGCGAATGAGGTCGGAGACCTTTAGCATCTCCGCGAGGATGTCACCCACGTTTTGCAAATGGGCCAGCGCGCCTTCGGCATGGGCATAGGCCTCCCGGCAGAAGACGACGTCGCCATTAATCGTGAATTGATAGAAGATGCAGTTTGGCTCCGAGTTCGTTTTCTCGACGAACTTCGGCAGCAGCGCGCGGGCGGCCTCGAGTTTACCGGGATGAACTTTGAAATAGGGGTGAATGGAGACGGCAGGCTGGCTCATGGGTCGATGGAGTTGAGAAATCAGTGGTGGGTTTCCGCAGCATTGACGAAGACATCCCCTTCCCCGAGACGACGTTTGTACATCTCGATGGCCAAACCATAGCATTGCTGCGCGAGCACGGGATTGTAACGCGGCCCTTCGTCGCGGATGAAGGCGTGCGCCGCATTGAATTCGTGCCATTGGAAAAACGTGCCGGCGGCTTCGAGCGCCGCGTGAATCTTCAGGCGCCCTTCCAGCGGCACGTGGGGATCCTGCCGGCCCCAGATCATGAGCAATTCTCCCTGGATCTCCGGGATGCGGTCGAGCGAGTTGTCGTTCATCCCGGCGCCGAGGCTCCGCTTGTGAATGTCGGTGGCGTAGAAACAGGTGGTCGCCAGCACTCCGGGATTCATCGCCGCGCGGAAAGCGAGATGCCCGCCGATGCAAATGCCCATGACGCCGAGTTTTCCCGTCGATGCCGGATGGGACGCGAGATACTGCAGGGCGGCGCGGGCATCGGCGTCGTAAGCCTCAATGGACTTCGCGATCTTGAGCTCATTGCCGCGATCCGCCCCAGCGCTGTCGTAGGCCAGCGCGGTGCCGGCCGGCTCGTATTCGTGATAAATTTCCGGCGCCGCCACCACGAAGCCATTCCCCGCGAGCAGCGCGGCGGTGCGGCGGATCGGACCGGTGACTTGAAAGATCTCCGAGAACAACAGGATAGCCGGATACCGGCCCAGCGCGGCTGGCCGGAAAACGTGGGTCCGCATCGGACCCGTCGGTGTGGGAAGATCGACGAATTCGTGATCGGTGATGGTCATGGCTCGTTCGCTTATCCGCCCGGCGCACTTCAGATTCAATCCTTCTTCCGTACCCGCGGACGAATGCCGGCTAAGCGAAATCCGCTCCGCGGATTGTTGTGACGATGAAACTCCTCCCCAGAATCCTCATCGCCTCAGCTTTATCCTGCCCGCTGCTCGCCGCGGATCTCGACCGTGGTCCATGGGTCGAAAAAGCCGCCGCGAAACCGCCGATGACCGCCGACGAAACGCGCGCCTTCATGAAGCGCCTTGCGGAATACGTGCTGAAACATCATCTCAAGCGCGACGAGCACTCCCCACAGCGGGGCATCATCTACGAGTATCTCGACACAGCGAAAACGGGCACACCCGGCCAGTGGCCCGAAGGCGAGGCGCTGGACACGATGCACGATGGCGCCTGGTTCGCCGTGGCCATGGTCAACGCCTATCGCGCGACCGGTGACCCATTTTACAAGGAGGTGCTCACGAGATGGCAGTTGCCCTTCTATCTCAAGATGCTGAACCACTCCGACGAGCTCTTCACCTCGGAACGCAACGATGCGCCCGCCGGTCACGAACGCGGCTGGTCGGGTTCGAAGGAATGGCTGCTCCAGGGGCGCGAGAAAGGTTTCGTCCCTTACTGGTGGGATGATGGCACTTCGGTCTCGCTCGACATCCTCGGCCAGGTGGCACGCAAGCAGCCGGATGCCATCGATTTTCCCGCGCGCAATGAACTGGCCGGAAAGCCGAATCCCGAGGGACGCCTATCGGGCTATTCGCTCGGGTCGTCGTCGCACATGGCGCAGGACCTGGCGGTGATGCTGGAGGTGACGTGGCTGCTTTTCCACGACTCCACCGATCCCGCCGACAAGAAGCTCGCCGGCGAAATCGCGGAGGCGGCGCAGCACTTGGAAGAATGTCGCACGCGGCATGGGGCGCCATCCATTCCCGCGGTGATCGCGGCGGCGGCGCTCAGCAACAATGACGCCCAGCTATGGAAACGTCTCGGCGCCGATAACTGGGACAGCGTGCGCAAGGGCAAGAACCACTTTTTGCGAGCGACGTCCGACTTCAAACCGGGCGAACTCGCTCCCGTTCCGGCTTTCGCGGATGATGTGGAGTATCGCTACTACGACCAGATCGCCAAAAGCGGAACGCTCACCGAACCGGTCGCATGGAAGACGGCGTTTGACGCGCTCACCGAACCGCAGCTCTATCGGCTTTATTCCGACGATTCCCCTACTCCTCCGGGCATCTCGGTGTTCGACCTGCATCCCTACAAATTCGTCGACGGCAAGCCTGCGGACCTGCGTTCCGAACGCAAAGGCCCGGGCAAGGGACCGCGCCCGATCGGCTCGCGTTTCGGCCCGCAGAATATGATCTGCTGCGGCTGGGGCATCGAGGCGCTGCAAGCCCATCCCGGCCTATGGGAAAAGCAACTCGCGGAACTCGGAGACAAGTCATTGCCGTTGCTCGACAAGGCCAACCCGCAGGAAAAACCGGGTTTCTGGAAAACCTCCCCCGGCGTCGAAGGCTGGCTGCGTCACGAACTCAGCGGAGGCCTACGCACGTGGGAAGCGATCTTCGACCAATACGGTTACATCCCGACGGGCTTGGGTGCGGGCAACTTCCTCCCCGGAAAATCCCGGGACGATTACTCCGACACCGGCGGCTACGCCCATTTGATCGGCGCCGCCGCGCAGTGGCTCTACGTCATCGAGGGCAAACGCGACTGGGAGCAGCACCACCTGCCCACGGCGAAGTAAGCGCCTATCGGACCGGTGCGGCAGGTCTCAAGACGGAGTCGATCCAGGCCAATAGATCGCGCTTCGGCGAAAATCCGCTGCGCTGGCCGACCGGCCCGCCATTTTGGAAGAGCACGAGATTCGGCACAGCACGAATGCCGAAGCGCGCCGCAAACTCGGGTTCCGCGCCGGCATCGAATTTGCAAATCCGCAGCGACTCCGCTCGTTCCCTGGCTACCTCTCCGAGGACGGGCAGTAACTCCTGGCAGAAGTGACAATGATCCGAGAAGAAATCCACGAGAACGGGAATCTTGCTGGCGGTAACTTGTGCGGCGAATTGAGCGGCGGTGATTTGTGGAATCATGCCGGCACCTTTCATCCACGCCTCAGGAGTGTAAAATCAGCGTCCTGTCATAGCTGTGTCACAAGGCAGCCGGGTTAGTCTTTCCAATTTCGTCATGTGCCGACTATGTGCCGCGAAATCGACGCTGAACGTCTTCGCCAGCGTGTCGTGAAGGCAACACCATTCACTGGCGTGGTGAAGACTGTCGACGCCTATTGCGCCGCTTTCAAGGCGGCGCCACAGATCGCGTCTCCGAGACTCTCCCAGCCACCTCCCTCCATATTGAAGACACTCACGCAGGCGCGATGACGGCTGGCATAAAAGACGGCGAAGAAGCCGCCGAGATGGCCGGTGTGGCACAGTGCCCCGCCACCGATGCCGGGGAATTCACTTTTCCACAGTCCGCCTGCATAGCTGCTGCCTTGGGGCGGCGTGTGCAATCGAGTGAAGGTCTCCGGCTTGACCAGATGGGGTTCATTCGTCCCCAGCCACGTGGCGTAGCGAGCGAAATCCTTCAGAGACATGTGGACACAGGCGGCCGGAGCCAGAGCCGGCGGAAACTGATTTTCCCGTTTGGGATCGACCGGGATCAGCCGTTCGTCACGACGCCAATGCCCGCACGGCTGATCGAGTTGCCCTGGCGTGCCCGCCGCACCGAAGCCCGCGGTTTCCAATCGCAGCGGGTCGAAGATCTTCTTCTGCAGAAGGTCTTCATAACCCTGCCCGGAAACGCGTTCGATGATCGTCCCGAGCAGCCCGTATCCCGCATTGCTGTAGGCAAATTTCCCCAACTTTCCCGCGGGCGGGCGGGCGAGAAGTTGGCGGGCAAAGAGTTCGCGTTGCTGATGCGCGGTACCGTCGCGGGGCCACTCGGAACGCGGAATCGTTCCAATCCCGCTGCGGTGAGTCACGAGATCCCAGACAGTCACCTTGCGCCAGGTCGCGTGGCACCGAAGGTCAGGGAAAATATCCGCAACGGACATATCCCAACGCAACCTGCCCTCATCCACGAGCACGCCGACAAGCGTCGCCGTCAGGCTCTTGGTACACGAACCAATCTGCCAGAGATCCGCAGTCGTGACGCGCACCGGCCTATCCACCCGGCGCAGACCAGTCGCACCGATGGCCACCACACATCCGTCCTCCATCACCGCCGAAGCACAGGCTGGGAGCTTGTATTTCACACGGATGGGTTCGAGGTCCTCCGAAATGTCACGCGGTTCTGCCGCCGATACCGACACCGCGAGAGCAAATAGGGCGAACGACTTGGATATCACAATGGAATGGCGAAGGAATCTACTGCGAATAAGTGTCTTCGAGTGCGAGGACCAGTCGCTGAACGTCCGCCGCATAGATCGCCGAACAGTTCAACGTATTCACTTCGACGATTTTGATACCGTTGGACGTATCACAGACGTCGATGACGAATGTCTCGTGGGGCGTCCATTCGCGAACGCGCTCGTTCACGAAGACAGCGAACTGCTCATCCACCTCACGAACAAGCGTAGCTTTTCCACCAAGCCGATAAAGCGACTCGGTAATGATTTCGTTCTTCACGATCCAGAAGCGGTACTCCGCGTGGATTGTCACCAGCGGGGCCAACTGAATACGCACTTCCGGTCTCAGACTGGTTTTTCGACCGGCAGTGCGTATTCAGTTG
>Ga0207667_10002601_pt1 | contig 22397 bp, 22 predicted proteins | sample KBSCornC52_FD_184301 | JGI IMG/M metagenome (GOLD analysis project Ga0207667, IMG submission 184301) | Corn rhizosphere microbial communities from Kellogg Biological Station, Michigan, USA - KBS Corn C5-2 (SPAdes) (version 2) | ecosystem: Host-associated > Plants > Roots > Rhizosphere > Soil ...
GTGCGAGCGCTTCAGCTTCTCCGGGATGGACAGCAGCAGGCTCGTCATCAGGAACACGGTCAGGATGTTGCGCATCCCGTAGAAGCTGAAGCGCTCGCACCCTTCGTTGGCGATGATGAAGGGGATCTGCCGCGGCATCCGGCCGACGGCTTGCGGTGGGGGGTTCGTCATGCGATTCCTCGTGGGAGGCGAATGCGTAGGAGGGGCCGTAGCTTACGCGGTTGTCTCCGCGTCGGATCTCAGGGCTTGCCTGGCAACGTCATCGCCACGCCACATGGGACTGCATCAGCCCGCACAGCGGCCAGACGAACCCGCACACCGGCATGAACATCCCGAGCACCACCGCCGCAGGCACGGCCAGCCCCGCGCCGGCATTGCCAGCGGCAATCGATGCGTGCCCCCCGATCGTCGCTGGAATCGGGCGATGAACCTCTTCATGGAAGACACCACCGGCCGGTTGCCGCAATGCTTGCGAGAGATCAAGGATCCATCTCGCGGCGGCCCGACACTGGGCCAGTGCACCTGTCGAACACCATGAAAGCCATCGGCCGGATCGCGCGTGCCGCCCTGGGCGTGCCACCGGAGGTGAATCGCTGCGGCGCCGCCGCGATGGCCGTGGCCCTGTCGATCTCGGCTTGCCTGCCGGCCCTTGCGGCGACACCCGGCGAACCCGGAACGCGGCCGCGCCCGCCGGCGGCGGATGGCAGTGTCGTCGTCGATGAGCAGGCGCACCTGGCCTGGTCCCGTTGCGTCGAAGGCATGCGCTGGGACGGCGTCACCTGCGTCGGCGAGCCGCGATGGATGAACCATGCCGAGGCCGTCGCTGCCGCGGCCGCACGGGCAAGGACGGAGGGCGTGCCCTGGCGTCTGCCGCGCGTGGGCGAGATGCAGCATGTCGCGCGGGGGTCGCCTCCGACGCTGGCGCGCATGCCGGCCGCGCCGGCGGGACTGCACTGGTCGTCGACCGCCGTGGTCGACCTCGCGCCCGTCAACCAGTATCGGTACCAGAACATCCGCCGCCACGTCACGGAAGGCAACGCGAACCGCATCGCCTTCCTGCACGGATGGGCGGTGGACCTGGGCACCGGCCAGGCACGGGACGACGTCCTCAAGAGCACCCGCCTGCCCGTCCGGTTCGTTCGATCACTGGATTGACGGAGCCCATTCGTGCGCGCGCATGCGCGCGCCGGAGCGAGGAGCACGCGAGCCGGGATGTCGCACGGATGCGCGCCGCGGTGGCCGACCTCGGCCAGGCCGGCGGTTCCTGCGGCGCTTCCCGTCGCCAGGCAAGGATCGACCGCGCGCTTGTGCCAGATCAGCCCGCCTGCCGCCCGGCCCGGTGACGATGCAGGCTATCCGCGTCGAACCCGCTGAAGTGCGGTGGATCGACGCCTTTTCAACTTTCTATGGCTTCGTGAGGCATCCATGCGCACCAACCTGCCGGTCACCCAGCGCGAGCATGACTTTCCGGCGGGAGCGACGTTGATGTCGACGACCGATCTCCAGAGCAACATCACCTATGCCAACGACGCGTTCGTGGCGGTCAGCGGCTACAGTCGCGAGGAGATCGAGGGCGAGCCGCACAACCTGGTGCGCCACCCCGACATGCCGCCGCAAGCGTTCGCCGACATGTGGGCCACGCTTCGGGCCGGCGAGCCGTGGACGGCACTCGTGAAGAACCGGCGCAAGAACGGCGATCACTATTGGGTGCGCGCCAACGCGATGCCGGTGGTTCGGCAGGGCAGGCAGGTGGGCTACATGTCGGTGCGCACCAAGCCCGGCAGCGACGAGGTGGCCGCTGCGCAGGCGCTGTACGCCCGTTTCAGGGAGGGGAAGGCGGGCCAGCTTCGCTTCAACAAGGGATTGATCTCGCACGCCGGCCTCCTGCGCTGGCGCTCGTGGGGCCAGACGATGCCGGTGCGCTGGCGCCTGCGGCTGGCGGCGCTCGCGACCACCGCGGCAGTGACCGCCCTTGCCGCCCTGCAGGGCCTGCCTGCCCTGGGCCTGCTGGAATTCGGCGCCGGCGCAGCGGCCTGCCTGGCCGCCGCCACCTGGTGGCTGCAGAGGCAGATCACGACCCCGCTGGAACGGATGCGCGAGGCCGCGCTGCGGGTGGCCTCTGGCGACACGCAGGCCACGCCCCACCTGGATCGCGTGGACGAGATCGGCATGACGATGCGCGCCATCGGCCAGGTCGGCCTGATGTTCCGCTGGATCATCGACGACGTGGCCGGCCAGGTGCACATCGCCAGGACGTCCACGTCCGAGATCGCGCAGGGTACCAGCGATCTGAGCGCCCGCACCGAGCAGGCTGCCGCCAGCGTGGAAGAGACCGCGGCGTCGATGGAGCAGATGACGGCCACGGTCAGGAACAACGCGGCCAGCGCGCGCGAGGCCAGCCAGCTGTCGGACTCGGCCAGCGCCATCGCGACCCAGGGCGGCGTGGCCGTCTCGCAGGTGGTCGACACCATGAACGACATGACCGACAGCTCGCGCAGGATCGCCGACATCATCGGCGTGATCGACAGCATCGCCTTCCAGACCAACATCCTTGCCCTCAATGCGGCGGTCGAGGCGGCGCGCGCGGGCGAGCAGGGGCGCGGCTTCGCGGTCGTGGCCGGCGAGGTGCAAAGCCTTGCGCGGCGCAGCGCCGAGGCGGCCAAGCAGATCAAGACGCTGATCACCGACAGTGTCGAGCGCGTGGAATCCGGTTGCCGGCAGGTCGGTGACGCCGGACGCACGATGGACGACATCGTCGCCCAGGTCGGGCGGGTGTCGACCGTGATCGGCCAGATCAACACGGCCACGGTCGAACAGACGGCGGGCATCGCGCAGGTCGCACAGGCGATCGCGCACATCGACCAGGTCACCCAGCAGAACGCGGCGCTCGTCGAGCAGAGCAGCGCCGCGTCCGAAAGCCTGAGCCAGCAGATGGCGCGGCTGGCGTTGGCCGTGGACGTCTTTCGCTAGGTCGCTGCAGGCCAGCGGTAGCCCAGCACGTTCGCGCGGGGGTGGTGCTGCTCGCAGACGGAGCCCAGCTGGTTGCCGCCCAGCAGCACCACGTCGGGACCGTCGTCGCGCAGGAAGAAGCCGACGTGGCCCTTCCAGCTCGAAGGGTCGTCGCGCCAGAGGACGACGATGCAGCCAGGTCGCGGATGATCGAGCGCCTCGCCCCAGTCGAGCCAGCTGCGCGCGAGCGCCGAGCCGGTGCCGCGGATCCCCACGCCGGCGAGCGTCCAGTGCACGAACGACGAGCACCAGCTCGCCTTGTCGTCGTAGCCCGCGGCATTGGTGGCGGCATGGTACTCGCCGATGCGCGGGTTGCTGCTGCCGGGCGGGTCGGCGCGCACGCCCATCTCGGCGCGGGCGACGCGCATCCAGGGCGTCTCGCGATCCTCGGCCACGCGCATGCGCAGCGAGGTCATCTGGTCGGACCACCACAGGCCCATGCTCGTGATGAACTGCCGCACGGGCTGGCCGTGGCGCACCGGGTGGTCGGGCGGCAGCGCGGCCCAGCCGGCATGCACCAGCGTCACCTGCGTGCCGTCGCGGCGCGGTTCGAAGGTGACCGAGACGGTGGTCTTCTCGTGCGGCGCGAAGTTGACGGCGCGCCATTCGATCTGCAGCGCCCGCGGCGGGTCCCAGGCGGTGACGGTGCCGGTGTGCACGACGTGGCCGGCCTGGTCGCCGGCGGCGATCGTCTCGAACAGGCGGCCGCCGAGCTTGCCCTCCAGGTGCAGCACGCTGACGTCGCGCGCACCGTTGCGGAACTTCATGCCGTGTCGCCACCACGTGTCGATCTGGTCGGTGAAGACCTCGAACGCGATGGCGGGCGGCGCCTCCACGAAGACGCTGGCGCTGACGCGATCACCCGGGGTCGGGGCACTTTCATGGACGTTGCTCATCGCGCCGCCCGCTCGCGCGCGACGCGCTCGGCCTGCTTCTTGAACGACGACATCTGGACGCCCCAGAACGCCTGCACCTCGCCCAGCCAGGACTGCAGGTCGGCCAGCGGCCGGGCCTCGAGGCGGTAGGTGCGGGCGCGCGCGTCGTCGTCGGGGCTGGCGGCGCCCACCTCGTGGATGACACCGGCCTGGCGCAGCACGCGCAGGTGGCGGCTCATCGCCTGGCGCGACATCGCGAGCGCGTCGGCGATCTCGCCCGCGCGCTGGGGGCCGTGGCGCAGCAGGCCGACGACCGCACGCCGCGTGGGCTCGGCCAGCGCCTGCAGCGTGCGGTCGAGCGCGCCGTCGTCGACGGCGGGGGAGGCGGCGCGGCGCGTCATCGGGCGGACTGCTCGCGCACGCGGTGCATGAACCACCACGAGTGGCCCTCGAGGTCGTACGCGCCGTAGCTGCGGTCGCTCCAGTAGTCGTCGCCGTAGTCGTGCGTGGCGGGCTCGGACGAGATGACGGCGCCGTGCGCGCGGGCCTGGGCGCAATGCGCGTCGGCGTCGTCGACGAACAGGCATACCGTCTGCGTGTTGCGTCCGCCCACGTCCAGCGGGCTGGCATGCTTCGTGCGGAACTCCTGGCCGGCAGGCGGCGTGTCGCCGGCCCGGGTGGCGCTGCCGACGTAGATCATCGCGCCGCCGTAGACGAGCTCGCTGTGGATGATCTGGCCGGGCTCGCCCTCGACCTTGAGGCGCAGCTCGAAGCCGAAGGCGTCGCACAGCCAGTCGATCGCCTTGGCGGCGTCGCGGTAGTAGAGGCCGGACTGAGCCTGCGGCCAGCCGGAGGGAGGGGGTTTGCGCATGCGCGGCCTCGCTTGGAGTGGTCAACGAATGGATTGATGGTAAACGTAGTTGTTAACCAAATGCAAGAAGTCCCCGGCGCGATCCCTAGAATGCGCGGCGCTGCCCCAAATCCGGAACTCATGCGCAAGAACCTTTCCCTGCTCGCCGCCGGCGTCCTCGTCCTGCTGGGCCACGCCGCCGGCGCCGCGCCGGTCAATCGCATGATCCTGCCCGACGACGTGCAGCCGACGGCCTACCGCATCGCGGTCACGCCGCACCTGGCCGAGTCCACGTTCGACGGCCGCGTGGAGATCGACGTCGACGTGCGCCGCCGCACGCACCGCATCGAGCTGGACAGCGCAGACCTCGTCATCGCCGGTGCGAGCCTGGACGGCGAGGCGGCCGCACCGCGCATGGCGCTGGACGCGAAGCGCCAGCGCGCCACCTTCACGTTCGCGCACGCGCTCGCCCCCGGCCACCACGTGCTGCGCATCGCCTATTCGGGCCGCATCAACGACCAGGCCGCCGGCCTGTTCCACCTCGACCACGACACCCCGCAAGGCCCGTCGCGCTCGCTGTTCACGATGTTCGAGGACTCCGACGCGCGCCGCTTCGTGCCGAGCTGGGACGAGCCCGCGCGCCGCGCCACGTTCGAGCTGACCGTGACGGTGCCGGCCGCGCTGATGGCCATCGGCAACATGCCCGTCGCGTCCACCGAGACGCTGCCCGGCCAGCTCAAGCGCGTGCGCTTCGGCAAGACGCCGCCGATGTCGACCTACCTGCTGTTCTTCGGGCTGGGCGACTTCGAGCGCGTGTCGCGCGACGTCGGCGGCGTGGACGTCGGCGTGGTCGTCAAGCGCGGCGACACGGCCCAGGCCACGTACGCGCTCGACGCGGCCGCCAGGCTGCTGCCCTACTACAACGACTGGTTCGGCACGCCGTACCCGCTGCCCAAGCTGGACATGGTGGCCGGCGCCGGCGGCAGCGTGACGTTCGGCGCGATGGAGAACTGGGGCGCGATCTTCTACTTCGAGCGCGACCTGCTGGTGGACGACAAGCGCGCCAGCGAGGACGACCGCCGCCGCGTGTTCGAGACGGTGGCGCACGAGATCGCGCACCAGTGGTTCGGCAACCTCGTGACGATGGCCTGGTGGGACGACCTGTGGCTCAACGAGGGCTTCGCGTCGTGGATGGAGGTCAAGGCCGTCGAGCAGCTGCACCCCGAGTGGACGGGCTGGGCCAACGACGCCGGCAGCAAGCAGCAGGCGATGGACATCGACGCGCGCCGCGGCACGCATCCGGTGATCATGCACATCGACGACGTCTCGCAGGCCGAGGGTGCGTTCGACACGATCACCTACGCCAAGGGCGCGCAGGTGGTGCGCACCCTGGAGGCCTGGCAGGGCGACGACACCTTCCGCGACGGCGTACGGCGCTACATCGCCAGGCACGCCTACGGCAACACCGTCACCGAGGACCTGTGGAAGTCGCTGGACGTCGGCGCCCCGCGCCCGGTGACCGCGATCGCGCGCGACCTCACGCTGCAGGCCGGCGTGCCGCTGGTGACCGAGCTCGACTCGCGCTGCGTCCACGGCCACACCGTGGTGGCGCTGGCGCAGTCGCAGTTCAGCATCGATGCCCCGCCCGTGGCGCGCTGGCATGTGCCCGTGAAGGTGGCGGTGCTGGGAGGCGGACAGGCGCGCGCGGTGGTCGTGGGCGCGGCGCGGCAGGCGCTGGACGTGCCCGGCTGCGGCCCGGTGGTCGTCAACGCGGGGCAGTCGACGTATGCGCGCGTGCGCTATTCGCCGGCCGGCCTGGCCGCGCTGGTGCCCGTGTTCGGCCGCCTGGGCGAGGACGACCAGCTGGGCCTGCTGTCCGACACGCAGGCGTTGGCGCTGGCCGGCAAGCTGCCCATGGGCGAGCTGCTGGCGCTGATGGCCGGCGTGCCGCCGTCGCGCGACAAGCCGGCGGTCGCGCAATTGCTGCTGACGCAGCTGGAGGATCTCGATCGCCTGCACGACGGGCTGCCGACCCAGCCGGCGTTGCGCGCCTGGGCGCAGTCGGTGCTGGCCCCGTTCCTGGCCGAGATCGGCTGGGACAGCCGCGCGGACGACGGCGGCGACGTGCGCACGCTGCGCGTCGCGCTGATCGAGGCGCTGGGCGAGTTCGGCGACCCGCGCGTGCTCGGCGAGGTCGACAAGGCGTTCGCGCGCTACCTGGCGCAGCGCGACAGCCTCGATGCCGACCACCGCGAGGCCGTGCTGTACGTCGTCGCCACGCGCGCCGACGAACGCACCTGGGAGCAACTGCACGGACTGGCGCTGGCCGCCGGCTCCGAGGTCGAGAAGGCCGAGGCCTATGTGACGCTCGGCCACGCGCGCGACCCGGCGCTCGGCCGGCGCGCGATGACGCTGGCGATCTCGGGCGAGCCGCCGACCACGGTGGCCAGCCGCGTGCTGCGCGCGGTCGGCCGCGTGCATCCGGGCCTGGCGCTCGATTTCATCGCGGACCATTGGACGCGCGTCGAACCGCTGTTCGGGGAGGGCGCCGGCGCCACCATCGCCGCGCGCTTCTTCGACACCGGCGCCGACCCCGCGCTGCTGCCGCGCCTGGATGCCTTCGTGCACGCCCACGTGCCGCCGGCCACGCGCGGGCGCATCGTCAAGAACGCCGCGGTGATCCGCTACCGCGCCAGCGTGCGCACGCTGCGTCTGCCGGAGGCCGACCGCTGGATCGCGGCGCACGCCCCGGGACGCTGAGCAAGCGTCGCGACGGACCGACGCGATGTAACGGACCTCCTCGAAACCGGGGAGGGCGGTGCCGCCCCTGTTGACGTCCCGCTACATTTGGATACGATGAATCCGGATCCGACATTGACCTCATGTCGAGGCCTGGATCCGGCGGGGAGCAGGCGCATGGGCACTTTTGCATCGTCATCCGCGGGCAGCCTCACGGCGGCCGAGCGCGCGCAAATCCAGCGCGCCAACGTCTCGGGCCTGCAGCCCGTCGTCTTCGTGCATGGCCTGTGGCTGCTGCCCGACAGCTGGCGGCGGTGGGCCGAGCTCTTCGAGCAGGCCGGGTACATCGCCCTGACGCCTGGATGGCCGGGCGACCCGACCAGCGTGGCGGAGGCCCATGCCCACCCCGAGGCGATGGCCGGCAAGACGGTGGGCCAGGTGGCGGACCATTTCTCGACCGTCGTCTCGCAGCTCGAACGCAAGCCGGTGATCGTCGGCCACTCGTTCGGCGGCCTGCTGGCGCAGATCCTCGCGGGGCGCAGCCAGTCGCACGTCACCGTGGCGATCGACCCGGCGCCGTTCCGCGGCGTGCTGCCGCTGCCCCTGTCGGCGCTCAAGGCCTCGTGGCCGGTGCTGGGCAGCCTGTCGAACCGCCACCGCGCGGTCGGCCTGAGCTTCGAGCAGTTCCGCTTCGCGTTCGCCAACGCGGTGAGCGCGGAGGAGGCGCGCGCGCTGTACGACGAGTTTGCCGTGCCGGCGCCGGGCGCGCCGCTGTTCCAGGCCGCGACGGCCAACCTCAATCCGTGGACCGAGGCGCAGGTCGACACGCTGAACCAGGAGCGCGGCCCGCTGCTGGTCATCTCGGGGCAGAAGGACAACACCGTCCCGTGGGCACTCGCCAACGCCGCCTACCGCCAGCAGCTGCTCAACCCGGGGTACACCGAGATCGTCGAGATCCCCGGCCGCGGCCATTCGCTGGTGATCGACAGCGGCTGGCGCGAGGTCGCCGACACGGCGCTCGCGTTCGTGCGGCGCTTCGCCGCGCCCGACGCCTACGACTCGGCCTACCTCGACTACGTGGAGACGACCTCCGTCTTCGAAGAGGACGAGCGCCGCGCGACGGTGTTCTGACGGTTAGGCGGCGCGCCGGATCACCAGCCGCTGCAGGCGCTTGCCCGACGCGACGCTGGTGGCGTCGTCGTCGAAGACGATCGTGTCGCCCGCCGCGAGCTCGTTCGTGACGAGCGCTTTGTCGAACGCCGCGTAGAGCCGGCCCGCCGGATCGCGCGTGGACGCGTCCTCGGTCACGCGCCAGCTCAGGTACAGCGTGCCGCCCGGGCGCAGCAGCGCCAGCAGCGTGCGCACCGCCGGCGCGACCAGTGCGGCGTCCAGGTGCATGATCACCGTCTCGCACAGCACGTTCTGCCACGCGCCGCGCGCGACGCCGGCCAGCTCCGGCAGCGTCGCGAACTCGAACGGGATGTCCGGGTGCGCGGCGCGGGCCTGCGCCAGCAGGCCTTCGGACGCGTCGAAGCCGTGCACGTCGAAGCCATGCTCCGCGAGCCACGCGGCGTCGCGCCCGCTGCCCGAGCCGATCTCCGCGGTGGGGCCCGGCGTGAACCAGGCGCCCAGCTGCTCGTACAGGTCCACGGGCGGCGGCTGCGCGTCCCAGTCTGCGGCATAGCGGGCGGGGTCGGCGTCGTAGGCGGCGAGGGTGGTCTTGTCCATGGGCGGCTCGCTTCGATGGGGTGTCAGGCGTCGACCGAGCCCTTGGCGATGCGCGCCGCCACCTTCAGCAGCGTCGGCACGCGCTTGCGCCCATGCATCATGCGCACGCGCGCCTTCGCGGCGCCCAGGTCGATGCCGGCGCAGGTGACCACCAGCGGCGGCGTCTCGTCCTCGCGGAAGATGCAGAACTGGTCGGGCGTGTCGCCGCCCTTGAAGACGGACCTGGAGACGCCGATGACGGCGCTGCGGCCGGCGAGCGCGTCGTGCAGGCGGCGGCCGAGGCCGGGGGTGTCCTGGGCGTCCAGGTGCACGAAGCCGTCCAGGACGATCACCTCGGGTTGCAGGCGGTTGGCCTCGATCAGCTGGATCAGCCAGGGCAGGGCGCGCAGGTCGACCTCGCCCTTGGCGGCCTTCTCGACGTGGGCGATGGCCAGGGCGTGGTTGCGCGTGCCTTCGGCTGCGGCCCAGTCGTCGAACGCGACGGCGCCGACGCGGGCGCTGTCACCTTCGATGTGGACATCCATGACAAGTTTCATGGAGGCATTGTCGTCAGAAATCGCGCGTGGGCCGCACGTGCGGGGCCGGCAGCTCCTAGCGCGCGCGGCCCTTCGGCCAGCGGCCAGCGGCCTGCAGCGGCGCCACGAAGGTGGCAAAGGATTCGCCCGTCTCGGCGACCATCTGCAGGATCTCCTTGGAATCGTGGCTGGCCTTGAGCGCCTCGCGCGCGTGGGCGATGCGCTCGCGCAGGCTCGCGAGGGGCACGCTCGCGGTGGCCGGCGGCTCCGCGGCGCGCAGGGCGGGCAGCTTGTTGACCAGCACCAGCAGGTCCTCCCGGGCGTCCAGCAGCCGCGAGATCTCGACGGCGGTCGCCTGCTCGTAGCGCGCCGTCTCCACCAGCTCGACCAGGTCCTGCAGGTCGGCGCCGAACTCGTCCACCACGGCCTCGAACTCGCGTTTATCCATTCTTGTGTCTCCCGGATGACGGGGTAGATTTTGCAAGCCACGCAGGATGCGCCAACCCCATGAACCCTAGGGTACGCGAAACGGCGAGGGCGCGTTGCCCGGGGCGTTCAGTCGGCGTCGCGTCGGGTGGCGACCAGGGGTTGGACGGTGCCGGCTGCCAGGCGCGGGCGGCCGGGCTCTTCCGCGGCCAGCGGCGCGCATTCCTTCATGGTGGCCAGGCAGCGCTCGGTCAACCGCTGGTACGTCGCGGTGCCTTCGCGCTTCCAGCCGAGTTCCTGGTCGGTCAGCTCGCGCAGGATCCTGGCCGGCACGCCCGCGGCGAGCGAACGGGGTGGCACCTTCAGGCCGGCGCGCACGAAGGCGCTGGCCGCGACGAAGGCGCCGGCGCCGATCTCGGCCTCGTCCATCACCACGGCGTTCATGCCCACGAGGGCGTCGGCGCGGATCACGCAGCCGTGCAGGACGGCGCCGTGGCCGACGTGGGCGTTGTCCTCCAGCAGCGTGTCCGATGCCGGGAAGCCGTGGATCACGCAGGTGTCCTGCACGTTGCAGCCGTTCCTGAGCACGATGCGCCCGAAGTCGCCGCGCAGGCTCGCGCAGGGGCCGATGTACGCGCCGGGGCCGACCACCACGTCGCCGATGAGCACGGCCGTGGGATGGACATAGGCCGTCGGGTGGACGACCGGGCGCAGGCCGTCGATCTCGTAGCAGGGCATTTCAGGTCTACCTCCGTCATGGCAGTGTCCGGCGTGCGGGCTTGCGCTGGATCAACAGGGAGTCTAAGATTAACCGACCGGTCGGTCAAAGAATCGACCAAGCCAGTGACGTCGGTGGGGGAGACAACCCTTGCGAGCGACGGCCGGCGTTTCCCGACGGCCGGACTCGCACCCGCGACACCCGCCTTAACCCAGACCGGGGCCCGCGACGGCCCCTCCGAGGCAAGCCCATGTCCGAAGACACGCTCCTGTCGTCGCCCGACGCCCTAATCTTGGTGGCCCAGCGGGGCGCCGTGCGCACGCTGACGCTCAACCGCCCGGCCGCGCTCAACAGCTTCACGCAGGACATGCACGCCGAGCTGCGCGCCGCGCTGGACGCCGCGGCCGCCGACGATGCCGTGCGCGCCGTGTTGATCACCGGCGCCGGCCGCGGCTTCTGCGCCGGACAGGACCTGAACGATCCCGGCATGGCCGCCGACGCCGACGGCAAGCCTGACATCGCCGCCGTCATCGAGAAGAACTACCGCCCGCTCGCGCTGCGCATCCAGGCGATGCCGGTGCCGGTCGTCTGCGCGGTCAACGGCGTGGCCGCCGGCGCGGGCGCGAACTTCGCGTTCTGCTGCGACATCGTGCTGGCCGCGCGCTCGGCCAGCTTCATCCAGGCCTTCGCCAGGATCGGCCTCCTGCCCGACTGCGGCGGCACCTGGCTGCTGCCGCGCCTGGTGGGCCGACCGCGCGCACTGGCGCTGGCGATGACGGGCGACAAGCTGCCTGCCGTCGACGCCGAGCGCCTGGGCATGATCTGGCAGGTGGTCGACGACGCCGACCTGCTGGCGCAGGCCCGCGCGCTGGCCGACAGGCTGGCGGCCATGCCGTCCAGGGCGCTGGTGGCCACGCGCCAGGCGCTCGACGCGTCGCAGGGGCTGACGCTGTCCGATGCGCTCACGCTCGAGGCGCACATGCAGGGCGAGCTGGGCCGCGCGCACGACTTCGCCGAAGGCGTGGCGGCATTCCAGCAGAAGCGGCCGGCCGTCTTCAAGGATCGTTGATGAGCGAGGCCCAGCGGATCGCCGAACGGGTGCGCGACCACCTGTGGTCCACCGACCGCGCCTCGCAGGGCATGGGCATGCGCGTCACGGCCATCGGCCCCGGCAGCTGCACGATGACGATGACGGTGCGCGAGGACATGCTCAACGGCTACGGCACCTGCCAGGGCGGGCTGCTCACCGCGCTGGCCGACTCGTGCTTCGCGTTCGCGTGCAACGCCTACAACGAGATCACCGTGGCCGCGGGCTTCGACGTGCAGATCGTCGCGCCGGGCAAACTCGGCGACCAGCTCGTGGCCAGCGCGGTGGAAGTGAGCAAGGCCGGCCGCCTGGGCGTCTACGACGTGGACGTGCGCAACCAGCGCGACGAGCGCGTGCTGGCGTTCCGCGGCCGTTCCTACACGATGAAAGGCAAGCCCGTCCTTGCCGCGGAGGGTTGACATGCCTGTCCATGCCGTACGTCCCGTCGAACTCGATCCGATCGAACGCGCCAGCCGCGACGAGATCGCCGCGCTGCAGCTGACGCGCCTGCGCGCCACGCTGGAGAACGTCTACGCGAACGTGCCCCATTACAAGCGCGCGTTCGACGACAAGGGCGTGCACCCGTCCGACCTGAGGACGCTGGCCGACCTGGCGAAGTTCCCGTTCACCGGCAAGGGCGACCTGCGCGCCAACTACCCGTTCGGCATGTTCGCGGTGCCGCGCGAGCAGGTGGTGCGCGTGCACGCGTCGTCGGGCACCACGGGCAAGCCGACCGTCGTCGGCTACACGCAGTCGGACATCGACCACTGGGCCGACCTCGTGGCGCGCTCGCTGCGCGCCGCCGGCGTGCGCAAGGGTGACATGGTGCACGTGGCCTACGGCTACGGCCTGTTCACCGGTGGACTGGGCGCGCACTACGGCGCCGAGCGGCTGGGCTGCACGGTGGTGCCCATGTCCGGCGGCCAGACCGAGAAGCAGGTGCAGCTGATCACCGACTTCAAGCCCGATGCGATCATGGTGACGCCGTCGTACATGCAGGTGATCTGCGAGGAGTTCCGCCGGCAGGGCATGGATCCGCGCGAGATGAGCGTGCGCGTGGGCATCTTCGGCGCCGAGCCGTGGACGGAAGCGATGCGGCGCGACATCCAGCAGTCCGCCAACATCGACGCCGTCGACATCTACGGCCTGTCGGAAGTGATGGGCCCCGGCGTGGCCAGCGAGTGCGTGGAGACGCAGGACGGCCCGGTGATCTGGGAGGACCACTTCTACCCCGAGATCATCGACCCCGAGACGGGCGAGGTGCTGCCCGATGGCGCGGAGGGCGAACTCGTCTTCACCACGCTGACCAAGCAGGCGTTCCCCGTGATCCGCTACCGCACGCGCGACCTGACGCGGCTGCTGCCGCCCACCGCGCGCAACATGCGCCGCATGGGCAAGATCGTCGGCCGCTCCGACGACATGCTGATCATCCGCGGCGTCAACCTGTTCCCGACGCAGATCGAGGAGATCGTGCTGGCGCACGGCGCGCTCGGCGGGCAGTACCAGCTCGTGGTCACGCGCGACGGGCTGCTGGACCAGGTCGAGGTGCTGTGCGAACTCCTGCCCACGCAGCGGTCCGCCGACCCGGCCGCCGTCGGCCGCGACCTGCAGGAACGCATCAAGTCGCTGACCGGCGTGAGCACCGCGGTGCGCGTCGGGCAGCCCGATTCGATCGAACGCACGCTGGTAGGCAAGGCCCGCCGCGTCGTCGACCAGCGAAAGAAGAACCAATGACTCCGGGGTCTGGTCGTGCATCTCGCGCGCTCGATTCTTCACAGGCAGCCAATGAGCAGCCGTGCGAGATGCGGGACCTGACCCCGTCACTTTGAGAGAGGAACGCCATGTACACCCAAGCCATGGACACCGCGCCCAAGGAAGAGCGCGCCGCCATCCGCAACGCCGACGAGGTCGTCGCCGAAGAGGCCTTCGAGCGCGCGCTCGACAACGAAGGCTTCATCGAGGCCAAGGACTGGATGCCGGATCACTACCGCAAGACGCTGGTGCGCCAGATCAGCCAGCACGCGCACTCCGAGATCGTGGGCATGCTGCCCGAGGGCAACTGGATCACGCGCGCGCCCACGCTCAAGCGCAAGGCGATCCTGCTGGCCAAGGTGCAGGACGAGGCCGGGCACGGCCTGTACCTGTATGCGGCCGGCGAGACGCTGGGCACCTCGCGCGACCAGATGCTCGACGCGCTGCACACCGGCAAGGCCAAGTACTCGTCGATCTTCAACTACCCGACGCTCACCTGGGCCGATGTCGGCGTGATCGGCTGGCTGGTGGATGGCGCCGCGATCATGAACCAGATCCCGCTGTGCCGCTGTTCGTACGCGCCTTACGCCCGCGCGATGGTGCGCGTGTGCCGCGAGGAATCCTTCCACCAGCGCCAGGGCTACGACGCGCTGCTGACGATGATGCAAAAGGGCACCGACGCGCAGCGCGCGATGGTGCAGGACGCCACCAACCGCTGGTGGTGGCCCAGCCTGATGATGTTCGGCCCGCCGGACGACCAGTCGCCCAACACCGCGCAATCGATGCGCTGGGGCATCAAGCGCCTCACCAACGACGAGCTGCGCCAGAAGTTCGTCAACGCCACCGTCGAACAAGCTCGCATCCTGGGCGTGTCGCTGCCCGATCCCGACCTGAAGTGGAACGAGGCCCGCAACGCCTACGACTTCGGCGCCATCGACTGGACGGAGTTCTGGCAGGTCGTCGGCGGCGACGGCCCCTGCAACAAGGAACGCCTGGCCGAGCGCGTGGATGCCTGGAACGACGGCGCGTGGGTGCGCGAGGCTGCGCTGGCGCATGCGCGCAAGCTCGCCGCCCGCGACGAGAAGGCCGCGGCCTGACCGCACGAACATTCAAGAAAGCAACGACATGACCGCCTCTGCCACCGATCTCGCCAACGCCAAGGCCCAGGCTCACGAATGGCCCCTGTGGGAGGTCTTCGTGCGCCCCAAGGCGGGCCTGGACCACAAGCACTGCGGCAGCCTGCACGCGGCCGACCCGAAGATGGCGCTGCAGCTCGCGCGCGAGGTCTACACGCGGCGCCAGGAAGGCGTGAGCCTGTGGCTGGTGCGCTCCGACCAGATCGTCGCGTCGGACCCGGCCGACAAGGCGATGCTGTTCGATCCCATGGAAGACAAGGTCTACCGCCACCCGACGTTCTACGAGCTGCCGCCCGAAGTCGGCCACATGTGAGGGCGCCATGACGACCACCTTCGCCCCCCTGCCCACGACCGCCAGCGCCTCGAACGCGGCCGCGTCGACCACCACCGGATCCATCGTCTTCGAGCCGACGCCGCGGCAGCAGTACCTGATGCGCATCGGCGACAGCTGCCTGATCCACGCGCAGCGCCTGGCCGAATGGAGTGGCCACGCGCCGATCCTCGAAGAGGACATCGCGCTGACCAACCTCGCGCTGGATCTCGTGGGCCAGGCGCGCGCGCTGCTGACGCATGTCGGCCGCCAGGTCGGCTTCGACGAGGACCAGCTCGCTTTCCTGCGCGCCGAACGCGACTTCCTGAACTTCACGATCGCCGAACTGCCGGGCCGCCGCGCGGGCCGCGACTTCGCCGACGCCGTGCTGCGCAACTTCCTGCTTGCCGCGTGGATGAACGTGCTGTGGGCCAAGCTCGTGCAATCGGGCGACGCGGAGGTCGCGGCCATCGCCGGCAAGGCCGTCAAGGAATCGCGCTACCACGTGGCCCACGCGGCCGACTGGGTGGTGCGCCTGGGCGACGGCAGCGACGAGTCGGCGCGCCGCATGCGCCAGGCGGTCGACCGCCTGTGGCCCTACACGGCGGAGCTGTTCGAGACCGATGCCGTGGATACCGCCGCGGCGGAGGCCGGCCTCGGCCCGGTGCGCGCCGCGCTGCGCGTGGGCTGGCAGGCCATCGTCGAGCCGGTGTTCGCCGACGCCGGCCTGCAGCTGCCCGCCACGGGCGCGTTCCGCTCCACTGGCTCGCGCGGCGTGCACAGCGAGCACATGGGCTACCTGCTGGCCGAGATGCAGACGCTCCAGCGCTCGTTCCCGGGCGGCGTGTGGTGAGCGCGATGACCGCCCGCGAGCACGCCGCCTCCACGCGCCTCACGCGCGCCTGGGAGGTGCTGCACGGGGTGCCCGATCCCGAAGTGCCGGCGATCTCGGTGACGGACCTGGGCATCGTGCGCGACGTCGTCGAGCGCGCGGACGGGCTCGAGGTGGTCGTCACGCCGACGTATTCCGGATGCCCGGCCACCGAGGTCATCGAGCAGTCCATCGCTGCGGCGATCAATGACGCCGGCCTCGGGCCCGCGCGCGTCACGCAGCGGCGCGCGCCCGCATGGACGACCGACTGGATCACGCCCGAGGGCCGCGAGAAGCTGCGCGCGTACGGCATCGCGCCGCCCGGCGCGTGCGCCAGCGATTCGCCGTCCGAGGGTCGCACCCGAGGACTGGCGAGCTCCCCCTCGGGGGGCAGCGACGGGAGGAGCGAGGGGGCCGTCCATCGCATCCGGCTGATGGCGCGTGACGTCGCCTGCCCGCGCTGCGGCAGCGCGCAGACCGAGCGCCTGTCGGCGTTCGGATCGACCGCCTGCAAGTCGCTTTATCGCTGCCTCGCCTGCCGCGAGCCTTTTGAACATTTCAAACCGATCTGACCATGGCCGTCGACACCCATTTCCACCCGCTGAAGGTGCGCTCCGTGCGCCCCGAGACCGACGAGGCGATGGTCGTCTCGTTCGACATCCCCGAGGAGCTGGGCGATCGCTTCCGCTTCACGCAGGGCCAGTACCTGACGCTGCGCCAGCGCATCGCGGGCGAGGAGGTGCGGCGCTCGTACTCGATCTGCGCCGGCATCGACGACGGCGAGCTGCGCGTGGGCGTGCGGCGCGTGCGCGGTGGCCGCTTCTCGAACTGGCTGGCCGAGAACCTGCGTGCGGGCGACACCATCGACGTCATGCCCCCGCAGGGCCGCTTCTTCGTGCCGATCGACGCAAACGCACCGCGCAACTACCTGTGCGTGGCGGGCGGCAGCGGCATCACGCCGATGATCTCCATCATGCGCACCGTGCTCGCGAACGAGCCGGGCAGCCGCGTGACGCTGGTCTACGGCAACCGCCGCGCGGCGTCGACGATGTTCAAGGAGGAGCTCGAGGACCTGAAGAACCGGTACGTCACCCGGGTATCGCTGCACCACGTGTTCTCGGAGGAGCGCGTGGACTCGCCGCTGAACCAGGGCGTGCTCGATCGCGACAAGCTGACCGAGTTCCTGCAAGGGTTGATCCAGGCCGACCGCATCGACCACGCCTTCGTCTGCGGCCCGTTCATGATGAACGACGAGGCCGAGGCCGCGCTGCTGGCCGCCGGCGTGGCGGCCGAGCGCATCCACATCGAGCGCTTCGGCGTTCCGATCCCCGCCGACTCCGGCTTCGGCGCGCAGGCCGCGCCGGTGCCGGCCCCCGCGCCCGGCGACGCGGCGGACGCGCAGCTGACCGTCGTGCGCGATGGCATCACGCACCTGATCGAGTTTCACGAGGCCGACAACAACCTGCTGGACGCCTGCGCCCACGCAGGCCTGGACGTGCCGTACTCGTGCAAGTCCGGCGTGTGCGGCACCTGCCGCGCGCACCTCGATTCGGGCGAGGTGCGCATGACGCGAAACTATGCGCTCGAGAAGCGCGACCTGGACGCCGGCTTCATCCTCACCTGCCAGGCGCACCCGACGACGGCCGAGGTGAAGATCTCGTTCGACCATCGTTGACAATCGGCCGCATGCCTGCACCCTTCTTCGCGACACTCGCGCGTCCCGCTTCCGGGCCGCGTGACGGGCGTTGGCCGAAGGGGTCTGGCCTCTCCTCGGATCGCGCTGCCGCGCTGGTTCCTGGACATGCCGTTCGTCGCGATTCGAGGACAGGCCTGACCCCGGCTTCGCAAGGGATCGGGGTCAGGCCTGTCCCTTGTCCGCGATGGCGTCCGTCACCATCGGCGGCGCCCTGGCGCGGACGAGGGAAAGGCCAGACCCCTCCGGGCCCGGCACGCAGCAGCGCTTTCACGAGCCCGCAGCACTGATGGCCCGCACCCGCTCCGCCACCTACGACGACCAGCGCGACGCCATCCTCGCGCGGGCCGCGGCGCTGTTCGCCAGCCAGGGCTACACCGCGACCTCGATGAACGACATCGCCGCGGCGTGCGGGGTGTCCAAGGCCGGGCTCTACCACTACTGGCGCGACAAGCGCGAGCTGCTGTTCCAGATCACTGCGGGCCACGTCGCGCGGCTGGAGCAGTTCGTCGCCGAGGTGGTCGAGGAGACGCGGGACGCCGACGCCGACACCCGGCTGCGCGCGCTGATCCTGCGCTTCGTGCGCGAGTACGCCGACGCGCAGAACGAGCACCGCGTGCTGACCGAGGACGTGCGCTTCCTCGAGCCCGACGAGCGCGCCCGCGTGCAGGAGCCCCAGCGGCGCGTCGTGGCGGCCTTCGCCGACGCCATCGCCGCCGTGCGCCCGAACCTCGCGCGCAACGAGCTCGACCGCCCGCTCGCGATGCTGCTGTTCGGCATGATCAACTGGATGTTCACCTGGCTGCGCCCCGACGGCAGCCTGACCCACGAGCAGATGGCGCCGCTCGTGGCCGACCTGTTCTTCGGCGGCCTCGCCGCGGTGCGCAAGCCCCGCGGCGCGGCGCGCCGGGATGCCGCCGTTCCTTCCCTCACCGACTGACAGCTGATTGATGGAGATGACCGAGATGAACAAGAACCGCTTCCCGCTCCGGGCCCTCGTGGCCGCCGTGCTCGCGCTGGCCACCGGCGCCGCGCTGGCCGACATCAACGTCGGCGTCACGGTGTCGGCCACCGGCCCGGCCGCGTCGCTGGGCATTCCCGAGAAGAACACGATCGCGCTGATGCCGCAGGAGATCGCCGGCCAGAAGGTGCACTACATCGTGCTGGACGACGGCTCGGACACCACCAAGGCGGTCAGCAACACGCGCAAGCTGATCACCGAGGACAAGGTCGACATCATCCTGGGTTCCACCGTCACGCCCAACTCGCTGGCGATGATCGACGTCGTCGCCGAGGCGCAGGTGCCGATGATCTCGATGGCCGCGTCGGCCAAGATCGTCGACCCGGTCGACGCCAAGCGCCGGTGGGTGTTCAAGACGCCGCAGAACGACATCCAGATGTCGCTGGCGATCGCCTCGCACATGAAGGACCACGGCATCAAGACGGTGGGCTACATCGGCTTTGCCGACGCGTACGGCGAAGGCTGGTACAACGAATTTTCCAAGGCCGCCGCGCTCAAGGGCATCACCGTCGTCGCCAACGAGCGCTTCGCACGCAACGATTCGTCGGTCACCGCGCAGGTGCTCAAGCTGCAGGCGGCCAAGCCCGACGCGATCCTGATCGGCGGCTCGGGCACGCCCGCCGCGCTGCCGCAGATCACGCTCAAGGAGCGCGGCTACGCCGGCCTGATCTACCAGACGCACGGCGTGGCCAACGCCGACTTCCTGCGCGTGGGCGGCAAGAACGTCGAAGGCACCTTCCTGCCGGCCGGCCCGGTGCTGGTGGCCAGGCAACTGCCTGCGTCGAACCCGGTGCGCGCCTCCGCCACCGAATACGTCACCAAGTATGAGGCGATGTACGGCAAGGACAGCGTGTCGACCTTCGGCGGCCACGCGTGGGACGCCGGCAAGCTGATGGCCGCGGCCGTGCCCGTCGCGCTGAAGAAGGCGCAGCCCGGCACGCCGGAATTCCGCGCCGCGTTGCGCGACGCCCTGGAGAACACCAAGGACGTGGCCGGCGCGCACGGCATCTTCAACATGAGCCCCACCGACCACCTGGGGCTGGACCAGCGCGCCCGCGTGATGGTCAAGATCGAGAACGGCACCTGGAAGGTGCAGCCGTAAGCGGCGCGCGGGTCGCCTTCGCGGCGGCCCGTGGTTCTCAGCAAGCATTCCCAACCCAGGACATCCATCATGAGCCAGCCTCAACAGCTGCAGAGCTACGTCGCGGGCCGCTTCGTGGGCACGCGCGCGGGCGCGGCGCTCGCGAGCGCCGTCGACGGACGCGTGGTCGCGCACGCGCACGCCGACGAGATCGACTTCGGCGAGGCGGTCGACCATGCGCGCCGCGTGGGCGTGCCCGCGCTGCTGGCGCTCGACTTCCAGCAGCGCGCCGCGCGCCTGAAGGCGCTGGCCAGGTTCCTGATGGAGCGCAAGGAAGACCTGTATGCGATTTCCGCACACACGGGCGCCACGCGCACCGACAGCTGGATCGACATCGAGGGCGGCGCCGGCACGCTGTTCGCGTATGCCAGCATGGGCAGCAACGAGCTGCCGTCCGGCAACCTGATCCACGAAGGCCCGGCGATGCCGCTGGGCAAGAAGGGCCAGTTCGCCGGCACGCACGTGCTGGTGCCGCGGCGCGGCGTCGCCGTCCACATCAACGCCTTCAACTTCCCCGTCTGGGGCGCGCTCGAGAAGTTCGCGCCGACCTTCCTGGCCGGCATGCCCTCGATCGTCAAGCCGGCCACGTCCACCAGCTACCTCACCGAGGCGATGGTGCGCCTGGCCGTGGAATCGGGCCTGCTGCCCGAAGGCGCACTGCAGCTGGTGGTGGGCTCCACGGGCGACCTGCTCGATCGCGTCGACGGCCGCGACATCGTCACCTTCACCGGCTCTGCCGATACGGCCGCCCGGCTGCGCGTGCGGCCGAACCTGATCGCCCACAGCGTGCCGTTCAACGCCGAGGCCGACTCGCTGAACTGCGCGGTGCTGGCCGACGACGTGACGCCCGACGACGTGGAGTTCGACTTGTTCGTCAAGGAAGTGGCGCGCGAGATGACGGTCAAGGCCGGCCAGAAGTGCACCGCGATCCGGCGCGCGATCGTGCCCCGCCGCCACCTGCAGGCCGTCACCGATCGGCTGAAGGCGAGGCTGGCCAAGGTCGTCGTCGGCGATCCGTCTCTGGAGGGCGTGACGATGGGCGCGCTGGCCTCGCGCGACCAGCAGCGCGACGTCGCCGAGCGCGTGGCGCAGCTGGCGCGCGGCAACACGGTGCTGTTCGGCGGCGACAGCATGGGCAACGGGTTCGCTCCGCGCGGCACGGGCACTGACCAGGGCGCGTTCTTCGCGCCGACCTTGCTGTTGTGCGAACGCCCCGACATGAATTCCGCGGCGCATGACGTCGAGGCCTTCGGCCCCGTCAGCACGCTGATGCCCTACGACGAGTTCGACGAGGCGCTGGCGCTCGCCGAGCGTGGCCGCGGCAGCCTGGTGGGCACCCTGGTCACGCGCGACCCGCACCGCGCCGCGCACGCCGTCGGGCGCCTGGCGGCCCTGCATGGCCGCATCCTGGTGCTCGATCGCGATGCCGCGGGCGAATCGACCGGCCACGGCTCGCCGCTGCCCGCCTTGAAGCACGGCGGCCCGGGCCGCGCCGGCGGCGGCGAGGAACTGGGCGGCATCCGCGCCGTCAAGCACTACCTGCAGCGCGCCGCGGTGCAGGGTTCGCCGACGATGCTGGCCGCGGTCACCGGCGAGCACGTCAAGGGCGCAGCGGTGCACGAATCGGGCATCCATCCGTTCCGCCACGCGTTCGAGGATCTCACGGTGGGCGACTCGCTGCTCACGCATCGCCGCACCGTGACCGACGCCGACATCGTCGCCTTCGGCGGCATCTCGGGCGACTTCTTCTACATGCATTTCGACGAAATTGCGGCAAAGGCGTCGCCGTTCGGCAAGCGCATCGCGCACGGCTACTTCGTGCTGTCGGCGGCGGCGGGCCTGTTCGTGTCGCCGGCCGAAGGCCCGGTGCTCGCCAACTATGGCCTGGACACGCTGCGATTCGTCAAGCCGGTGGGCATCGGCGACACGATCCGCGCCCGACTCACCTGCAAGCGCAAGATCGACCGCAACAAGGTCGGGGCCGACGGGCGTGGGCAGGGCGTGGTGGCCTGGGACGTGGAGGTCACGAACCAGGACGGCGAGGTCGTCGCCAGCTACGACATCCTGACGCTGGTCGCCAAGCGCGAGGCTCCGGCGACGTCGGCCTGACGCTGGCATCCAATGTGCTTGCTCTTCAATGGCGAGCCTCTCCCGGCGCTGCCGCTGGGGCGCTGATTTGAATACCCAAGCTCTCGGGAAGCGAGGATCGCATCCGAGCCGACCCGAGCTCCCCCTTGGGGGGCAGCGACCAGCGGGAGCGTGGGGGCCGTCGTGCTGTCAGTTCATACAGGTAGTCTGTTAGAATGTTGGATGGCGCGAGGAAGGACGTGCGGCTCCCCGGCCAAGCGTACGCGCCCTGTTCCTATCCCGGAAGGATCATCACTCGATGTCGAAGCAAGAAGTCAAGACCACCCTCGGCGCCGATGGCCTGCGCTATCGCTCCAAGGCCGCGGGTTCCCCGTTCGCAGCCACCGGCGCTTTCGGCGCCGCCACGATGTCGTGCTTCCTGTGCGGCAAGCATCGTCC